>Ga0118677_10004502_pt1 | contig 25318 bp, 35 predicted proteins | sample AliMusrvi5mmetaG_FD_86154 | JGI IMG/M metagenome (GOLD analysis project Ga0118677, IMG submission 86154)
AGGGCCTCAGCCAGTGCCGCTTTCAGTTCGATGATCTCGTCCACACCCTGAACATGAAGCGGAACGTCCCAAAGTACAAGCGAAAATCAGGCGAATCGAATCACGAGGGCTGAACGGTTACCCTTTTTATTGTGTAACAAAATTTCGAAGAAATTTTGCATTACGACACCGTCAGTTCGAAGCGCCCCCCCCCCCCGAAGAAATTTCGCATTACGACACTGTCCGTTCGAAGCACCTTCCACGACCGGCTATCCTGAGTGGGTCCGAGGAGCGCTGCAGGACCCGGCAGATTGGCTGCGTGGGATCTCAGGCTCGGACACATCCCGAAGGAACGGCGCTCACCTCAACCCTGGACCAGGTCGATGAGGTGCTTCGCGCCCATTGTCCGTCCCTTCGAGGAGCACCCATGACTGCCATCACCGCCGACCATATCGTCGCCGACCTTTCCCTCGCCACCTGGGGCCGCAAGGAGCTGGCCATCGCCGAGGGCGAGATGCCCGCCCTCATGGCCATCCGCAAGGAGTACGCGGCCCAGCAGCCCCTCAAGGGCGCGCGCATCGCGGGCTCGCTGCACATGACCATCCAGACCGCGGTGCTCATTGAGACCCTGAAGGCCCTGGGCGCGGATGTGCGCTGGGCCAGCTGCAACATCTACAGCACCCAGGATCACGCCGCCGCCGCCATCGCCGCCGGGGGCACACCGGTCTTCGCCATCAAGGGCGAGACCCTGCCTGAGTACTGGGACTACACGCACCGCATCTTCGATTTCCCCGAGGGCGCGAACATGATCCTGGATGACGGTGGCGATGCGACCCTGCTGCTGCACTTGGGCGCCCGGGCTGAGCAGGACATCCATGTCCTCGACCACCCGGACAGCGAGGAGGCCACGGTGCTCTTCGCGGCCATCCGCAAGCGTGTGGCGGAGCAGCCCCGCTGGTATTCCACTCAGCTGGCCAAGATCCAGGGCGTCACCGAGGAGACCACCACGGGCGTCCATCGGCTCTATGAGATGGCGAAGAAGGGTGAACTGAAGTTCCCCGCCATCAACGTCAATGACAGCGTCACCAAGAGCAAGTTCGACAACCTCTACGGCTGCCGTGAATCCCTGGTGGACGCCATCAAGCGCGCCACGGACGTCATGGTCGCGGGCAAGATCGCCATCGTCTGCGGCTACGGCGATGTGGGCAAGGGCAGCGCCCAGGCCCTGCGCGCCCTCAGTGCCCAGGTGTGGGTCACCGAGATCGATCCCATCTGCGCCTTGCAGGCGGCCATGGAGGGCTACCGCGTGGTGACCATGGACGAGGCCGCCAGCCAAGGCGACATCTTCGTCACCTGCACGGGCAACTTCCACGTCATCACCCACGAGCACATGATCCAGATGAAGCACAACGCCATCGTGTGCAACATCGGCCACTTCGATAGCGAGATCGACGTCGCCAGCCTGGAGAAGTACCAGTGGGACGAGATCAAGCCCCAGGTGGACCATGTGATCTTCCCCAAGGGCAACCGCATCATCCTGCTGGCCAAGGGGCGCCTGGTGAACCTGGGCTGCGGCACGGGTCACCCCAGCTACGTCATGTCCTCCTCCTTCGCCAACCAGACCCTGGCCCAGATCGAGCTGTGGACCAAGAAGGCTGACTACGAGATTGGCGTCTACACCTTGCCCAAGCACCTGGACGAGCAGGTGGCCCGCCTGCAGCTACAGACCCTGAATGCCAAGCTGACGACGCTGAGGCCCGATCAGGCCAAGTACATCGGCGTGCCGCTCGAGGGGCCCTACAAGACGGATCAGTATCGCTACTAGTTATCAAGTTGGTATCTGCTGAATCGCTGCACGATGAAGCTGGCTGGGCGCCCTAGGGCGCCCAGCTCTATTCAGGTGGGCATCTCCGTGGGCAGAGGGGCCACGCTGGGGGGCACCTCCAGGGCCTTCAGTGCCGCGTGCCGGGTGATGGCCTCGCAGTCGAGCTGCGGGGTCTGGGTGAAGTGAGCGTGGCTCAGGTCGGAGCGGACCTTGGCCAGGATCTTGGCGCGGGAGAGGTGGTTGGCGCTGGCCCGGGCCTCCCGGCAGAAGTGGTAGGTGAAGGCCCCATGCCAGCTGTCCTGGATGAAGGTGTCGACCGCCACCTGGCCCTCCTTGCAGGCGGTCCAGAGGATGTGGTGGGAGAGCCCCTTTTCCATGAGCTTGATGTGGGCGGAGCGGGCCCGCCGGTACTCGATTTCGCGAAAGGCCTCCACGGAGGGGGGCGGCAGGTAGCGGGGGCGCCGGTCCAGGAGCAGGTCCGCGGCCCGGAGCCCTGCGCCGCTGTGGCTGGTGTCCAGGTAGACCTCCAGGATCACGGTCGGGGGCAGCAGCACGAAGAGGTCGTGGAACTCATCGTCCACGATGAGGTGATCCCGGTCCCAGCGGCCGCTGGTGGCAGCCAGGTCATGGGGGCAGAAGACCTCATCGGCACGGTCGAACTCGTCAAGGTTGAGGTCCGGAACCTGGGTTCCGTGGCCGGCAAAGGAGAAGACCAGATGATTGTATTTTTTGGCGAGGGCGCCTTCAACCATCCGCTTCAGCTCGCGCAGGATGTTGGCCTTGGTGGCCGATTCGTCGGTCATCAGGCAAATGTTGGAGGCTTCGAAGCCCAGCATGTCCTTCAGAAGGGAGGCCATGTCCTGGGCATCCTGGACGCAGCCGCTCAGGCTGGCCTGGGGGAAGTTCTGGTATCGGTTGATTCCAACGCATAAAGCCGTTCTCTGGAGCATGGCTGACCTCCTTGGTGGGCAGCGGGCAGGCAATCCCTGCACGCAGTAAATGCGTGTTCACTCGCTGGCGCGGAGGTGGACTGCGATTCACGGCACACATCCCTGAAGCCTCACTGTCCACCATAGGCTTCCGGGACGCTGCATCAAGGGACCGGGTGGGGCATTGTGTCCCTCCAGACCTTGGAGATCGGAGCCATCTGGCCCAACCCCCAGACTCCAGACCCCGGGCTCAGGATCCGCTTGGGGACACGGGAGCTGGGGTGGACCCTCCCCCATGCCCGCCCCCATACTGTGATGTGAACCCACCGAAGGATCGCCATGCCCACCCAGGACCGTCCGAAGGAATCCCCTCGGACCCTCGTCCCAAAGGACCCGTTCTACTACCGCCTGCTGGGTGGCGTCTTCGTGATCACCCTCCTGGTGGCGTCCCTGGTGGCGTTGTTCCTCACCAACAGCCGTCACCAGTACGAGCACTTGGCCGGGATCTGGACCCAGAACATCGCCAAGGTGCTCGAGGTGAACATCTCCGGTGCCTTTGACAAGATCGATATCGGCCTTCTGGACATCGCCCATGAGGCCGAGCGACAGTTGGCCCAAGGGGGGATCCGGCCCAAGGAATTGAACGCTGCTATTCAGAAGCAGCATGCCCAGTTGACCGAGCTCTACGGGCTGCGGGTCACCGATGCGGATGGGAACATGCGCTACGGCACGGACATCCCCACCGGGGAACCCGTGATTATCCGCGACCGGGACTACTTCGAGCGGCTGCGGTTCAATCCAAATGCGGGCCTGGTGACTTCAGGCCTGATCCAGGGGAAAGTGTCGAAGAAGTGGAACATCACACTGGCCCGCAGGGTCAACCGGCCTGACGGCACCTTCGCAGGCGTGGCCTTCGCCAATTTCAGCGTGGACTATTTCGATGACCTCTTCTCGCGGCTGGACATCGGGGCCCAGGACGCCATCGGCATCCGGGACCAGGATTTCCGCCTGGTGGCGCTGCATCCGAGGGGCCCCGAACCCGGCAGCCAGATCGGCTCCCAGGTGGTCTCTCAGAAGACCAGGGACATGATCGGGAACCACCCCGTCACGGCCACCTACAACACGGTCTTCGCCAGGGACGACAAGGAGCGGACCGTTACCTTCCGGAAGATCGGCCGCTACCCGTTCTATGTGTTTGCCACGAGTGCTCCCGGAGACTACCTTGCGCCTTGGAAACGGGAGGCGGCCATTGCCGGGGCCCTCTTTACCGCGTTCGTGGTGGTCACCCTCCTGATGAGCCGAGGCATCCTCCGAACCCGTGCCATCGAACAGGCGCGATTCGAAGCCGTGCGCCTCACCGAGGACATGCGCCTCCAGAACAAAGCCCTGACGGAAGCCCTCTCGCGGGTGAAGCGCCTGGAGGGCTTCATCTCCATCTGCTCCTACTGCAAGAAGGTCCGCACCGAACAGCAGTCCTGGGAACAACTGGAAACCTACATCTCCGAGAACTCAGACGCCATGTTCAGTCATGGGGCCTGCCCGGAGTGCGCCCGGGCCCAGATGGAGGAATACAAGGCCCAAAAACCCAAGTGAGGCGGGGCTCCTATCGTTCCTGGCGGATATCGGCCACGAGGTCCAGGGGGTAGCGCTTTCCTGCGAGGGCATCCTCCAGGCACCGCAGCACCCAGCCGGAGCGGAGCTTCGCGGTGCGCAGCTCTGCGAGGCTGAGCCAGTGGCAGCGGAGGATGTCGGGGTCTTCGGGACTGGCCACGGCACCCTCCGGCACAGTGCCGGAATAGCAGATGCGAAAGTAGTCCTGGCCGTTGGCGGCCTTCAGGGGATACAGGCCCACGATGACCGTGGGGCTGAAGTCGAGACCTGCTTCCTCGCGCACCTCGCGAACCACGGCGTCCAGCAACGACTCACCGGGTTCCACGTGGCCCGCGGGCTGGTTGAGCACGGGCTGGCCCGTCACCTTATCGGGCTCCTCCACAAAGAGGAAGCGTCCCTCCCGCTCGATGACGGCCGCCACTGTGAGGGCCCACATCAGAAGAAGAGGAAGAAGCCGTTGACGAAGTAGACGACGCCCACCACCCCCACGATGAGGCCCACCCAATACACGGGCTTCTGCTTGAGCAGGGCCGCGATGGACGAGAGCAGGATGCCGATCTGGAGGTAGATCACGGCGAGGCCGAAGGGGGCGCCGTGCTTTTGCGCGTCAGCCTTGGCAGCTTCGAAGCCTTTGGCCACCTTCTCGATCTCGGTCTTCTCACCGTCGTACTTGGCGACTTTCTTCTCCACATCGGCCAGGCTCTTTTCCAGCAGGGGCAGGGCGGTCTTGGGGGCCAGCTCGATCTCGCGCTTGAGGCGCATGGCCTCCACTTCGTAGAGGTTCCCCTTGATGCCCTTGGCCTGATAGTGGGCCCACTCGTCTGAAGCCTGGGCTTGGCTCAGCACCGTGCGCGTGGAATGCCCGCCCCCCTTGAAGGTGGCCAGCGTCGCGCAGACCGCGAGGATCACCGTCGTCAACGCCAGCAAATTCAGCCAGGGTTCCTTCTTCTCGTCGGCCATTTAATCTCCCAATCATTCTCTTTATTATACAAAACATGGGCGCCGAATGGCGCCCATCTGACTAAATCGTGCAGCGATTCAGCTGGCCTCAATCTTCCTGCAGATTCGGCAGCTCCTCGAAGCCCTTGCGCAGGGCCTTGGCCCAGCTTTCGGAGATGGCCGCGAAGCGGGGGTCATCCTTCTCGATGCGTTTGCGGGTGCGGAAGGCGATGGCATCCTTCTCGATGACCGCCAGGTCCAGGGGCATGCCCACGCTGAGATTGCTGCGGATGGTGGAGTCCATGGAGATGCAGACGGCCTTCATGCACTCCTCGATGGAACTCTTGGGCGTGATGATGCGGTCGAGGATAGGCTTGCCGTACTTGTGCTCACCCAGCTGGAAGTAGGGCGTGTCATCGGTGGCCTGGATGAAGTTGCCTGCGGAGTAGATGAGGAAGAGCCGGTGCTTGCCGCCCTTGCGCTGGCCCGCCAGCAGGATGGAGGCATCCGCGGAGGTGCCCTGGTTGACGATGGACTCCCGGTTCTCGTCCTGCATGCGCCGCATCTCGGCGCCCACCAGCTGGGCCACCTCGAAGAGGCTCTCCACGCTCATGATGGTGGGATGGCTGGGATCCTGGGCGCCCCGCTGGATGCCGTAGCGCAGACGGGCGATGACGCCCTGGGTGATGGAGAGGTTGCCCGCTGTGAGCAGGGTCATGACCCGCTCGCCGGGCTTCTCGAAGGTGAACAGCTTGGTGAAGCGGGAGACATTGTCCAGGCCCGCATTGGTCTGGGTGTCCGCCAGGAGCACCAGTCCCTCCTGAACCCGGAGGCCCACGCAATAGGTCATTGTGCAGATCCCTTCGCTACTGTTGCTGCTGATTCTGCTGGGCCGCGTCCGGCCGGGTCTCATTGATCATGACATCAGCCTGCACCGCGGTGGCGGTCGCGCCGAAGGCCGAGCCCCTCACTGGGGCTGCCTCCTGGGCATCCAGGCCGCAGCAGAGGCGGACGTAGTGGTCCGTGACGCAGAGGCCGTTGGTGGCGTCGAAGCCGAGCCAGCCCAATCCCTCCACCCAGGCCTCGGCCCAGGCATGGGTCTCCCGCAAGGCCTGGCTGGCATCGTTGGCCAGGAGGTAGCCGGCCACGTAGCGGGCGGGGATGCCGAGCACCCGGGCCGCGCTCACGAAGAGGTGGGTGTGGTCCTGGCAGACGCCTTGGCCCTGGGCCAGGGCTTCGGCGGCGGTGGAGGCCGTGGAGGTGCTGCCGGGGCGGTAGCTGATGACTTCTCGCACCAGCCCAGAAAGGGCGTGGAGGCGGCCGAGGGTGTCCGGGCCGACGACACTCTGGGCGAAGGCACGAATGGCCGCATCGGGTCGGGTCAGGTCCGTCTGGCGGAGGAAGACCGGCAGGGGCGCCTCCTGGCGGAAGCCCGACACTACGCCGTGGCGGTCACTGGTCTCCACGCTGCCCGAGGCCACGATGCTGAGCTCGCGGACGGGGCGCCGTTGCTGGAAGAAGGCCTCGCTGTCTCCGAAGCCATTGGCATGGAAGGTGGACACAGGCTCGCCGTTGACCGAGACCTGCCAGTCCCGTGGTGTCTGGCAGTTCAACTGAGGGGGCTGGAGCCGAAGGAGCAGCGCGATCTGGCCCACGGGCGTGTCATAGCGATACGTCGTCTGGTGGAGGACGGTGAGTTCCATGGTGTCCCTAGAAGTGGTAGGACTCGGCGATTTCAAGGGCCAGCTGGTTGGTCATCTTGAGGCACTGCTGCACGGATTCGTGCAGGCCCCGCTGGAAGATTGCCCCATCCCGGCCCTCCAGCAGCAGCTCGAAGATCTCGTCCACGGTCTCGTGGCAATCCGCATGCACGCCGTGCTCCTCGGCCAGGCGTTCCAGGTGCCAGCGCATCTGGTCTACGCAGTAGGCCACGGAGCGGGGGAAGGCCCGGTTAACCATGAGGAAATCGGAGATGTGGGCCGGGGAGTAGGCCCCGCCATAGACGTGGTGGTAGGCGCGGATGCCAGAGAGGGCGTGCAGGACCGAGGTCCACTGGTAGTGGTCCCGCCCGCCGCCCACCACATCGGTCTCCGGCAGCAGGACGAAGTACTTCACGTCGAGGAGACGCAGAGTCATCTGGGCCCGTTCGAGAGCCCCGCCGATGGACATGAAGGCGTGGCCCGCGTGGCGCATCATCCCGGTCTCCGCAGCCCCCCGGAAGACCGAGGCGCGGGTCTTGACCCAGTCGATGAGCGCCGGCAGTTCCTGGCAGGCCTCGGCGGCGCTGAGCCCCTCGAAGCGGCGCCAGCTCATGTTGAGGGCCTCCCACATCTCCTGGGTGAGCCGGATGCGCACGGAGCGGCCATTGGCGCGGGCCCGCACCAGGCAGGCCTGGATGGAGGCGGGGTTCTCGGGGTCCAGCAGGAGGATGCGGGCGATATCCTCTTCGGTGATGGGCGCCCCCGGCTGCACGAAGGACTCGGAGTCCGTGACCCGCAGCACGGAGCGCCACTCGTCCCGGTAGGCGGAACCGGGCAGCACGGCCATGCGTTGCCCCATGGTGATGAGGCGGGCCGTGCTCTCGGCCCGCTCCAGGTAGCGGGCCATCCAGAACAGGTTCTCGGCAGTCCGGCTCAGCATGGCTAGTTCCTCAGTACCCAGGTGTCCTTCACGCCGCCGCCCTGGCTGGAGTTCACCACCAGGGAGCCCTCTGTGAGCGCCACCCGCGTGAGGCCGCCGGGCACCAGGCGCATCTGCTTGCCCACCAGGCAGAACGGGCGGAAGTCCGCGTGGCGACCCACCACGCCAGCCTCGCCCAAGGTCGGCACCGTGGACAGGTCCAGGGTGGGCTGGGCGATGAAGCCGCCGGGGTTGGCCTTGATCCGCTCCGCATAGGCGGCGATCTCCTTGGGGCTGGCCTTGGGACCGATGAGCATGCCGTAGCCACCGGAGCCGTGCACCTCCTTGGCCACCAGCTCCGGCAGGTGGGCCAGCACGTGGGCCAGGCCCGTCTCCGTGCCGCACTGCCAAGTGGGGATGTTGGCCAGGATGGGTTCTTCACCCAGGTAGAAGCGGATCATCTCGGGCACGTAGACGTAGATGGCCTTGTCGTCAGCGATGCCCGCGCCGGGCGCGGAGCAGAGGGTCACGCCCCCGGCCCGGTAGGCATGGAAGAGGCCCGGCACACCCAGCAGGCTGTCGGGGCGGAACACAAGCGGGTCCAGATAGTCGTCGTCGATGCGGCGGTAGATCACGTCCACGGCCCGGGGGCCCGCCGTGGTCTTCATCCAGACCCGGTCGTTTTCCACGAAGAGGTCCACAGGCTCCACCAGCTCGATGCCCATGAGGTCTGCCAGGAAGCTGTGCTCGTAGTAAGCGGAGTTGAGGGAGCCCGGCGTGAGCAGCACCACCACCGGATCGCCCTTGCAGGCGGGGGGCGCCACTTCCTTGAGGGTCTGCAGCAGCAGGGCCGGGTAGTTGTCCACGGGCGTGACCATGCCCTTGGCGAAGAGGCCCGGGAACATGCGGGTCATGATCTCCCGGTTCTCCAGCATGTAGGAGACGCCTGAGGGCGTGCGGCAGTTGTCCTCCAGCACCTCGAAGGCCGTGGGCCCTGTGCGCACGATGTCGATGCCCACGATGTGGCTGTAGACCCGCCCCGGCGGATCGAAGCCGATCATCTCGGGCCGGAAGGCCGGATTCTGGTAGACCAGATCCTGGGGGATGAGCCCGGCACGGAGGATCTCGCCCCGGTGGTAGACGTCGAAAAGGAAGGCATTGAGGGCCTGGGCCCGCTGGCGGATGCCCCGGTCCAGGCGCTCCCACTCCAGGCGGCTGAAGACCCGGGGGAGCAGGTCGAAGGGGATGAGCCGCTCCGGGTCACCGCCCTCGCCATAGACCGCGAAGGTGATGCCGATGCGCCGGAAGATGGCCTCGGCCTCCTCCAGGCGACGGTGCAGCCCCGCGATGCCCGTCTCGTCGATCCAGCGCTTCACATCCGCGTAGCAGCTGCGGATGGCACCTTCCTGATCGTGCATCTCGAAGAAGGACATGGCACCCCGAGTGAATGATCTGTTCATTCTGTCTCGGGGGAGCGGAATTGCAAGTCCAAACAGGCAAAAGGTTAGATCCCAGCGCCTAAAAAAAACCTAGACGACTCGAAAAGTCTTTTGAACTGGACTGGTTATTTCTTGCGGAGCCAGATGGCGGCGATGAGCGAGGTGAGGAATCCCGTGAGCACGGTGCCGATGGCCCCGGCCATGGCGCTGGCCCGGGGCGTCTGCATGGGCGCCTGGGCGCGTACGGCGGCCTCGATCTGCTCGGGGCTGATGCCCCTCAGGGCCATGAGCTGCCGCCCCATGGCGATGCGCTCCTGGAAGTAGTGGGGGAAGATGGTGGTGGTGAAGTAGATGCTGAATCCAAAGATGATCATGGAACCCAGCAGCGAGATGCTCACCCCGTTCCATACCTGACGCCCATAGCCGTCCACCTTGGCTGTGCCCTTGAGCGACCAGAGCAGGAGCCCGACCTGCATGGGGATCACGAGCCAGAACAGCGAGTAGTGTGCCGGATTCTTGTACCAGCCCGTGACCCCCATGACGAAGGTCCACGCCGCCACGGAAACACCAAGGATGAAGCCAGAGCGGAGGGTGGGGGGCATGAGAACCTCAGAGATGTGCCCTGTCATCAGAACACGTATCCGCCCCCATTGACGGGAATGGTGGCGCCGGTGACGAAGCCGGCTTCCAGGATGCCCACGACGGCTTCGGCGATGTCTTCGGCCCGGCCGTTGCGGCGCAGCGGGGTGTGGTTGGCGGCGGCCTGCTTGTGCTGCTCGGGGATCTGGGCGGTGGCGTCCGTGAGGGTGAGGCCCGGGGCCACGGCGTTCACGCGGATGCCCATGGGGCCCAGTTCGTAGGCCAGGGCCCGCACGAAGCCTTCCAGGCCGGCCTTGGCGGAGCTGTGAGCCACAAAGCCCCAGCCAGGATTGCGGGCCAGGCCGCTGGTGATGGCCACGATGCTGCCACCCTTGCGTTCCAGCATCTGCGGCACCACGGCGCGGCAGCCGTGGAAGGCAGCGCCCAGCTCGCCGGTGAGCTTGGCCTCGAAGCCCTCCCAGGGATAGTCCAGGATGCCGGTCATGGGGAAGCCGATGGAGGCGTTCAGCACCAGGAGGCCGATGGGGCCCAGCTGGCTCCGCACGGTGGCGGCCATGGCCTCCACCTGGGCCCGGTCCCGGGCGTCGGCCCGCACAGCCATGGCGCGGCCCCCGGCGGCGATGATCTCGTCCACCACTGCCCGGGCGGCGGCCTCCGAGCCGAAGTAGTTCACGGCCACGGCGGCGCCGCGGGCGGCCAGGGCCTTGGCGATGGCGGCTCCGATGCCGCGGCTGGCGCCGGTGACGAGGGCGATATTGCCTTGCAGGGTCATGACGGCTCCTTGGATGACGATCCGATTCTGGACTGCCCTAGCCTTCGACCACAAGATCCTGGATGGCCATGCCGCCCCCGGAGGTGGCATCCCCCGTGAGGGCCCGGCGCAGGTAGCCCACCTGGCCCAGATGGAAGGCCAGGTGCGCCGCCAGGTGCAGCAGGACCCGCGAGGTGGGCGGATGCAGGCCCATGAGGGGCGCGGGGAAGGGCGCCGCCAGCTGCTCTGGGGTGAGGGCGCGCAGGCCCGTCTCTACGTCCAGGATGGTGGCTTCCAGCAGGGCCATGACCTCCTCGCGGCGGCCCTCCCGCTGGGCGAACTCCTGCTCCCGCTGCCGCACATAGCCCGTGGCGCCGAAGGTGGCGCCCACGAAGTACCGCAGGTTGCCCGCCACGTGCAGGGCCACGTTGCCACCACTGTTGGCGAGGCCCGGCAGCGTTCGCCAGAGGCTGGCGTCATCGGGGTAGAGGCCCACCTCCTTGGCTAGGCAGCGGAGGTCGCGGCACAGGATGAGCAGGAGGTCGGAGGTGAAAGGGGTCATGGGTGTGTCCTTGGATCCAGGAGCGCCACATGGATCAACAGCAAGGTAACCCCAGAGAGCCGAGGGGTGCCAACAAAGGCCGAGTGCTGGATGGCCGTGGACGGCATGCATGACCTCAAAAGAAAGGGAAACAGCCACAAAGAACACAAAGGACACAAAGCGGGAATTTCGCCAGTCATCCTGACCAAGCCTGATCAGTTGTCCTTCATCACGGCTAGCCCCCCCGGTCTATGGCTATGCTCGGAGTCATGGACCTTCAAGCCCTCCTCGATGACCTGGCTGCGGAAGCGGCGCCTTTCGCCGCGCATGGCAAGGTGGCGGACTACATTCCGGCCCTGGCGGCGGTGGATCCGGCCCACTTCGGCATCGCCCTGGCCACCATGGACGGGCAGCTCTACGGCAGCGGGGACTGGCAGACGCCCTTCTCCATCCAGAGCGTGTCCAAGGCCTTCTCCCTGGCCCTGGTGCTAGCCAGGGATGGCGAATCCCTCTGGCGCCGCGTGGGTCGCGAACCCTCGGGCAGCGCCTTCAATTCCCTGGTGCAGCTGGAGTATGAGAAGGGCATTCCCCGGAACCCCTTCATCAATGCCGGGGCCCTCATCCTCATCGACCGCCTGCTCTCCCTGAGCGGCGACTCCCTGGGCACCCTGCGGACCTTCCTGCGGGCCGAGAGCGGCAATGCGAACGTCGATGTGGACCCGGAGGTGGCGGCCTCCGAGGCCAGCCATGGCCACCGCAACGCCGCCCTGGCCCACTTCATGGCCAGCTGCGGCAACCTGGAAAACCCCGTTGAGACCGTACTGGACCACTACTTCCGCCAGTGCAGCCTCACCTTGAGCTGCGGCGACCTGGCCAAGGCCGGGCTCTTCCTGGCCAACCACGGCCTGCGGGCGGACGGCTCACGCCTGCTCACCCGCAGCGAGGCCAAGCGCATCAACTCCGTCATGCTCACCTGCGGCACCTATGACGCTGCCGGGGACTTCGCCTACCGCGTGGGCCTGCCCGGCAAGAGCGGCGTAGGCGGGGGCATCCTGGCGGTCCTGCCCGAGCGCGGCATCCTCTGCGTCTGGAGCCCCGCCCTAGATCCCAAGGGCAACAGCGTCGCCGGCGTCGAAGCCCTGGATCGGTTCACGACTCGGACGGGGTGGTCGATTTTTTGAAAAAAGCATTTAACCGCAGAGGACGCAGAGGACGCAGAGGACGCAGAGGGCGCAGAGGGCGCAGAGAATATCCGGGCCACCTCTGCGTCCTCTGCGTCCTCTGCGCTCTCTGCGGTTAATTTCTTTCCATGAAGCAGCCTAGCGCCTGGTGAGCAGGGCCATGCCGCCCAGCACCAGCGCGATGCCCAGCACTTTGGGCAGTGAGAACGACTCCTTGAACAGCGTCACGGCCACCGGGATCAGCACCAGGGCGGAGATGCCGTTCACGGCCACGCCGGACCACTGCAGGGAGCCGCCGGCACGGTAGGCCAGGAGGAAGCCAGCCTCGATGAGGAGGACGCCCAGGCCCAGCACCAGGGCCACCCGGAGGCCTGGTCCTGAGCCCAGTCCCGCGAAAGCCTGGCGCAGGGGCTGGCCCGCGGGCTGCCAGGCCACCAGGGCCAGAGCCGATAGGACAAAGGCCACGGCATAGGCCACCATGAGCACCGCCATGGGGCGCACCGTGGCGGGTACCAGCTTCTGGGCCAGGTGGTAGAGCAGGTTGCCAGCCGTGGCGAGACCCAGGGCCAGAAAGACGGACTTCATGGTGTCCCCTGGCCAGGTACGGGAGCCCGGAAGGCCTGTCGCGCCGCCGCATCCAGGAAGGTCCAGGCGACAAAGCGGCTATGCTTCTGGCCCTGGGCCATGGGCACGATGCGGACGTCCAGGGGCTCGACCTTGCGCAGGGCCCGCTGCACCGCAGGCAGGTTGGCGGAGCTGGAGACGAGGGTGGTGAACCAGGCCACCTGGGCGCGGATGCCCGCGCTTTCTTCGATCATCTGGCGGATGAACCCCACCTCACCGCCGGGGCACCAGAGCTCCGCACCCTGGCCGCCGAAGTTCCGGGCGCTGGAAGTGCCCAGGCCCAGCTTGCGCCACTTGGCCTGGGAGGCTTCGCGCACCTCGCGCAGGGACGCGTGGAAAGGCGGGTTGCAGAGGCTGAGGCTGAAGCGGTCCATGGGCGTCACCACGTGCTGGAAGATGGCTTGGCGCTCCGGCTGGCAGCGGAGCTGGATGGCCCGCTCCAGGCCCGGGTTGGCCTTGAGGATGCGGGCGGCGGCCTCCAGTGCGGTGCCATCCAGGTCCGTCCCCACGAAGGCCCAGGCGTATTCCTTGTGGCCCACCAGCGGGTAGATGAGGTTGGCGCCCACGCCGACGTCGAGCACTCGCACGGTGGTGCCCCGGGGGACTTCGCCGCCCTCGGCCAGCAGGTCCGCGAGGTAGTGCAGATAATCCGCGCGGCCTGGAATGGGGGGGCAGAGATAACCGGCGGGGATGTCCCAGCCCCGGATGCCATAGGCTTCCAGCAGCAGGGCGCGGTTCAGGGCCTTCACCGCGGCCGGATCCGAGAAGTCCACCGTTGTGCCGCCGTGGGGGGCCTGGCGCAGGAAGGGCCGCAGCTCAGGACTGGCCGCTGCCAGGCGCGCCATGTCGTAGCTGCCCGCATGGCGGTTGCGCGGATGGAGGGCCCTGGCGGCTGGGGACTTCGGTGGTCCAGACATGGGATCAGTGTCCAACGAAACGGGCGCTTCCGCTCACCTGGATGCGGAGTCCGCCCCCAGGTCGGCGCGCAACTCGGCCACGCTGCGGACCCGGGCGAAGCTGCCCTGGAGGGCCGCCAGGAAGGCCCCTTGCACCTGCGCGGCCTTCACGGTTTCGCCGCCCCAGGCAAGATCCCGGGTGGCGCAGGCGTCGGCGGCCAGTTGGCAGGTGAAGCCCAGGTCCGCCGCGGCCCGTGTGGTGGTGTCGATGCACATGTGGGTCATCATGCCCGCCACCAGGAGCTCCGTGATGCCCCGGCCCCGCAGGTGTTCCAGAAGGGGCGTCTCCCGGAAGCTGTTGGGGAAGTGTTTCTGGAAGACCGGTTCGCCGGGTTGGGGTGCGACGCTCGCGTGGAGATCCGCCCCGGGTGTGCCAGGCAGGAAGAAGGTGGCGCCTGGCCGCGTGGCGATGTGTTGGACGTGGATGATGGCCAGCCCGGCCCGGCGGCAGACTTCGAGCAGCTGCCCCGCCTGGCTCCCCGCTTCGGGACTGCCCACCAGCTCCATGGCCCCGCCAGGGAAGTAGTCGTTCTGGATGTCGACGAGCAGCAGGGCCTTGGACATGGGGATTCCCTCCTAGAGATCGGTCTGCTCGGGCACCTGACGGCTGGCCAGGAACCAGAACAGGAACGCGGTGCCGAGGGTCAGCCAGGCCACGGTGAGGCCCAGCTGGCGGCCCTGCCAGAGCCCGTTCCACCAGCGCATGGCCTGGGTGGCCAGGACATTGACCTTGCCGCCGTACATCTCCAGGTCCCGCAGGTAGCGTTTGGTGTCCTCGGGCTCATAGCCCAGCGGATTGGCGCTCTGCACCCGTGCGTTCAGGTAGAGCAGGGTCGCGCTCCCCAGGCCCAGCACCAGGATGCCCCCGGTGATGAGGCGCACCCGGGCCTGGCGCAGCGCCGCCGTGGCGCCCAGGGTGCGGGCCACCCAGCGCCCGTGGGCCTCGGCGTGAGCCCGGTCCCGCTGCCCCAGCTCCTGCCGCAGGTGCTGCAGGTCCTCGGCAGGCACCGAGCAACCCCGCCGCTCCAGCTCTGCGACCGCAGCCTCCACGGCCTCCAGCCGATAGCCCATGGGCTTCTGCACATACTCCCGCAGCTCGGCTTCCGAGAGGGTGGGGATGCGGCTGAGGTAGGGCTGGGTCATGGGGCGCTCGACCCTCCAGCTTACGTGAGCTCCTGGCTCTGATGCTGGATCTCGGCGCCGGGGACCATGTAGACCAGCTCCCAGAGGTGGCCATCGGGATCCTCGAAGCCGTGGCCGTACATGAAGCCGTGGTCCTGGGGAGCGCTGGGCAGGCTTCCTCCGCCTGCCAGGGCCCGGGCCGCGAGTTCATCCACCTCGGCCCGACTGTCGCAGGAGAGGCAGAGGATGACCTCGGTGGCCGCCCGCGCGTCACAGATGGGCTTCTTCGTGAAGGTTCCGAAGAATGGGCGGCCCAGGAGCATGACCAGAAGGCTGTCGCTGATGACGATGGAGGCGGCGGCTTCGTTGGAGAACTTGGGTTCCAAGGTATAGCCCAGGCCCAGGTAGAAGGCCTGGGCCCGGGCCACATCGGCCACGGGGAGATTCACGAAGAGCTGACGGATCATGGGAGCTCCATTTGGGGCCAGGATTCAGGTCTGCCGCAGGTAGGCCGGGGCCTGGGGATCCAGGTGGGCGCTGCCGTAGCGGATGGCCTCGGGGTAGTATTCCGCCGCGAGCTGCACCTTGCCGGCGGCTTCGGCCCCGGCCTCGCTGGCGATGAAGGCCAGCATCTGGTCCGTGCCCGCAGCGATGCCCGCCGAGGTCCAGATGCGGCCGTCCCGCACGTGGCGCTGCTCCAGGACCTCCACATCCCCCAGGGCCCGCAGGCGGTCCAGGGAGCCCCAGTGCGTGGTGGCCCTTTTGCCCGACAGCAGGCCCGCCGCGTGGAGCAGGAAGCTGCCGGTGCAGACCGAGAGCACGGCCTTGCAGGTCCCGGCCTGGCGGGCGATGAAGGCCACCAGCACGGGGTTGTTGACCTCGGCGCGGGTGCCCATGCCGCCTGGGACCAGCAGGTAGTCCAGGTCCGGGCAGGTCTCGAAGGAGGCGTGGGGGTTGACGGACAGACCCTTGGCGCAGGTGATGGGCGCCAGGGTGGGCGCCACGATGAGGCAGGTCTCGGGTCCGCCGGCCTGGGCCCGCCACAGCGTGAGCATTTCCCAGGGGCCGACGAAATCCAGCTCCTCCACCTGGTCGAAGATCAGGATGCCAAAGGTCATGGGGGCCTCAGTTCGTGGGGAGGGGGAGGTGGTGCTGGCGCATCCGGGCCAGCTCAGCCTCCAGGCGGTCGAACATCTGCTCGTGGGCGGGCTCGGCAAAGCCCCGCATGGCCTCGCACTCGGCGGCGCTGGTGAAGAGCATGGTGAAACTCAGGCGGGTTCTGCCGTCCACGGGCGTGAAGGTGGCGTGGATCTGGAAGCGGGGGGCCGAGAGGTGGTCCAGTACGATGCGCTCCGGGCCCACCACCAGGAAGACCGAGTGGTTGGGGAAGGTCGCGCCATTGGGCCCGTGCATGGTGAAGCGCCACTGGCCTCCGGGGCGGGGCTCGAAGGTCTCGAAGGTACTGCTGAAGCCTGCCGGTCCCCACCAGCGGGTCAGGTGCTCAGCTTCGGTCCAGGCTTTGAAGAGCAGGGCGGGGTCGGCCTCGAAGAGGCGGATGGTGGTGAGGCCGGGGCGGGTGGCGGTGGGCACGGAGCTGGGCATCAAGCCCGGCGCGCCCAGGCCGTAGTCGATGCGCTCCCAGGATTCGCCGCCGTGTCCGGGCAGCCACTGGGGTTCTTCGCCCCGGGTTTCCACCAGTTTTTTGGGATCCATGGCTTCCTCCCAGCGTTGGGTGATTCTGCAGGTGCTCAGGCCAGCTGGGCGCCCCGCTCCAGCAGCAGGGCCCTCAGCACCGAGCGGTGGCAGTGGGCCTCATCCTCGCAGTAGCAGCCGACAGAGAAGGCTGTCTGATGGGACAGGGCCGCGAGCAGCTCCAGGTTGTGGCTGGCTTCGGGGCCAGCCATCTCGGCGCGGTACCTCTTCTCGAAGGCCTTCCACTGGGCGGCGCTGCTGGCCTCCTGGCCCATTTTTAGGGTCTCGGGACTGGGCGCCAGGTTGGGGTACCAGACGTCGTAGTAGTCCCGCGAGGCGAACTCGGCCTTGGGCACACCCCGGGGCGGTCGACGCACCGTGCCGATGCGGGTGCCTTCTCCAGCGCTGCGGGGGGTGCCGAGCCTGACGATGCGGATGGCCATGGGAACTCCAGTATGGGCCCTAGTGTATGGAGTGCAGGCCCACCAGGTTGTCCTCGGTGTCGTAGACCAGGCTGATGTGGCCGTAGGGCCCAATGGACATCTTGGCGCGGTGGATCCGCCCGCCAGCGCCCACCACGCGGGCCTCTTCCACAGCGCAGTCCTTGCACTCGAAGTAGACCAGGGTGGCATTGCCTCCAGAGGGGCAGCTCGGCAGGTGCACCAGGGCGCCGGAAGCGCCGTAACTGTCCATGTCGCCTGGGAAGGACCACATCTCCATTTCCGCCCCGGGGGCTGACAGGGGCTTGAAAGTCACCTGGAGGACGGCCTCGTAGAAACGCTTGGCGCGGGCCATGTCCTGGACGTAGATTTCGAACCAGCTGATGGGGTTGCTCATGGGATCTCCCTTCGGTTATTTGGACGGGCTCCTAGGGTAGAGGATCATCTGGGTGCAGCGGAAGAGGGCGAGGGTCTTGCCGGATTCCAGGTGGGTCACCACCGCGTCCCAGACCTGGGTTGTTCGCCCCTGGTGCAGCAGCTTGGCCACGCACTCGATGCAACCCTCCCGGGCCGTGCCCAGGTGGTTGGACTTCAGCTCCAGGGTGGTGAAGCCTGTGGCGCCGGTGGGCAGGTGGGCGATGCAGCCGTAGCCTGCGCAGGTGTCCGCCAGGGCCACCACGGTGCCCGCGTGCAGGAAGCCGTTGGGTGCCATGTGATGCATGTGGATACTCAGCTCGGCGCGCAGCTGGCCCTCACCCACGTGCGTGACGAGGATGCCCAGGTGGCCCGGCAGGTGGCCGACGCCGATGGTGTTGAAGTGGGAGGGATCGACCATGGGGACTCGCTGGCTGGGGAGTGGAGGTGAGCTGGAGCGACGGTGGAGCTAGATCAGGCCGAACCAGTCCTGGTTGTGGCTCTGGAAGGCGCTGTGCAGGGTGGCTACCAGGTCCGGGGGCAGGGGGCCCTTCTGGACCCAGGTCAGGTTCTCCAGGAAGTGGGCCAGCTTGTTCGTGCCCACGATGCTGGAGGACACGCCGGGGCAGTGGGCCGTGAAGCGCAGGCCCACCTCGTTCCAGCTCAGGCCCTCGGGAGCTTCGCCCAAATCCATGGCCTGCCAGCGGTCCCAGTAGTGGCCCTCGGCGAAGGCCTCGGGGCGTTGGGTTTGCTGCCACACGGCGCCCGCCAGGGGGCGCTTGGCGATGACGCCGAGACCGCGGGCCCTCAAGGCGGCCAGGCGCTCCGGGAGGTTCCCCTGGTCGCAGAGGCTGAGGGAGGTCTGCACCGCGTCGAAGCGGCCCGACTGCATCGCGAAGTCCAGCTCGGCGTTCTCCCCGGAGTAGGCCACCACCCGCAGCTTGCCCGCCGCGGCGCAGTCCTCCAGGGCCCGGGTGACCTCGCCCCGCTCCAGGGTGGCCAGGGGGCAGGAGTGCAGGTGCACGATGTCCAGGTGCTCGCAGCGCATGCGGGTGAGGGCGGCGTCCACCCCCGCGAGGATGCAGCCGTAGGTCCAGTCCGCGTGCCCGGGTATGCCGTAGCCCACCTTGGTGGAGAGCAGGAAGTCCTGGCGCCGGTGGGCCAGATGGCGGCCGATGCGCGCTTCAGAATGGCCGTAGCCCCGGGCCGTGTCGATGAGGTTCACGCCCGCGTCCAGCACCGCGTTGAGCAGGTGGCCCGCCTCGGCCTCGCTGACGCGATCGTCGTTGAGGTGCATGGCGCCAAAGCCCATGGGGGTGACGTGGAGGCCGGTGAGGCCGAAAGCTCGAGTCTGCATCTAGGCTCCCGGAGCAGCCGGTTGGTAGGTGTCGCAGGGGCCCAGGGTCTTCCGCAGGAGGAACTCGGAATATCCGGCCTGGATGAAGTCCGGCAGCTCGCCTACCACGGTGTAGCCCAAGCGCTCATAGAGGCGCCACGCGCCCTCATTGAAGGAGGACACGCAGAGAAACACGTTGGGATGCTCGCTGAAGATCCGGGCCTCGGCAAAGGCTACGAGGGTGGAGCCCAGGCCCGACCCGCGGCATTCCGGAGCCACGGCCACGATCTGGAGGTAGCCCACGAAGGGGCCCAGCAGATTCAGCACCAGGCAGCCGACCAGGTGGCCGTCCTGGTAGGCCACGTAGCGCTCCTTGGAGGGATCCTCGAGGCTGCGCAGGCAGGCCTGGTGGTCCCGCCGCAAGGTGCGCCAGGGCTCCGAGGCGGCCAGTAAGGTGGCGCAGGCGTGGGCCTCGGCGGAGTTCTCCAGGAGGCGGATGCTGAGGGCTCCCATCTAGGGTTCCTCCCGGGGCCACAGGGCCTTGCTCATCTGTACCAGGTGCAGCGGCGTGATCACCTTTTCCTCGCGGGGAAAGGGCAGCACGGCCGTGGGCAGGAAGCCCAGCTTGGCGTAATAGGGGAACAGTTCCCGGCGCAGGTTCACCACGCTGAGGTCCAGGTGTGTGCAGCCTGCCTCCCGGCAGTGAGCCTCCACGGCGACCACTAGGCTTTGGGCCAGGCCCTGGCCCTGGCAGGCTGGATCCACGGCGAGGGTGCCCAGGTAGCCACGCCCCTCAGCGATGGAGAGGAAGACCGAACCCAGGATCCGGCCAGGCGTCTCCTCGCAGACCAGGAAGAGGCCTTCCTCCATGCGAGCCCGCACATCGGCCTCATCCGTGCGTTCGCCGCGCAGACAGAAAGCCTCCACCGCGTAAGCGAGGTTCGTCACTCGGACGATCTCGGGGATGTCCTCGGGCCGGGCTTTGCGGATGGAGGCGTTCACGGCGCATCCGAAGGTATCGCCGCGAAGGGGGGCGCGCTGGGAATCAGGATGGCGTGGCAGGGCATGGGAGGTCCACGTGAGGCGAGGCTCAGTGTAGGCCCGTTCCCACGAAGGCGCAGGCCCCGATGCACGGTTCGCCCCGCTCGTCAGTCCTGCGGCCGGATCACTGCGCTAGGGAGAACTGCTCGTCCTGGAAGGAGGGATGGGCGATCGGTAGGAACTGCCAGGGCATTGTTGGCAGGCCGCGCAGGTGCTCCGTGAAGCGTGCCTCGTTGAAGGCCTGCTGGGACTCCATGACCTCGTAGAGTTCCACCGCGAACACCGCGGCGATGTGCTGGATGGCCTCGCTCCCGGTGTAGCCCTGGCGCAGCAGGCGATTGAAGGTCTGCCGGGTCTCGGCGGGGGAGCCGCTCTGGATCTGATCTTCGATGATGTCGAAAAAGGCCTCGCGGAGGGTTTTGGGATCCTTTACCGCCATGGGGAACCTCCCTTGGTGGTCTGGCGAGTGGCCGCAGCCAGGCGATAGCGCCGGTGGCGGAGGGCGGGACGGCTCGACACGCTCACAGCGCCCCCGCTCCTGCGGGCATGCAGTATCCAGGCACAGTCATCGAACCTCCCCACATCGACGTGGAAGCCTCATCCAAGTGCAGGGTGCGTCGCGGAATCACATGGCGTGACGACACCCGAAAACCATCTGTGCAACGAAGGATGACACCACCCCGAGATCTCGAAAGGGGGTTGGCTCAATAGTAAGAAAGAGTATGAAAATGAAGATGGTTGGGGGCTGAATTTACCTACTAATCGAGCCTTCGGCCAGGGGTCAGGGTGCCGGTCGCCGCTGGGCGAAGAGCCACTGAATGAAGGGGTCCAGGGCGAAGGCTGCATCCCAGGCGTTGTGCTCGAGGCCAGGGAACTCTGTGTAGTGGACGTTTCCGGATCCAGCCCCCAGAGCCCGGGCGGGCTCGCGGGAACTGCCCACGGGAACCACGGGATCCTGCTCGCCATGGAAAATCCATAGGGGCGTGCCAGCCAGGCGGCGCTTCAAGGCCTCCAGCGGAGGACCATCCTCCGGGGGCACCACGGGGCTGCGGAAATCCAGGGACGGCAGCTCGTCGATCCAGCCGCAGATGGGGGCCAGGGCGGCGAAGCGCTCCGGGTGCCGGTACGCCAGGTACCAGGCCCCGTGGCCGCCCATGGAGAGGCCCGTGAGGTAGACGCGGCGCGGGTCCGCGTGGAACTCCGCCAGCGTTCGATCCAGGGCCGCCAGGGCCAGCTCGGCTTGGGGCCCCGCCCACTGCGTGCCCGGCGGGATCTGGGGGAACACCACGATGGCCGGGAAGCGCGAGGCCTGATTGCGGATGGCGGGGCCCAATCCAGCGATGGTGGGGCGCAGACCGTCCTGGCCCCGCTCCCCGGCCCCATGCAGGAAGAGGATCACGGGCCAGCGCTTGGCCTTGGTGTAGTCCGCGGGGACATAGACCTGGTAGCGGTGGGCCTCGCCCTGGAAGGGGAGGCTGCGGTCCAGGAAGCCTGTGGGGCGCTCCGTGGCCTGGAGGGGCCCCAGGCAAAGCAGCAGGCCGGCGAGAGCGGACACGGAGGGGGCGGGCAAGGGGGCCTCAGGCACGCTGTATCACTGGAAGGCCAGGTAGCCCCGGGCCCGGGCCGGCGCCTGGTCCGGGTAGGCCAGCAGGGGCAGGTCCAGGCGGGACCGCCCCAGGGGCTTCAAGGGGCCGAGGCTGTCGCGGGGATCCCCCTTGGGCACTGCCTTGGCGGCGTTCCAGTAGTGGGCCGGGGCCGACTTGAGCTGGGGCAGGAACAGCCTAGGCGGGTCAGGCCGCGGCGGGTTCGGCACCAGGGCCGCTGCGCTCAGCAGACTCGGTAGGAGCAGACCTAGGATCAGGCGCATGGAGACTCCTCAAGGGTGGGGCTGACCAGCATCCCCAAGCGGGATGAAGTCGAAGTCACCGAGGCCCTGCAGATTCAGGAAGGTGGCGAAGCCGGGGCCCGCATTGGTCACCAGGTGGGGCCGCCGGGGGGCGATGAGGAGCACCTCGCAGGGGCCAAGCTCCACGACCTCGTCCGGGCCCTTCAGGAAGACGCGCAGCCGTCCTTCCAGCACGTAGAAGGTGTCCTGGATCTGGTTGTGATAGTGCCAGGGCACGGTCTGCGTGGGGGAGAGCCTCAGCTCGTTGATGCGGAAGCCGGGCCGCGTGGCGTGGAAGGCCTTGAACTCGACTTCGTAGTGGGGCTTTGGATCTTCAGCTGGGGGCATGGATCCTCCTATATCGGGTGCGCCAGATCCCCGAGGCCTCCATCATCCGCCTTAATGCGATCTGGATGTTCCCGAAGTCGCAGTGCTATGGCTACCAGCAGTTGTTCCCCTCATAGCGGGTGCTGAGGATGGTACCGGCGGCATCCACCTCGAGGCTCAAGCGGCAGAGCAGGGGGCTGGACAGGGTCATGCCGCCCGAGAGGGTGCCGTCGGCATTGGCCCCATGGCTGAGGGTCGTATAGGTGTTCCAGGTCTCGAAGGTGTAGGTGCGGCCGCCCTCGGGGCGGGGGGCAGACTGGACGGGCTTGCCCTTGGCCTGGATGAAGGCGGTGATGGGGCGGCCCACCCAGCCGCGCAGATCGGACTCGAAGTCCGCCTTGAGCTTGGGGCCCAGGCAGGCCAGAGAACTACCCAGCAGCAGGCAGGCGAGGGGGAAGGAGCGCTGCATGGAACCTCCGGGCGATGGCACCCCCAAAGGTTAGTCTCCAAGCCTGGGTAGTCTATCCGCCGAAAGTCCGGATTTGGGACCCGACCAAAGTCCGAGTCTGGCCTCAGACGCCAGAATGCAAGGCATCCGAGGAATGGCAAGAATGGGTTCGCTTTTTAGGGCCGGAACGGCGTCGGCAGCAGGATCGGGTTCACCGAGCTGCGCCGCACCAGGCGCCGCTTCTGGAGGTCCACCTTGCAGAGCCAAGTGGTCTCCTCGCTCTTGAGCTTCGCCCCCGTCAGAACCCTCAGGAAGAGGTAGCGTCCGGCCCGGTCCACGCGGACATCCTCGGTGCGCTCGTTGGACGCTAAGGGGATTTCCAGCAGTCCTGCCTGGGGCTGGCCCGGGGCGGTGTAGCGGATGCTGAGGGGCTCTGCGCGGCGGCTGGCGCTGATGCTGGCGAAGCCCCCCTGAGGCAGGGCCACCCGATCCTCCCAGCGCAGCAGCGGGCCCCCCGGGTCGGGGAGCAGCTGAGTCTGGAGCGAGCTGGCATCCAGGTAGCCCTGGGTCAGGAGGTGCTCGGCGATCTTGACGTAGCCCACCCAGCCCCCCAGGGCCATGAAGATCATGACAAAGAGGGTGAAGCTGATCAGGTAGGTCCAGGGCTTGATGGTCATGCGAGTCCTTCGTGGGTTCAGGATGGGGGCCAGGGGAAGTCCGCGCAGCGGGGGACCCCCGGACAGACACTAGTTGACGCGGACCTTGTTGAGCACCTTCTGGCGCAGGTCCTTGTATTCGGCCTCGCTGATGAGCCCGTCCCGCTTCAGCTTCTCCAGGTTCTCCAGGTCGGCCCGGAGGCCCTGGGTCAGGGCGCCGGGAACCGTTGTCGTGGGTGTCGCGGGAGCCAGTGTTGCCTCGGGCTTCCGCTCGGCGCCCAGCTTGGGCACGTAGGGCTTGAGGGTGCCGAGGTCCTCGATGTTGCCGTAGGCTTCCACCTTGCCGTCCACGAAGGCGACGTACTGGGAGCGCTGGTTCACCTTGATGGCCCCGTAGCGGTCATAGGCTTCGTACTCGAAGATGTCGCGACCGTTCAAGACCTTCGTGCGCGTGGGCTCACCGATGCGCGTCACGATCTCCTTCTTGGTCATGCCGGGCCGAACCTTGACGAAGTCCAGGTCGGGCTTGTTGCAGCCCAGGGAGGCCAGGATTGGGAGGGCCAGGAGTAAGGCACTGAGGAGTCGGGTCATGGGGTCCACCTTGAGGCATGGAATGAGGCCGGGCCTTGGCCCGCCCTCTGAGTCTACTGGACCGGACGGGCAGAGCCCCCGGCGATTCAGGCCCGGGCCCGGCCGGGCAGGCGGCGCAGCATGACCAGCAGGGGCACCAGGAACATGGCCCCCAGGATCCACGCGATGGTGGCACCCGGGTTCTTGACATAGGCATTCAGGCCCAAGGTGGCTGAGGCGATGACGGCGTAGTAGAGCATGTCGCCGGTGAGGGCGAAGGCCCAGCCCGCCATGGCGCCATGCCCCGCCGCCAGGGCCGCGGCGCGGCCGCTCATGGGATCTAGGCCGAAGGCGATGCCCACGAGGCCCAGGGGGCCTGCTCCGGTGCCCGCCAGCAGGGCGCGGGTGCGGGCCATGGCCTCGGTCACGGCTAGGCGCACATGAGCCGGGAAGGGCGCCCGGCGCACCCAGGCCGCCAGGAGCCGCAGGATGGGCTCGAAGGCCAGGGCCAGGAGCACATCCGACATGAAGTAGAGCCCCGCCGTCAGGGGCCAGGCCAGGCCCCGGCTGTGGGCCAGCAGCACCCCGGCGGGAATGCCGCCCCCGACGGGAAGGAGGAAGAGCAGCAGCACCGGAACCATGACTTCAGGATAACCGGGGCGCCGGGCCATGACGTCGCAAGGGAAAGCCATTGAACCGGTGAAGCACGGTGACCTGAGAATGGCCTTGATCTATCCCCGTGCATCCCCGTTTATCCCCGGCTCAAAGGCTTTGGACCCGGGTTGCGAAGGACGAACCGGGGCCAGCACCGGTCGAGCCAGAGGCCGAGGAGGGCTAGCGCAGCGCCAGCGCAGGTTGGCCTGGCATTCGGGGCAGCGGTGGTCCATGTCAGACGATCTTGCACCGGATCAGCGCGTCCTCGTCGAACCTGTAGATGGCGCAGAGGCGGTGGTAGCCATCGGCGATCACCACCCGGCCCTGATCCCGCACCAGCAGCAGGGGTGAGAGGGGGGTGCCCTTGCGGATCTTCTTCTGGTCCCGGTCCACGTGGGAGTTGCTGATGCCCAGCAGGGAGAGCTGGGAGGCCCGGAAGATGTCCTTGGCCTTGAAGTCCACGATGGGAGCCACCTGCAGGCGTGCCAACAGGTCCGCAACCCGGGGCTCATCGAAGAGGAGTTGCAGATAGGACTCCGCGGCGGGGTAATCATGCGCTTCGACGGTTTCCAGCCACTGGATCTCAGGTTGTTTCGACCTGGCCATGTCCACCTCCAGGCTAGTGTAGTCCGCCAAAAATACAGGTAACTATTGTTCACCATGTCGCACCTGATAATGAGGGGCGACATGGCACATGCTGGGCGAGTAGAACTCACTGAAAATCAGAGGACGCGCCTGG
>Ga0118677_10004503_pt1 | contig 25317 bp, 18 predicted proteins | sample AliMusrvi5mmetaG_FD_86154 | JGI IMG/M metagenome (GOLD analysis project Ga0118677, IMG submission 86154)
ATCCTGTAAATTGGTGGAAATTCTTTAGAAATTAATCTTGTATAGATTCGGTGTTCCTGTTACACTCACCGCAGGTTGGAGTAGTAGACATGAACAGTTTGAATTTTCGCCCCTGTCTCAGGGGCCTGTTAGTAGGGGTGTGTCTTTCGCTGGCGACTGCATCCGCATTCGCCTCAAGTATCCCAAGCAACTCAAACTCCGGGAGCGCTCTCACCTGCGGGTCCGCGTCAAGTTCTCCGGGGTGCATTCCGGGCATGGAGATTAACTCCAGCTCGTTGACGCTCATACGGTACATCACCGGCGGTGTCGAGACGGACGACATTCGCGGTGTGGCTGACTTCGCGGTGTTTGATCCCGGGTTGACCGGGTGGGTTGAAATAGCGGATCCCACGTTAGGAACCGACCCTGGTTTCGCCACTCTGGACTTCGGTAACCCGTTCCTATACGCCTACGAGGCCGGCGTTCCGCTGTCGGAACTGTCGGTGTTTTACTCGGTACCCGATCAGACGGTAGCGAGCGGAGCGCCGATCACCGTGCGAGAGGTTTTGCTTGGAACGCTGCCCGGTCCGGTGACTAGTCGTCCGCTGCGGGTGGTCACGTATACCGGTCCATTCACCCTCGGGTTCAATTTCGTGGGCGACCTGAGCAGTGTGCCTGGCGATCAGTACCTTGTCTATTCACTTGCTTCAGCAACGCTTGCGATACCTGAGCCATCCAGCATGCTGCTGGCGGGCTTGGGGATGCTGCTTCTGTTTTGCTGTAGGGAGTACGTACGCCGCAAGCGGCCGGTAGCGGTGCATTCGCGAATTGGAGAATGAGTCCGGACAGGCAAGAGGGCCCTCGACTGTCCGCCTGATCCGCGTCCTCTCCAACGCTTTGTTGCCGAATTAGGCCGTATTTACGTTCGATTCAGTGATTAGCTTCGGGCCTCTTTGCGCTACAACAAAGAGGCCCATTTTTTTCGTCCCACTCCTCCAGGCCTCCCCAGGCGCATCCCTTCGAGTCCGCGCCCGCACCCTACGGCGACCTCGCGCCAGAGCCGTCTGCTCCTGTACAATGCTGCGTGGGCAAGCCTTGCGGCAAACGCTTGGGCTCTCGACCAACCTGGAGGCATTCCATGCAGAACAACGTCACACGCCGCGGCTTCGTGCGCGGCGCCGCCGGTCTTTCGGCGGCACTGGCACTCCGCGGACGCATTCTCGGGGCCAACGACCGGGTCAATACGGCGATGGTCGGTCTCGGTGGCCGCGGCACGTGGCTGCTCGAAAAGGTCCAGCAGCGGATCAAGGAAAAAGGCGACGCGCAAGTCGTGGCGCTGTGCGAGGTCTATCAGGCCCGGCTTTCGGCTGCGTCGAAGAAAGTCCCCGGCGCCAAGACTTATACGCTGCACCAGGAACTGCTGGAGCGCAAGGACCTCGACGCGGTATTCATCGCGACGCCGGACCACTGGCACGGCCCCATCACGCTGGCCGCCCTCGACGGCGGCCGCGACGTCTATTGCGAGAAGCCGATGACGCACACGGTGGAAGAAGCCGCCGTGGTGGCCGCCAAGGTGCGCGAGAAGAACCGCGTCATGCAGATCGGTGTCCAGGCCACGAGTTGGAATCGCTGGCAGAAGATCCGCGAAGTCGTACAAGCGGGCACGCTCGGCAAGGTGGTGGCGGGGCAGGGAACTTACAGCCGCAACAACCCAAACGGGGACTGGAACTGGCCGATCGATCCGGCCGCGGGGCCGGACGCGCAGGGGGAACAGCACATCGATTGGAAGCAGTGGCTGGGCTCGGCCCCGCAGCGCCCCTACGACGCCGACCGGTTCTTCCGCTTCCGCAAGTATTGGGACTACTCGGGCGGCATCGCGACCGACCTGCACTATCACATCCTGGCGCCCTTCCATATCGCCCTGGAGAACGAACACCCGTCGCGGGTAGCTGGCATGGGCGGACTGTGGGTCTACAACGACGGGCGCGAGACCCCGGACACCTTCCTCACCGCGGCGGACTACCCAGGCAAGTACTCCATCACGATTCAGTCGTCGCAGGTGAACGAGATCGGGCCGCTGATGACCATTCGCGGCACGCACGCGACCATGCACCTGGGCGACGAGTGGGAAGGGCCGCAGGGGCGCAACTCCAACGTCGCCCGCATCGTGCCGGAGACGCCTTTCCGCGACGAGTTCAAACAGAAGTGGGGCAAAGACGAGATCGTGGTCGAGAACGTGGGGAACGACGGCGACCAGAAGCACGTGGACAATTTCTTCGATTGCGTCCGCTCGCGGCAGCAGCCGAATTGCCATGCCGATCTGGGGTACAAGGTGATGACCGGGATCGACCTTTCGGTGCGCTCCTATCGCGAGAACAAGATCTTCGTCATCGATTCGGCCACGGGCAGGATCGTGCGCAGTTGATCCCCCTCGCTTGAAAAGCCTCCGAGGCGGACCTCGATGCAATACGCCGCCGCGCGGCAAGCACTTATCTCAAGCAGTCAATGAGGCTCGCATAATACGGTGACACGCGGTATCGGTTGTGGGGCAGGATGTCATCCTTCGCGCCGCTTGTCTACCGGCGCTGGACGGCCCATTTGCAGACTCAAATGGCGGGTTGCCAACCCGCCGCAGGTTGACAACCTGCCCCACATGGCAGTGTGCGCGTCATTTTGTTTTGCGAGACTCTGTAGGAGACCAGCCATGGGGAATGGAAAGGTAAAAGTCGGCATCATCGGATCGAAGTTCGAAGCCGACATTCACGCGGCGTCGTTCCAGTTGATGCCAGAAGAGGCCGAGGTCGTCGCGGTGGCCTCGCCTACGCCCGGCAATGCCGCCGAACTTGCCGGCAGGTATGGCATCCCGCGCGTCTTTCTCGACTACCGCGAGATGCTGCGCGAGCCCGATATCGAGATGGTGACCATCGCCGCGCCCAACGCCCTGCACCGCCAGATGACCTGCGATGCCGCGCGTGCGGGAAAACACGTGGTGTGCGAGAAGCCGTTCGCCATGACGCTCGAAGAGGGCGATGAGATGATCGATGTCTGTCGCGCGGAAGGCGTCCTGCTGATGTATGCAGAGGAACTTTTCTTCACTCCAAAATACGTCAAGGCCAAGGAGATGGCGGATCAGGGTGCATTCGGGAAGGTGCATCTGGTCAAGCAAAGCGAGAAGCACTTCGGACCGCACGGCGACTGGTTCTGGGACGTTTCAAAGTCCGGCGGAGGCGTCTGGATGGACATGGGCTGCCATGGCATCGCCTTCTGCTACTGGTTCCTGGGACGGCCGAAAATCGAGTCGGTGTATTGCCAGATGGGGACCTACGTGCACGGCGACAAGACCATCGGCGAGGACGAGGTGATCGGCATCATCGAGTTCGCCGGCGGCGCGCTCGGGATGGTCGAGGACAGTTGGGCCCGGCGGGGCGGGATGGACGACCGGATCGAAGTGTTCGGCGATGGCGGCGTCACCTACGGCAACCTGCACATGGGCAACGCGCTGCCGACTTACAGCGAGTCGGGGTATGGCTACGCGGTGGAGAAAGCGCCCTCGACGACCGGCTGGAGCTACCCGGTTTTCGAGGAGCTTTGGAACTACGGCTTCCCGCAGGAGATGCGGCACTTCGCCCGCTGCGTGCGGGGCAAAGAGACGCCGCAAGCCACGGGCGAAGACGGGCGTGTGGTGCTGGAAGCGCTGTGCGCGGGCTACGCCTCAGCGGGCCTGGGCTCGAAGGTGGCATTGCCCTACCGGCCCAAGGGACTGCGCCGCCCAATCGACGGTTGGAAGGGCGCTGCCGCTAAGTGAAGGAATGTGGGGCGGCTCGGGAGAGCCGCGCCACACTGACAGCTAGATGCCGAGCGTCGAGATCGCCTTGTTCAGATGCTCGATCCCGCGCTTCACGTCGTCGATCTGTTTGGGTCCCGAGATCTCCCGCTCGATGGTGATCGCTCCGGTATAGCCGTTGCGGTGCATCACTTCGAAGACCCGCTTAAAATCGACCTTGCCGTGCCCGATGGCGACTTCTTCGCCGAGCTTGCGCGGGTTCGTCGGGTAGATTCCGTCTTTGGCGTGGACCGCATAGATGTGCTTCCCGAAGATCTCGGCCGCGTCCACCGGGTTGGCCTTGCCGTACAGAATCAGATTCGCGGTGTCGAGCCCCACGCCCACATTGTCGAGGCCCATGTCTTCGATGGTCCGCATCAACGTCGTCGGTGTCTCCTGACCCGTCTCGAACAGGAACATCTGCCCGTTGCCCTTACAGTGGCTGGCGACCTCTTTCACGGCCGCGACCAACTCAGGGTACAGGGCGTCGTTGGGATCCTCGGGGATGAAGCCGCAATGCGTCTGCAGGAACGGCGCGCCTAGCTGCTTGCCGAGGTCGGAGCCGCGCTTCATGGCGTCGATGCGGGCCCGCCGGGTCTTGCGCGGCACCAGGCCGATGGTGGCCGGGCCCCGCAGGAAGTCCCACACCATCTCGCCCGGTCCGAGCGTCTCGACGGCAGTCGGCTCCACTTGGTACTTCTCCAGCAACTGCTTGATCTGAGCGCCGAACTGCGTGTCGTAGCGGTTCGTGGAGACGAAGCAGGTGGAAAGCCCGAGGTCGCGGACCTTCTTGATCTCCTGTTCGGGTCTCTCATCGGGGGTGATGAGGATGCCGAGACGGAAAGGTTTCTTTGTTACGGCGGCGGCCGCCGCCGTGCCGCTCAGTGCCGCGGCAGCGAGCGGCACGGCGGAGCGGAGAATCGATCGGCGAGTGGGAAGTAGTGACATAGAAGAATGATCATACGGCGCAGGCCGCGATGCGCGGCCTGCCAGCTTTCAGATTCGAATGAACCACTGTTTGCGGTACATGGCGTAGGCGGCCAGATACATCACCAAAGTGAAGGCTACAGCCCACAAGAGGGAGGCGTTGTAGGGCGAAGCCAGCGGTGCGAAGCAAGTCTTGTAGAGCCAGCCTTGCAGGCTGATCGCATCCGCGCCCTGGCCCCAGCGGATGGCGCCCAGCGCGATGGCCAGCAACTCCGAGAGCATGTAAATGGAGATCGCGTTCATGCCCATGATCACCGCCGGTTTCGCCACGCGCTGGTAGCCCCGGCCGTCCACGAAGTGGACGAAAAACGCCAGCAGCACGAAGTCGAGCCCGGCCATGAACAGCGCGAACGAACTCGTCCACAACTTCTTGTTGATCGGCAGCCAGCTGTCGCAGATCAGGCCCAGCGCGAGCAGCGCGTTGCCCGCCAGGAACAGCACAGTGGTGCGCTCCGGCAGCGTGCGCTTGAGCCTCAGGACATGGCCGGCGAGGATACCGAACAGTGCCGTCGCGATCGCTGGCAGCGTGCTGACGATGCCCTCTGGATCCCACGTCTTCGTACCTGAGTAATTGTGCGCGCCCAGCACGTTCCAATCGAGGTAGTGCGAGAGGTTGCCGTCCACGTCCAGCCGCCCGGCGCCGTATCCGGGAACGGGGACGAACGCCATCAGCAGCCAATAGACACCGAGCAGCGCGACGATCCAGGCGATCTGAGCTCTCACTCTAGGTGTCCAAAGATAGATCGCCGAAGCCAGGAAGTAGCAGATGCCGATGCGCTGGAGCACGCCCAGAATGCGCATGGTGCCGAAGTCGAAAAACGGGAACAGGTAGACCAGCAAGCCTAGCGCGTAGATGATGGCGGCCCGCCGCAACGCTTGCAGCATCAGCGTGGACTTAGCCACGCCGCGCTCCAACCGCCCGCCGAGCGAGAGTGTCATCGATACCCCGACGATCCACAGAAACGACGGGAAAACCACATCCGTGATGGTCCATCCATTCCACTCCGAATGGTTGAGCGGACCATAGGTGTGGCTCCCGTCACCCGAGTTGTTGACGAGCACCATGAGCGCCATCGTGGCTCCGCGAAACGCGTCGAGCGAGACAAGCCGCTGCGAGATCGGCACGCGGCCGGCGGCAGGTGCGGCTGTTTGGGGGAGTGATTCAGATGTCGCCATGAGACTAAGCGGGAAACCCTTTCCATGATGCTACGCTACTCGGGCCGGATGTGGACACTTCCGCTGCGTTTGACGCCAGTTCCCGGTATCGTTTGAATTTACGGCTCTCAAGGCTTCGAGGCCATGTAGTAGTGATTCTCGCCCTCGTCGGAGGCTTCGCCGGTTAACGCCAGCCCTGCGTCGTGGAGGAGTTGCAGATACTGCTCGTACCCCAATGAAATCGATTCGCGTTCCGTCAGAACGTCTCGCCACCTGAGAGCTTCCCGTGGCGCAGTGAACAGGAACTTCCCGCCACCATTCAGCGCTCTTGCTACCTTGCCGATCACGCTCGCCTGAGCATCGGCTGGCAACAGGAATAGCAATCCCCATGCAATGACCGCATCGAAGTTGCGATTCAAAAAAGTTGAGTGTGCCACCTCGGCGCATTCAGCGGGAGCCGTAGGAAACCGCTGGCGGAAAGCGGCGATCATCCTGGGTGATGCGTCAACGCCGTGGACTGCGAATCCGCCCTCGACGAGCACCTGTGAGATCGGCACACCGCTGCCACAGCCGAGGTCCAGGATCGACGCACCGTGCGGGAGAGACTCACTCCACTCAAGCACGGTCGCAACGCCGATACGAGGGTTCCGCGAGGCCATGAATATCTCCGCGTTTTCTTCGTAGCCGTTGGACGCGTCCGGAAAACCAAGCGCCATACAAACCGCCTTGAGAATCAGCCAGCTGCGTTCGAGAATTGTAGCACCCGGGGGTCCGTTGCCCCGCTTCTCGCGTGACTCGGCGGAACCCCGCGGACGCTTTCTTCGAGGTTTTCCTCGGAGTCAAGTCGATTCAGCCTAAACGTAGTAGGATACGGGTTCAATCTGATCGAGGAGTCCCGCGAGATGTCCACCGACGCCCCCGCCCGGAAACTGCCGGACAACGCCTACACGCCGCTGCAACCGGGCGAGACTTACCAGCCTGCCGTGCCCGCCGAGGCGCTGGTCCCGGAACTGACGGCGCGCTCGGTTGGCTGGGGACTGCTGTTGTGCGTGATCTTCACGGTGGCCTCGGCCTATTCAGGTTTGAAGGTCGGGCAGGTGATGGAGGCAGCCATCCCGATCTCGATTCTGGCCATCGGCCTGGCGCGCGTCTACGGACGCCGTTCGAGCCTGCTTGAAAACGTCATCATCACGGGCATCGGCGGGCTGGCGGGCTCGGTCGTCGCCGGCGCCATCTTCACGCTACCCGCGCTCTACATCCTGAAACTCGACCCGCAACCCGTGCAGACCATCTTCATCTGCCTGGCGGGCGGCTGCCTGGGCGTGCTGTTTCTGATCCCGCTGCGGCGCTACTTCGTGCGGGACATGCACGGCAAGCTGCCGTACCCCGAAGCCACGGCCATTACCGAGGTACTGGTGACCGGGGAGAAGGGCGGATCGCAGGCGAAACTGCTGCTGCAGGCCACGGCAATTTCGGGTGTCTACGACTTCCTGGTGACGACGTTCCACGTCTGGAAGGAGTACGTGGATTTCCAGTTCCTGCCCGCCATGCAGACGCTCTCGGAGCGCGCAAAAGTGGCGCTCAGCTTCGACGCAATCAGCTTCATCCTCGGACTCGGCTACGTGATGGGCATCCGCAGTTCGATGATCCTTTGCGCGGGCGGCGTACTCTCGAACCTCGTGCTGGTCCCGCTGATCTGGATGATCGGCAGCCATCTGCCCGACAATGCGGTCTATCCAGCGATGATCCCGATTGCGAAGATGACGGCGGCACAGATCTTTCGCGGCTACGTGCGCTATATCGGAGTCGGGGCGATTGCTACCGCGGGGATCTTCGGAATCCTGAAGTCGATGCGGGTGGTGGTGGGTTCGTTCGGCGTCGCACTGCGCGCGTTCCGGCGTGGGGAAGTCTCGTCGGGCGAGCGGACGGACCGCGATATCCCAATTCTGTCCATCCTGATCGGGGTCATCGTCAGCTCGATTGGCGTGGCGGCGTTGCTGGGCAGTCTGACCGCATCGCCCATAGTGATTCTGGTTGGTGTCGTCTTGACGCTGGTGTTCTCGTTTTTCTTCACATCAGTCGCGGCGAACGCCATCGCCACGACGGCGCGTAACCCGGTCTCCGGGATGACGATGCTCACGATCATCATCTCGTCCATTGTGCTGCTGCGCTTCGGGCTTTCCGGCACCACGGGCATGTTCTTCGTAATGGCCATCGCGGGTATGGTGTGCACGGCGCTATCGGTCTCGGGCCAGGCCATCACCGACTTCAAAACCGGCTACTGGCTGGGTTCCACACCCGCCGCGCAGGAGAAGGTCAAGTTTCTGGGGGTGGTCGCGGCATCCATCGCGGTGGGTCTCACCATCGTGGTGCTGGCGACTGCGTTTCAGTTTGGCGAGGCTGCGCAAGGCGACACGCGTGTCGTGCTGCCCTCGCCGCAGGCGTCCATCATGAAGGCCTTGGTCGAGGGCTTCATGAGCCGCCAGCCGGTCGCCTACATCCTGTTCGGAGCCGGAGCCGCGATCGCAGTCGTTATGGAAATGCTGGGCGTGCCGGCCCTGATATTCGCGCTCGGCATGTACCTGCCGCTCGAACTCAACACACCGGCGCTGGTAGGCGGAATCATTTCCTATTTCGTGGGGCGGCGCTCGGAGCAACTGGGCGGCTCGCGCGGCGCTTCGATTCGAGAGCGCGGTGTGATCATCGCCTCGGGCCTGATGGCCGGAGGCGCGCTGGGGGGAGTGTTTGGAGCCGGCTGCCGCTTGATTCCCAGCTTCTCGGAAGACTGGATCCGGACGCCATTCTATGGCAACGAGATGGCTTCGCAGCTCATCTCCACGATTCTGTTCGGTGCCCTGTGCGCCTACTTGTGGTGGGGCGCGAACCGGCGCGAAAAGGACGCTAACTGATGCCTGACAGCTTTGAACTCGCAGCCGGAAATGCCATCCTGGGCATCGACACGTTGTGGGGCGGAGACGTGCTGTGCGCGTCGGGGACAGGACGCTTCATCGCCGATTCCTGGTTCTCCGATGTGCCGTTGCCCGAGTCGTATACGCACCCGCTTGCGGCACGCGTGCGCGCCTCAGGAGGCGTCTCCGCCAAATTGCTCGACCGCCAGGCGATTCAGGAGTATCTGGCCGCCATCGAGATTCTGCCTTCCATCCGGCGTCTGGCTGCGGAGGCCGAGGCAATTGGCGGCGCACGCGGCGCTTACCTGTCTGGACTGGCGCTCTGTTTCGAGGTGATGTGGGACCTCGCCATGGAGCTTCTGGACCTCGGCGTTCCGGTGCCCTACGAGCGCTGCGTGGTGGGCTCAACCGGCCGGATTCCGGAGCCCTCCGATCCCGCTGAGAAGCGCGCGCGAGTGGCGGAATTGCTGGCCCGCGTCGGATTTCCATCGCGCAATACGGAAGAGCTTCTCGCGGCCGTGGACGGCTGGCGCAGGGCGCTGATGGTTCCCATGGCCGCTGTGAAGATGCTGGGATCGATGGCGATCTCTTATTTCGACGCGCTGAGCGCGAGGCACGTCGTGCCGCACCTGCCGCCGGAGTTGCATTCCGTGCCCCGCGCGAACATCGAGTTTCTGCCGATACGGGACGCCTGGTTCTCCGGGTCCATGAACTACCTGGGGCGCTCGCGGCGCGCGGACGGTTCTCCTGACTACGAAGCCACTTACGAAATCAACGCCTCGCTTGCCATCTCCGTGCCGGAATTCCTGCAACTCGTGAGCCACGAGGTTGTGCCGGGGCACGTCACGACTTTCGCCTACTTGCAGAATCTCTATTGGCGTGGCGAGGTGGGATTCGAGGCCTCCGTGCTGACGATGAATACGCGCGCGGCGGCGCTGTTCGAAGGCATCGCCAACAACGCGATCCTGATGGCGCACGGCGTCACGGAAGTCGCCGATTTGGCGGATCAGGACGAACAGATTGGCGTACTGCTCGCGCTGCTGCAAGACGACGCCAAGAACCAGGCATCCTACTTGACCTGGGGCGAGGGCATGCCGCAGCCGGAGGTGGCTCGCGTACTGCGCGATCAATTCCTGGTCTCGCCGGAGCGGGCGGACAAGCTCTCCGGCGCGTGGGGGCGCCACCCTCTGTTGGGGCGAATGTACCTGCCCGCCTATCGTGCCGGAACGTTGAAGGTGGCCGATTTGCGCAGGCGTTATTCCAGCGCCGAGTTCCTGCCCGTGCTCTATGGATGCGCCGGTCTGGTCGATTTGACGACGATAGACTCCGTGCTCGAATCCCGGCGGGGCTGAAGCCCCGCGCAGTGGTTCCTACATCCGACTTGAGTCAGCGGTGGGACAGACGATCGCTCTTGTCGTCCGTCACCCAGCACGCACTCTCGGCCAGACGGCGTTCGAGTGCGACGACCGACCACGCATGGCGATGGTCTGTCCTACTACCAGAGCTTGCAGCGCACGGCGGCGGGCCGCACCATCGGATCGCCTTCCTTGCAGTTGAAAGCGCTGGCGAACTCCGGCACGTTCTTGAGCGTTTCGATCACGCGATACTTCGGCAGCGGGTGCGGATCGGTCTTCAAACGCAGGCTGTCGTCCTCCGGACGGGCGTTGGTTGCCCAGACCCGTGCGAAGGCGATGAAGAAGCGCTGGTCGGCGGTCAGCCCATCGATCACCGGCCCCTCCGCGCCCTTCAGCGAGCGATGGTACGCCTTGTAAGCCAGCGCGATGCCGCCTAAATCGCCAAGCGCCTCGCCGGTGACCAGTTTGCCGAGGTGCCGCTGTCCTGGCAGCGCATCGAAGCTATTGAATTGATCCACGATACAGGCCGTGCGCTTCTGGAATTCCGTATTGTCGGCATCGGTCCACCAGTTGCGCAGATTGCCCTGAGCGTCGAACTTCGCACCCTGGTCGTCGAAGCCGTGCCCGATCTCATGCCCGATCACGACGGCGATGGCCCCATAGTTCACCGCGTCGTCGGCGGTGGCGTCGAAGAAGGGCGGTTGCAGGATGCCGGCGGGGAACACGATCTCGTTCATCGACGGGCTGTAATAGGCGTTCACTGTCGGAGGCGTCATGCCCCACTCGGTGCGGTCCACCGGCTTCCCGAGCTTGGCAATCTGCTGGTTCACACGCCAGATGCTGGCCGCTTCTGCGTTCTCCAATACATGGCCAGGAGCCATCGGGATGGCGGCGTATTCCTTCCACTTGGTCGGATATCCGACCTTGGGATTGATCTTCTCGAGTTTGCCCAGTGCCTGCTTCTTGGTTTCAGGGGACAGCCAGTTGGCGTTCGCGAGTTCCTCGCCCAGAGTTGCACGCATGTTTGCCACCAGCTCGTCCATGCGCTGCTTGGCCACCGGCGGGAAAAAGCGGCGGACGAAGGCCTGCCCGAGGGCATCGCCCAGCGAGCGGTCGACCAGTTCCGTGCAGCGTTCCCAGCGTGGCAGGGGCTCCTTGACACCGCGCAGCACTTTCTCGCTGAAGTTGAACTCGGCTTCCTCGAATGGCTTGGAAAGCAGGCTCGCGCGAGCACCCAGAACGCGCCACTTCAAGTATGTTTTCCACGTATCCAGCGGCTGCTCGGCAAGTGCTTTCGCGAATGTTGCGAAGTACTTCGGCTGGGACAGGTTCACCGGGGTAGCGCGCGGAATCTTCATCGTGTCGAACAGACCGCCCCAGTCGAACCCCGGGACTTCCTTTTCAACTCCTGCCAGATCTATCTTGTGATAGCTCTTATAGGGGTCGCGCCGCTCCACGTTGGTCAGCATCGGCTCGGCCAGACGCGTTTCGAATTCCAGGATGGTCTTGCCGGCGGCCGTCGCATTCTCCGCGCTTTCGCCTGTCAATTGGAAGATCGTGGCGACGTATTTCTGGAACTCATCGCGGATCTGTTTGCCTTTGTCGTCGGTGCGGAAATAGAAATCCCGTTCGGGCAGACTCAGTCCTGCAGCTCCGACCTGCGCGATGTACTCCGAAGCGTTCTTGGCGTCCTGATACACCGTCAGGAACACGCCCGCGGCGGTGGCCCGGCGGGCCAGTTTGAGGATTTCGGCCTGCAACGCGGGCCGGCTACCGATAGCAGCAATCCTGGCCAATTCAGGCTTCAGAGGATCGTAGCCCTGCTTCTCGATCGATCCGGTATCCATGCAGGAGGTGTAGAGCAGGGCCAGTTTTTCGTCGTTGGAGTCCTTGGCCAGTTTGCCGGCGTCGTGATTCGCGACCACCTCGTCGACGATGGTCTTCAAGCGCTCGCGGTTATCCTGGGCGAGCTTGGTGAAGGTGCCCCAGCGGCCGTAGGCGCCAGGAATGGGGTTCGAGTCAATCCACTTCTGGTTGACGAAGCGGTTGAAATCGTCGCAAGGCTTGCAGGTTGTGTCGAGAATCGACTTCAGGTCGGGTCCACTCTTTTGCGCGAAAGCAGAGAGCGTCGCGAGCAGCAAAACGGGCAGGAATCTCTTTATCATGAGGGGTCTTTTGGTCTCAATATATCAAGTTACCGATGCATGACGGGTTTTCAGTAGGATGGAGCGGCTCAAACCGCACGAATTCGTATCCGCGAGGGTTGCGGGCAAGGCGGGATCGCATGCCGCTTTTGAGAAATCACCCCTCTCCACATGGTTATAATCAGGATTGTGAAAAGATCCCTTATTGCATTCGCGTTGCTCTCCCTTCTCGGTCTGGCAGGGTGCCAGAAGAACATCAAGAATAACGATGCCGTGCGCCAGGGGGTTCTGGCGTACCTGTCGCAGAACAAGAACCTGTCGCTCACCTCGATGGACATTGAAGTCACTCAGGTGTCGTTCCGCGACAAAGAAGCCGACGCCGTGGTGGTGTTCAAGCCTAAGGGCGGCGACGCCTCCAGCGGCATGAGCATGCGCTACACCCTGGAAGTCCAGGGCAGCACCTGGGTGGTCAAGAAAAAGGCGGACAGCAGCGGTCACGCGGCGTCCACTCCGCCTGGGGCCGCCGCCGGCTCCATGCCGATGCCGTCCGGTGCGATGCCTATGCCCTCCACCAGCGGCGCAATGCCGCCCGGCCATCCGCCCGTCACCAAAGCGCCGGAGCCTAAGAAGTGAAAACTGTCGCCGTATTGGGCGGCGGGCCGGCTGGAGCCATGGCGGCGGCGAAACTCGCCTCCGGTGGTATCGAGACGGTCCTCCTGGACGAAAAACTCGCCTGGGAGAAGCCCTGCGGCGGCGGCGTCACCTGGAAGGCCTACGATCGCTATCCTTTTTTGCTCGACAACTCCGTGCCGAAGCGGCTGGTGACCCACACCGGGTTGGATGACCCGCGGGCGGGACGAGCCATGGTGCGTCTCACCCGCCCCCTGGTCATTTACTCGCGCAAAGAGCTGAACGCGCTGCTGCTGGACCGCGCCGCCCGCATGGGCGCCCGGTTGCTGAAAGAGCGCGTACAGGGTTTGCAACGAGTCGGCGGGGGCTGGACGGTGCGCACGCGATCCGGTTCCATCGATGCCGATTATGTCGTTGTCGCGATGGGTGCACGAAATCCCCTAAAAGAGTTCGGGAGCGCGTTCACGCCCGGCGATACGATGACCGCGCTCGGCTACCACGTCGATACTCCGCAATCGCATATCGATCTGCAGTTCTTCCCGCGTTTCGAGGGGTACAGCTGGATCTTCCCGCGCTGCGGCCGGGCTTCGGTCGGGATCGGCGGCAAGGGTGAATCAGCGCAATCGATGCGCCAGCGGCTGGAACGGTGGATGGAGTTGCGCGGGCTGCCCTACGCGAACGCTCAATTCTACGCGCACATGATTCCGGCGCTCGAAACCGGATCGTGGGCTAATAACCGCGTCAGCGGAAAGGGCTGGATGGCTGCGGGGGATACCGCCGGGCTCGTCGATCCGGTGACGGGGGAAGGCATTTACTACGCCATGCGCTCCGGCGAAATGGCCGCCGATACCCTGCTCGACGGATCTATTCCGCTTGCTAGTAAGCACGTCGCCTACCGGGAGATCCTGCGTCGCGAGATCATGGACGAACTGGAGGCGGGCTCGCGTCTGGCGCCGAAATTGTACTTGCGCCCGTTTCTCTTTTCGGGCATGACCGCGCGGATGATTCAGTTTATCCGCCACAGCCCGGCGGTCTCCGAAGTGATGCAGAACCTGTTTGCCGGCACGCAAAGCTATTGCGACTTGAAGGCCTGCCTGGTGGCGCGGGCGCGGCGGGCTGCCCTGGAAATCATGCAGAGCGTGGTACTGCGCCGCCGGCTGGTTGAAGAAGTTGAGTGAGTTTCGTGTCCGGGCGTTAGCCACAATTGGGTCGCCTTTGTGTCCCGCGCCTTAGCGTGCAGTTCCGGCACTCTTGTCGGCATCCGGATTCGGACTCACATCGACATGAGTGTCGATGCTGCACGCTAAAGCGTGCGCCCCAGACGGACGGCCGGACTTGCACTTCCACCCTTCGCTAAGGAGCTTTACAAATGTCGTTGGAACGTAGCGCCGAGTTGCTTGCGCGCGCGGAGCGGATCATCCCGGGCGGAGTGAACTCCCCTGTCCGCGCCTTCAAAGGGGTGGGTGGTACCCCGCCTTTCATCCAGCGCGGCGACGGTTGCCGCCTCTACGATGTCGATGGCAACTCCTACATCGACTACGTTGGCTCCTGGGGACCGCTTATCCTGGGACATCGTTTCCCACCCGTGCTGGAAGCGATCCGCGCGACTCTGGAAATCGGTACTAGTTTTGGCGCGCCCACCGAGCGCGAAATCGAACTCGCTGAAGAGATCCAGTCGGCTGTTCCGTCCATGGAGATGCTGCGTCTGGTTAACTCCGGCACCGAAGCCACAATGAGCGCGCTGCGCGTGGCTCGCGGTTTCACGGGCAGGGAACTGACGGTCAAGTTCGAGGGTTGCTACCACGGCCACGTCGATTCACTGCTGGTCAAAGCGGGCAGCGGCATGGCGACGCTTGGAATCGCCGACACCGCCGGAGTGCCCGACGGATTCGCCCGCACCACCATCGCGCTTCCCTACAACTCCGTCGGAGCGCTTGAGGTTGCCTTCCGCGAACAAGGCGACAGGATCGCGGCCGTCATCGTTGAACCGGTCGTCGGCAACATGGGGTGCGTGCCTCCGGCGCCGGGATTCCTGGAAGCCATCCGGACGCTGTGCGACCGCTACGGTGCGCTGTTCATCTTCGACGAAGTCATGACCGGCTTCCGCGTGGCCTTCGGCGGCGCACAGAGTCTGTATGGCATTCGACCTGACCTATCGACCTTCGGCAAGGTGATTGGCGGCGGACTCCCGATCGCGTCCTACGGCGGGCGCGCCGACGTGATGCGCTGCGTGGCGCCCGTCGGCAAGGTGTACCAGGCGGGCACGCTGAGCGGCAACCCTGTGGCGGTCAGCGCGGGGCTTGCCATGCTGCGCCATCTCAAGGCCCACCCCGAGGTCTACGCGCAACTGGAACGCGCCGCGGCAACCGTCTGCGCGGCAGCACCCGCGGGCGTCACCGTCAACCGCGTCGGATCGATGTTCACATTCTTCTTCATCGACCATCCCGTAACCGACTGGGACAGCGCCAAGTCCGCCGATACGGCGCGGTTCAAAGCATTCTTCCACCACCTTCTGGACCGGGGTGTTTACCTGCCGCCCTCGCAGTTTGAGGCTGGATTCGTGTCGGCCGCGCACGACGACGCGGCGATCGCCGAAACCGTCGCCGCTATTCGCAGCTTCGAGCTTTAGTGTCCATTGAAATCTGTTCTAGGGTTTCACCTTAAATAACTCATTGTGGGAGCCTTATAGGCTTCCAGTGATTGAATCGAGACTGAATCCACGCTTTCGTCCCGTATTCACGATTTGTCCCTGGAACACGTGTTTCCCGTTCACCAAAAGGTCTATCGGGCGATCCAGTGGGTAGTCGAATGCGAGCACGTCTCCGGGCATCAGGCCCAGCATGTCCTGCACCGACATCGTCGGTCCTTCCAGGCGTGAATCGAACTTGACTTGTCCTCCCAGTAACAGCTTTAGCGCCCTCTGGCGGTCCTCTTCCGACGCTTCGGACCTGCGGACCGACCACTGCTGATCGAATTTCGATCGCAGCATCTTTATGATGATTGAGGGAATGCCCACGTTCATCATGCCAGCCAGTTCTCCAATGCGGATTTCGATTCCTACCGCGACCACAGCCTCACTGGGAGAGAGAATCTGCAGCAATTGGGGTTCGGTTTCGTGCTTCTCGATCTTGAAGTTGATCGCCGTGATTGGCGACCAGGCGTCCTCGAGGTCGTGCAGCACGATGCGCAAAACTCCATCCAGCAGGCTCTCTTCGATCTCCGTAATCTCCCGGTCAACTTTTAGGCGAGTCTTGCCATTGCCACCTAGCAGCATTTCGAGAACGGGGTACACAATGGTCGGGTTCATCTCAAGGATGGCGTTGCTGTCAAAGGGCTTCATCGCCATGGATACGATGCAGGACGGCGAGGGCAGGCACTGCGTGAATTCCAGGAACGAGATCTGCTCCACCGACACCAGATTGACCATCACATAAGCGCGCAGGTAGGCCGAGAGGCTGGACGCAAGGCTGCGCGCGAAATTCTCATGCAACATATGGATCGACCGCAGTTGGTCTTTAGCGATGCGATCCGGGCGCCGGAAGTCGTACGGGACAGCCTTCTTGGCGGGATCCTCGGCGGCTTTGGTCTTCTGCATCCGCTTGAAGACACTGTCGATTTCCTGCTGCGATAGAACGCGATCCAGGGCCATAGCACCCTGTATATCGGCGCGAGTTGTCGCAATCTTTAGGGCTGAGCCCGGTTTCCGTAGCCAGCCGCACCGTCAAATGCCGGTTGCGGTGGAGCGGCCCGGCGGCTGGTTTGGCGGCGCTTGGTAGCCTAAGAACAGGGATGACGAAGTTTTTCATACAGAATTTCGGGTGCAGGGCGACTCAGGCCGATGGAGCGGCACTGCAGGGCCTGCTTGAGCGCCAGGGGTTGGCCGAGGCCAGCGAAGCCCGTGGCGCGGACCTGGTCGTCCTGAACACCTGCACGGTGACCGCCTCCGCCGACGACGATGTCCGCAAGAGCATTCACCGGGTTCACCGGGAGAATCCCGCAGCCAGGATTCTCGTCACGGGCTGCTATGCGCAGCGGGCTCCTGAAGAACTGGCCGCAATTCCAGGAGTTGAATGGGTCGTCGGCAACTCCCACAAGACGCGGATTCCTGAGTTGATTTCGCTGGTTCATGCTCCTGCGACAGACAGCAGCGCTCCGTACCACGGTCAAATCCATGTCGGCGATATCTTCGCACCCACCGCATTCCTGTCGGCCCCCGTCGATGACGCCTTTGGCGACCGTTCGCGGCCGAACCTGAAGATTCAGGACGGCTGCTCTAACGTCTGCACCTTCTGCATCATCCCTGCCGTGCGCGGCAGGAACCGCTCGATGCCTGTGGAACAAGTGCTCGAGCAGGTCCGCTCGCTGGCGCTCAATTACCCTGAGATCGTACTGACGGGAATCAACCTCGGCCGCTGGGGGCGCGAAAGCGGATTCCGGGCTGACGACCGCATGCGGTTAGTCGATCTGTTGAGGCTCGTCCTCCGCGAGACGGAAGTTCAACGGCTGCGCATCAGTTCCGTGGAGCCGATGGATTTCAGCGACGAGTTACTCGAACTGATGGCCTCAACCGAACGCATCTGCCGGCATGTCCACGCTCCGCTTCAGACGGCTTCGGACAGCGTGCTGAAACGCATGAAGCGCCGCTACCGCGTGCGGCATTACGAAGACCGTTTGCGCCGCGCCCATGGCCTGTTGCCCGAGGCGGCGTTCGGCGCCGACGTGATGACTGGATTCCCAGGCGAGACCGACGAGGAGTTCCGCCAAACCTACGACTTCATTGAGCGGCTGCCATTCACTTACCTGCACGTCTTCACGTACTCGCTGCGTCCCGGCACACCAGCCGCCGCCATGCCGCAAGTACCGGCTGCGGTGCGCAAGGAGCGCACTCGCATTTTGCGCGAACTCGGGGCGAAGCAAAACTTGGCCTTCCGCCGCGCACAGATGGGCCGTACGCTCAGCGCGGTGACGCTCGACAACGGGACGGCGCTGACAACGAACTACCTCAGCGTCGAACTCAACGCTCCGACGGCGCCTAGCCGCCTGATCCAAGTGACGTTGGGCCAGCCGACCGCGCGTGGCGTGGCCGAGGCGCGGCCCTTCCCGCTCTTCACGGCTGTTCAGCCGTAGTATTCCCGCAACTCAGCCGCGCAGGGCGTGGCTGCCGCGGACGAAAGCGATGTAGCGGCTCGGGATAGTCCGGTTGCCGCGGCTGTCGCGTTCGAACCAGGACAGGTACAGCCGCTGTTTCGCCCGGCTGATGGCGACGTAAAACAGCCGGTGTTCTTCGCTCAAACGCCCTTCCCGTTTGCTGCGCGAGCTGGGGAAATTGTCGTCCGTCGCCATGGCCACGAAGACCACGGGATACTCCAGGCCCTTAGCTTGGTGGACAGTGAGAATGGCGAGCTTGTCTTCCCGGTTGGCCTGCCGGTCGAGGTCGGTGGCGAGCGTCACGTTCTCCACCACCTCGCGATAGGCCATCTCGGGCGGCAGCAGCGGGTCGTCCAACTCGCGGCAGAACGCCACAAGCTGCTTCAGGTACTCCAGTCGCTTCCGCTCGTTCGGGTCCTTCTGGTAGTACTCGGCGAGTCCCGACTCGTCCAGGATGCGCGTCAGAAGCTCGTCGGGACGCTCCTGGGACATCCGCTCGCCCCACTTCACCATCTTCTTCGCCAGCGGCTCAAACCTCGCCGCGTTGCTCCGGACCGCGTCCTGGCGTGCCGGGGCGGTCTCGTCCAGGCGCTTGCACAGCACATCGATCAGCGACGCGTTGGCCTCCACGTCGGCGTGTGCTTCGTGAGCATGGTCGAGGCTGATGCCAAAGTGCGCGCTGAGGGCGCTCAGGCTGTAGCGCTTCAAACTCCGGAACAGGCGCCGCGAGATCTCAAGCGTGTCGAAGCACAGCGGCCGCACCTGATCGAGGTCGAGCTTGCGCAGAGCAGCGCGCAGGAAGTAGACGTCGAAGCCATTAATGTTGTGGCCGGTCAAAACGCTCGGCCCCAGGAATTCCAGGAATTCGGGAATCACAACGCTGGCCGGCCGGCCGTTTGCGGCCAGGAACTCGTCGGTGTAGCCGTGGATCTGCGACGACTCGCCGACCGGCCGTTCCGTGCGGATGTAGGCGTGGAAATGTGTTTCGCCTTGGAGCGAGCCTTCCGGCCCGCGGCGCGTGGCGGCGATCTCGCAAATTTCGTCCAACGAGGGATCGAGACCCGTCGTCTCGAAATCGAACACCGCCAGATTGCCCATTCGCCACGCTTCGAGCAGCGGCGCGAAAGGCTCGCCCCACTCGTAAGTCGTCGTACGCAGCAGGTCGCCGAGGTTCATGCCCGCGTCGCGCGGCGCACCCCGCAGTTCCTTTAGCGTCGCCGGGCCAACGCCCTTGGATGGGCGCTCCAGGAAGCGCAGGGTGCTTTGCACGTCGTTCAGGTTCAACAGCAGGCGCAGGTGCGCCATCGCATCCTTCACTTCCATGCGCTCGAAGAACTTGACGTTTTCTACCGGCAGATGGGGCACTTTCAGCCGCTGGAATTGCTCGGAAAGATCGCGGGCGTTGAAGTTCGTACGTACCAGCACCGCGCAATCCGAGTAACGGATCTGCTCGGTCTGCCGGAGTTCCTTGAGCGTCGCCGCGATCCACTCGGCCTCGTCTTTGACCGTGGCGCAACCCTGCAGCACTACGGCGTCGCCCTCCTGCAAGCTATGCGGGATGATTGCTTCCGTCACGGCGCCCTCCAAGGCGTGCACCACACTCGAACAGGCCCGCAGAATCGCCCGCGTGGAACGGTAATTCTGGGTCAGCAGGATCTCGCGCACGGGCGCGAATTCCTTGCGGTAGCTGGCTAGGATTTCTCCGGGCGCGGATCCCCGCCATTCATAAATGGTCTGGTCCACGTCGCCGAAAAACGAAAGCCGGCGGTGGGCGGCGGCGAGCGCCCGCAGGATGCGGTACTCGCTCACATTGGTGTCCTGCACCTCGTCCACCTGGATCCACTGGAAGCGCTCCTGCCAGCGCCGCAAGCTCGGCTCGGACTCCTGCCAAAGCCGGTTGACGCCGATCACCAGATCCGCGAAGTCGAGCGCGTGGCTCTCGCGCAGCGCGTGCACGTACTCGGCATGCAACTGGGCGAAGCGGAACGTGGATGGGACGCGCAGTCCCGGCGGGGCGTTTTTGTCGCGCAGATCCTGAAACTGGTCTTCCTGGGTGCGCCCGGACTGACTGCCGCCACTCAGGGTGGCGAACGCCGATAGCCGGATCTCCTGGAGCGCGTTGCTGAGAAAGAAGCCCAGCCTTTCGCGCTTTTCCGCAGCGACACCCATGCGGACAGCAATCTCGCAAGCGGTTGAGCGTGCGTCTTCGTCGTCGAAAATCAGGAAGTCGCCGTCGAGGCCGAGCGCACCGGCGTCGCCTCGAAGGACCATCGCGCACAGCGAATGGAAAGTGCGGGCGGTGATCCTGGTTGCATCGTCGCCCAGCACAGCGGCGGCGCGCTCCCGCATCTGCCGCGAAGCTTTGTTGGTGAATGAAAGGCACAGCACTGAACGCGCGGGCACGCCGTGGCCAATGGCATTCGCCGCCCGCCAGGCCAGGGCGCTGGTTTTGCCGGTGCCGACGGGCGCCATGACCAGCAGACAATCGTCCCAGGCATCGACCGCCCGGCGCTGCTCCGCGTTCAGTTCTTCCCAAGGAATTCCAGCAGGCACTAGGCTCCTAGTCTACTGGTTGTCTACCGGAGGACTCACGAGAGGGACAATGCCGCTCCAGTTTGAGCCTGAACGAAATTCCCGCTTTTATTTTGTTGCTGCGAAAAAACAGTCCACAATAGGTGCTGTAGCCAGTCCGGATCCGTGCAATTTGAAGCGCTTCTCCTGCACTGCCGAGAATCGATTAACGTGAATGAAATCAAGGCATAAGGGGCTCGATGGGGCCGATAGAAAGTTTCGATTGGACCCACCTGCATCGCACTTCATATCCTACGGATCTAAACGAATATGGCCACAGCCAGCACCATGACAACAGAATCGAATTCCAGTCAGGTTTCGCTTCTTCACAAGATCAGCAGTATCGTCAGCTCGGAACGGAGCACGGACGAGATGCTTGGAGAGATCGTCGGTCTGACCGTGCAAGTCACCGATTGTGATGCTTGCCTGGTCTATCTGATCGACCAAACAACCAACGAGATCGTCCTGCGCGCATCGCAGGTCCCTCACGCCGCAGAAATCGGGAACCTCCGAATGCAGGTTGGCGAAGGCGTCACCGGATGGGTGGTTGAGAACAAGTCAGTTGTGGTTCTGGCCTCCAACGCGTCCGCCGATTGGCGCTTCAAGCGCCTGGATCCACTCGTTGAAGACACCTACGAGGCCTTTTGCTCCATTCCCCTGATTACCGGCGGTGAAGTGATCGGCGTTGTGAATGTGCACCATCGGGAAAAGCACGACCACACGGCGGAAGAAATCTCCTTGCTCACTTTCGTCGGCGAACAGATGGGCGGCGCGATCGCGCGCGCCAAGCTGCAGAACGAGAACGCTCGCCTGGTCGAAGAGACGCAGGAAATGAAGCGGCAGCTCGAAACGCGCAAGCTGGTCGAGCGCGCCAAGGGCATCCTCCAGTTCAAGTTCAGCCTGACGGAAGAAGAAGCGTATCTGCGCCTGAGAAACGAGAGCCGGCGCTTGCGGCGGCCCATGCGTGATTTGGCAGAGGCGATCATCCTGACCGAGGATCTATCACGCAAGTCGAGCGACGGTGTCCTGATCGAACGAGACGTCGAAGGCGACTGAGTCCGTCTGAGTGGGGCGGCTATTCGAGCCGCGTGGGGCCTCCAGGCCCCGCTCAGCCACTAACTTGGTGTTGATTCGTGCGGGGTCTGGAGACCCCGCACTGCCCTGAACGTCCGTCCCGCCAACACTTACAATTGAGGCTTGCGCCCTTTCTCTCCTTTTTTCAGTAATCCTCATCTTCTGACCATCGCCGGCAACTTCTGGAAGCGGCCTGCCGACGATTCCCGATTTCCCACGCGCCAGGTCACTTACCCGGGCGAGCCCGGCACTCAGGTGCTGGTCGAAGAGACCCGCCCCGAGGGCGAGCCGCGCGGCGAAGTCCTGCTGATGCACGGGCTTGAAGGATCCAGCCGCAGCGGTTACATGATCTCGATGGCGCTGGCCCTGGCGAAATCCGGCTTCGTCGCGCACCGCGTCAACATGCGAAGTTGCGGCGGAACCGAGCACCTGACTTCCACGCTTTATCACTCTGGCCTGACTGCCGATCTGCGCGTATTGCTTGAGTCGTTTCGCGCTCAGGGCCGGGGACCGCTGTTCCTGACCGGCTACTCACTCGGCGGGAACGTCGTCCTAAAGCTGGCTGGTGAAATGGGAAAGGACGCCCAGCGGCTGGTTGCCGGGGTGTGCGCCGTTTCCACGCCGATTGACCTGCACGCGTGTGTGCGGGCCATTGGGAGACCTTCGAACCGGATCTACGAGCGGCGCTTCGTCAAACGGCTGTGTGACAGGTATAGGCGCAGGCATGCCTCTGCGCCGGAGCGGTTTCCACTCGAGGGAATCGAGCGGGTCAGGACGATCTTCGACTTCGACGACCGGTTCACCGCCAAGGCCTTCGGCTTCGGCGACGCGCCCAATTACTACCGCACGCAATCCAGTCTGGGCTTCCTGTCCAACATCCAGGTTCCCACATTGCTGGTTCAGGCCCAGGACGACCCCATGATTCCATTCGAGATATTCAACGGCCAAGAGATTCGGTCCAACCCCAATCTGACCCTTGTCGCCACCGAGCGCGGCGGTCATTTGGGTTTCATCGCGCGGGATCTGCCCCGATTCTGGGTGGATGAGGTGCTGACGGATTGGATCTCTACGCAGGCGGGCGCACGAATCGGGAACAAACAGGCATTTTGAATCGTCTGGGTGATTGATGCACTCAAGCGCCTCGTTAGCCGAGTCGTTCAAACTCGCTATGGACTCCCTCCGGAGTGCCAAACTGCGGAGCTTTCTGACCCTGCTCGGAATCATCCTCTCAACCACCACCCTGATCTCGGTGATGGCCATCATCCACGGGATGAACATCTACGTGGCGGAGAAAATCGCAGATATGGGTGCCGGCGGGTTCGTCGTCGTACGCTTCGCCTTCCTCGGGGACTGGGATCCCAAGAAGTTCCTCGAATTGCAGAAGAAGAACCCCGAGCTTTCGATCGAGGAGTACGATTTCCTGCGGCAGAAAGCCAGCCTCATCAGCGAAATCGGGATGGAAAGCGAGACGTCCGGAACCTTGACGTACAAGGCCTTCCATCAGGAGCAGGTGTCTATCAAAGGCGGTACCGCCAACATGAACATTCTGGATAATGTCCAGGTTCAAGCGGGGCGCTACTTTAGCGAAGGCGAAGATCAAAACCACCGCCAGGTCGCCTTCATAGGCACCGACGTGAAAGACAAGTTCTTTCCCGACACCGACCCGGTAGGCAAGGTGATCGACGTGGAGGGCCGTCCCTTTGAGGTTATCGGGGTAGCGAAACGCCTGGGCAACGTGTTTGGACAGTCGCAGGACAACTTTGTCCACATCCCGATCCATTCCTTCTTCAAGATGCATGGCTCGCGGCACTGGCTCAGTTACTCGCTGATCGCCAAGGATCCGAGCGTGCTCGAGTCAGCCATGGACGAGGTGAAGTCGCTGATCCGCGCGCGGCGTCATCTTCCCCCCGGTCAGGGCGACAACTTCATGGTTCTCACCTCGGACTCCATCATGAAATTCTGGGAGAGTCTGACCGGCGCGATCGCGGCGACGGCCATCGCGGTGGTCAGCGTGTTTATGGTGGTTGGCGGCGTCGTCGTCATGAATATCATGCTGGCCGTAGTTACGGAGCGGACCCGCGAAATCGGCGTCCGCAAGTCGCTGGGCGCCCGCAAGATCGACATTCTCCGCCAGTTCCTTGTGGAGGCCGCCGTCTTGTCGGGGTGCGGAGGGCTCATTGGCGTCACCATCTCCTGGCTGATGGCGATTGTGGTTCGAATGGCCACACCGGTACCCATGGCGCTCCCCACTTCGTCGATCTTCATCGGCGTGGGCCTGTCTTCGGCAGTGGGCATATTCTTCGGCATTTATCCGGCACAGAAAGCCGCGAGGCTCGATCCGATCGAGGCTTTGCGGGCGGAGAAGTAAGCAATGCAGAACTACCTCAGAGAGCTTGCGTTGCTCTACGCGGGCGTTCAACTCGCCTGGGACGCCATCCGCGGCCACAAGATGCGGTCGTTTCTCACCGTGCTGGGCGTCATTATCGGCACCGGCGCGATCATCGGCGTCGGCTCGATTTTGACCGGCTTCGACTCGGCGGTTTCCGATGCCATCAAGGGCTTTGGCACCGACACGATCATCGTCACTCGCTGGGAGGCGGGTGTGCACTTCGGGAATTCCTCTTCGGAGGAAGAGAAGCGCAAACCCATCACCTACGAAAACGCACGCGCGATTTCGGAGCGCTGCCCGTCGGTGGAAAGCGTAGGCCCCTACCTGTTCGCGAACTGGGGTATCCACCGCGTTAAGTACAAGAGCAACGATGTGTACCAGGCGCGCATCGGCGGCACCAACGAAGGCTACGTGTCCAGCGGTCAGGCAGACCTGAAGTTCGGGCGGTTTTTCAGCGAGTTCGAAAACCAGCACCGCGTGCCTGTGGTCGTGATCGGCGAGGATGTCTTCAAGACCTTGTTCGCCATTGAGGACCCGACCGGCAAGACGATTGAAGTGGATGGACACTCATACCTGGTAGTCGGGGTCATGAACCGTCCGGCGAACTCGTTCCCGGGTCAGCAGGACAACCGCGTGATGCTGCCGTACTGGACGATGCGCAAGCTGAACCCCGGCGCGAACGAGCACATGTTGATGGTCAAAGCCAAGCCCGGATTGCTGCCCCGCGCGATGGACGAGGTGCGCGGCGTGCTGCGGCAGGAGCGGCGCGTCAAGTGGAACGATCCCGACAATTTCGGGCTCTCGACGCCGGAGTCCATGATCGAAAACTTCCGCTCGGTCACTTCCGTCACGGCACTGGTGATGGTGGTGCTCAGTTCGGTGGGGCTGCTGGTTGGAGGCATCGGCGTGATGAACATCATGCTGGTCTCGGTCACCGAACGGACCAAGGAGATCGGTATTCGCAAAGCCGTCGGCGCGCGCCGCCTCGACATCATCATCCAATTCCTGACCGAAGCGATTGTGTTGACATTTTCGGGGGGATTCATGGGTATGCTGCTGGGCTGGCTGATCTCGATAGCCGCGCGCCTGGCCTTTCCCTCACTGCCGACAACCGTTCCAATGTGGGCCGCACTGCTCGGCATAGGCGTCTCGG
>Ga0118677_10004505_pt1 | contig 25300 bp, 16 predicted proteins | sample AliMusrvi5mmetaG_FD_86154 | JGI IMG/M metagenome (GOLD analysis project Ga0118677, IMG submission 86154)
GGCCACCATGATGCCGTCGGCTGCCTGCAGAATGCTGTCCAGATGTTCGATTGCTTGTGGCTTCTCCAGTTTGGCAATAATCCAAGTCTCGCCACCATAGGCTGAGACGCGATTGCGGACAAGACGTACGTCCTCGGCAGTACGGACAAACGATACGGCGATGGCGTCCACGCCGTTCTTCAACGCGAATTCAAGGTTTTCTGTATCTTTTTCAGTGAGGGAGGGAACGCGAACAGGGATGCCGGGTAGGTTGATGCCCTTGTTTTCACCCAGCATGCCGCCGTTGATGATCTCGCAGACCACGTCGTCGCCCAGAACTTCATGCACGCGCAGTTCAATCAAGCCGTCGGAAAGCAGAATTCGAGAGCCCTGCTCAACGTTCTCGGCCAGCGTCTTGAACGTGGTGCCCACCATCGATGCCGTTCCGGGGCAATCGCGCGGCGTAATGGTCAGGCGCTGCCCGGTCTTCAGCAGCACGGCCTGGTGATCTTTCAGCTTCGAAGTGCGGATTTTGGGGCCTTGCAGATCGGCCATGATGCACAGGGCCTTGTGCTCTTCGCGGCTCACCTTGCGGATCATCTGGATCAACGCCAGCTTTTCTTCGTGGGTGCCGTGCGAGAAGTTCAGTCGAACCACGTCAATGCCGGCGCGCACCAGTTTGCGGAAGACCGGTTCGGTGTTGGATGCCGGACCAAGGGTGGCAACAATCTTTGCGCGGCGTTGGGATGGTTCTTCTATCAGATTTAGTTCAAACGGCATTGGGAAGACTCCAGAGAAAGGCTTGGTTGGGTAAGTTATTTGGCCGGGGACGGGCTGGCTTCATTGTACATGGGGGGTATATTCGCAAACCCCCTTTATGTAGCATGCATTGCAGGGCACGCAACTGGCGGTGAGAGCGGTCACAGACCTGGAGAATCGGGCTCGGGGGCCTCTAAAGCGGAATTCAGCTCCTGCCTTTCACGGAAAAGAACCCCATTCAGCTCCGCGCCCAGCAATGCGCTGAAAGAAGTAATGTAAAGCCACACCAAGGTCGCGATTCCAGCTCCAAACGAACCGTAGAACATGGAGTAATCCGCGATCCGCGTCACATACCAGCCGAAGGCCAGGGTGGCGGGGAACCACGCGAGCGTTGCCGCCACGGCTCCGGGAGCCACCTGCGACCAGTGCTCCTTGTGCCGGGTGCCGAAGTGATAGAGCGCGCCTAGCACGGCGATGCTGGTGAGCAGGGCCACCGCCCAGCGGGCCATTCGCCATGCAATCAGCACCACGTGGCGCATTTGGTGGACGGCGTTGTCGATCAGCCACAATTCAAACTGCCGCCCGAATACCAGCACCAGTGTGGCCAGCGCCAGCGGGACCAGGACGATAGGCACCAGCAGCAAGGCCCGCAACCGTCGCTGCCAAAAGCCCCAGTCGTCGCGGGGCAGCCGGTAGGCGCGGCGAAAGCCCTCCATCATCGACAACATCAGGCCCAACCCGGCAAACACCGACAGGCCGCCTGCTGAAAAGATCAATTGCACAGAGTGGAGGCGGCGGGTTTGCATCAGCGACTGCAGCAGCGACATCGAGTCGTCGGGCAGAATCTGCTCAAAGGCTGCGCGAATCTCGCCCACCAGCGTTGTGCCTTCCGGCACTTGCGCCAGCAGCGCTGTCAGCACCACCAGGGCAGGGAACAGCATCAGCATTCCCGAGTAGGCAGCCGCCTTGGCCGTGTTCAGCACGTCATGGTCCAGGGCCAGCCATAAAGCCTTCCGCAGATGGGCAAGAGTCTTGGTCATGCGTGCCTCAGGCAAGACTAGAGCATTCACGGGGTCCGATGCGACTGGTTTTTGCCGTGGGACTCAAACCGGGACCAAATTCCACAAAGGCCGATTGTCCCATGATCGGATTTCACAAACCCTGGGTGCCCCGGGTCTCGATTCTGAGACCTGGGATACCACAATGCTCCCCTGACGGCCATTCCCCCGACAATTTATCATGACCTCGCCATGAAAATATCCCTGCCGCAGTCTCCCCGCGCGTTCTTTTCGATCTTCCTCGTTGCAGTATTCGGCTGGTCGATCGCCTCGGCTCAAACTGGCTCCAAGCCCAATCCTCAACTGGCGTCAAAGGAAGTGAATTCGCGCGTCGAGGCCCTGTTGAAGCAGATGACCCTCGACGAAAAAGTCGGACAACTGGCCCAGTATGCGGCCGGTTTTGCCACCGGGCCGAACGCCAGCAATCTCCGCTACGACGATTTGGCGGCCCGGGGGCAGGTGGGATCGATTCTCGATCTGGTGGGCGCCGTGCCCACCAATCACTACCAGCATCTCGCCGTGGAAAAGTCGCGGCTGCACATCCCCATCCTCTTCGGGCAAGACGTGATTCACGGTCACCGGACCACCTTTCCGGTGCCCCTGGCTCTGGCGGCAAGCTGGGACCCCGCAGCCGTAGAAACCGTAGCCCGCTACGGCGCAACGGAAGCCCGTGCCGACGGCGTTCCCTGGGTCTTTTCGCCCATGGTTGATATTGCCCGCGACCCGCGTTGGGGGCGCATCATCGAGTCCGCCGGCGAAGACCCTTACCTGGGTTCCGCTATGGCCCGCGCCTGGGTCAAGGGCTACCAGCAGGGCGACCTCTCCAAGCCCGACTCGGCAGCTGTCAGCGTCAAGCACTTTGCCGCCTATGGCGGGGCCATCGCCGGTCGCGATTACAACGCCGTAGACATGGGCGAGATCACGCTGCGCCAGGTCTACCTGGAACCCTATCGCGCCGCCGTCGAAGCCGGCGCTGCCACGATGATGAGTTCCTTCAACTCCATCAACGGAGTTCCCGCAACGGCCAACCCTTTCATACTTACGCAGATCCTTCGCAAGGAGTGGGGCTTTGACGGCTTCGTGGTCTCCGATTGGGGCGCGGTGGCGGAGCTGAAAAATCACTCCATCGGAGACGGCCCCACCGTGGCCCGCAAGGCGCTTGAGGCCGGCGTTGACATGGACATGGAAGGCAACCTCTTTGGAACCGAGATCGCCCCCCAGGTGCGTGCCGGCAAAATTCCCGAGGCCGTTGTGAATGAGGCGGTGCGCCGCATCCTCCGCGTCAAATTTGCCTTGGGCCTCTTCGATCATCCCTACACCGTTGAGGGCCCAGCCTACGATGCGACACCTGAGCGCCGCGCCGCGGCCCGCAAAGTGGCTGAAGAGACCTTTGTCCTGCTCAAAAACGATCCCGTCGAGGGAGCCGGCGCGCTGCTGCCGCTCACTGCCAAGGCCAAAAAGGTAGCGCTCATCGGTCCCCTCGCGGACGACCAGAAAGAGATGCTGGGCGCATGGGCCGTCACCGGCGACCCCAAATATGCGGTCACTCTCAAGACCGCTCTTGCCGACCGACTCGGCGACCGCCTGCTCTATGCCCGGGGATGCGAACTGCTCAGCGGCGAAGACGCCAACCTGCTCAAGAGCGACGCATTTAACGGTCCCGCCGCCACAGATGCGCATCTGCCGATTCCCGACGACCGGAAAACCATTGCCGAAGCGGTGGAGACTGCCAAGAAAGCCGATGTCGTCATCCTGGCCCTGGGCGAGAGCGCAGCCTGGATGGAGGGCGAAGCGGCCAGCCGTGCCACGCTAGGCTTTACCGGCGCGCAGCAGCAGCTTCTTGAGGCCGTGGCGGCCACCGGGAAGCCTGTCATCCTGGTCGTACTGGCCGGTCGTCCGCTCGAAATCAAGTGGGCCGCTGAACACGTCCCCGCGATCCTTGAGGCCTGGAACCCCGGAATTGAAGCAGGGCCCGCCCTCGCAGATGTGCTGTTTGGCGACGTGAACCCTTCAGGCAAGCTGCCCGCCAGCCTGCCCCGCGCCGTCGGCCAGGAGCCGCTCTATTACGCTCAGCTACCCACCGGCCGCCCCGCCCACGGCGACCTGAGCCGCCTGCCGCGCGATGCCGCGGAGCGGTTCATCTCCCGCTATCTCGACGAGGAAAATTCGGCGCTCTTCCCCTTTGGCTGGGGATTGAGCTACACCCGCTTCAGCTACTCGCAGCCCACCATCAGCCGCCCGGAAGTTCCGTTACGCGAGGTGCTTTCCTCCGGTCACAATCAGGTGGTCACGGTTGGCGTGGACGTGAAAAACACCGGCAGCGTCGCGGGGACCGAAGTGGTCCAGCTCTACATTCGCAATACCGCCGCCAGCGTGGAGCAGCCGGTGCGCGAACTCAAGGGCTTCTCGCGCATCACTCTGGCTCCCGGCGAAACCAAGCACGTGGATTTCCCGCTCGGCTTCGACGAACTGAACTTCTACAACGTCAATGTCCAGCGCACCGTTGAACCGACGACGTACAAAATCTGGGTGGGCGGCAGTTCGCTGGCCACGGCAGAAAGCAGCCTGACGGTGGCGGAATAGGAAAGGGCAGAAGCAGTAATATTCGAGCGGTAATCCGCCGTTAGCCATTCACAGGTAAACTGTTCCCTTAGAGGAGACTCCGCCCCATGAAGACACAGATTCTGGGCACTACCATGCCCGTGCTTGAAGTCGAGCTGGACCCCAACGAGAGCGTGTATTCAGAGAGCGGCGAGCTTTCGTGGATGACCGGCTCCATCCAGATGACCACCCACACCCAGATGGGCGGTGGCGGCGGCCTGTTTGGCGTCATCAAGCGGGTGGCCGGCGGCGGCAGCCTGTTCATGACCGAGTACCGCGCCATGCAGTATCCCGGCGCGGTGTCGTTCGCCACCAAGGTGCCGGGACACATTGTGCCGATTCAACTGGGCCAGGGGCCGGAATACATGGTTCACCGCCACGGCTTTCTGTGCGCCACCCCGCAGGTCACCATCGGCGTAGGTTTCCAGCAGTCGCTGGGCGCAGGCATTTTTGGCGGCGACGGATTTCTGCTGCAACGGGTCGGCGGGCAGGGAACCGCGTGGCTTGAACTGTCGGGCGAGCTGATTCAGAAAAACCTGGCCCCCGGCGAGACTCTGCGCGTGCATCCGGGCCACGTGGGGGCGTTCCAGGCCTCAATGGGATTCCAGATCACCATGGTGCCGGGCATCAAGAACATGATCTTCGGCGGGGACGGCCTGTTTCTGGCTGTGCTCCAAGGCCCTGGAACGGTTTGGCTGCAGACGCTGCCCATTTCGCGGCTGGCGCACCAGATCGGCGAGTACCTGCCCCGGCAGGAAGGACGCCCGATGGCCGCCGGAGGCGCCGGAGGCGCGCTGCTGGGCGGCATTGTCGGATCGATTCTGCGCGGGGGCGAGTGACGGCTTACGGCTTTTCATCTTTTAGTTTCGTGGTATCCCCGGTCTCAGAATCGAGACCGGGGGCACCCGCTTTGCCATCGATTTTGGGTCCGTGGCATCCCACCCTAGCGACAAAAACAAAGGCGTCGCCAGGGTGGGGTCCCAGAAGTTCCTTGCATGAATTGGGCATCCCAAATGCAGGTCCTTCGACTACGTTTGGCCCAAAAACCGGCCAAGCTCCGCTCAGGAAGACAGTTCTGTTTTGAAGGAAAATTCAGGGACAGGACACTAGGGTGGGGTGCCCATCCTATTTGCCCTAATCGCCCATCCTATTTGCCTTGAGAGGTGTGGAAGGAACGAATGACGCAGTCTTCCGGCAAACCGCGCAATCTGCGCAGCGACATTGTTTTCACCTTCGGACTCGTCCTGGCCTGCTACCTTGCCTGGCTTATCCGGGACGTTCTGGTGCTGCTTTATGTCAGCGGCTTGTTTGCCGTGGTGCTTACACCGGTTGTGCGCCTCATCTCCAATATCCGCATTGGCCGCAACCAGCCATTCAAGCGCTCTGCCGTGTTTCTTCTCCTGCTGGTTGTAGCCGCCGCGCTTACCGCATTTGCAGGGCTGGCCTTGCCGCCGGTGATTCGCGACATGCAGGGCTTTGCGCGCGACATGCCGTCACGCATGCCGGCGCTCATTGACCGGTTCAAGCACATGCCCTTCGCAGACAGAATCGATACCAACGATCTGAGTTCGCGGCTTCAGGATTTCGTAAGCCACGCGGCCACTTACCTGCTGCTTTCCATCAGCAATTGGGCCGGCAGGCTGTTCGATATCGTCATGGGCCTGATCCTTATCGTCTATTTCATTACCGAAGGCGATCAGGCATACAGGTGGTTCCTCTCGTTCTTTCCGCCGCAGCAACGCGATCGTCTTGACAAGACCCTGCAGCGGGCCGAGGTTCGCATGGGCAAATGGCTTGTCGGCCAGGGCAGCCTGATGCTCATCCTCGGCATCCTTAGCACCATCGTCTATTGCTCGTTCCACATCCGCTATGCGTATGCGCTCGGCGTAATCACCGGATTGCTCAACATCATCCCGGTGGTAGGCGCAGCCATCAGCGTGGCGCTCGCGCTTCTGGTGGCGGCCGTTGGTTCGTGGGGAGCGGTGATTGGGATAGCCATCTTTTACCTGGTTTATATCCAGGTGGAGAACTCAATTCTCGTTCCGCGCATCATGCACAACCGCGTGGACCTACCCGGCCTGGCTATTCTGGTCGCGTTGCTGGTGGGGTCCGCGCTGGCCGGCATCGTCGGGGCCATGGTCTCGGTTCCCACCGCTGTACTGGTTTCAGTGCTGATTGACGAGTACCTGGTCAACAAGACTGCGGACTGACGGGCGTCCACAGTCTTGCTGACTTATCTTTGCGGCAGCGCGCTCGTTCCCGCGGCGCCAATATGGCTGGCGGCGTCAACCACCGCCTTCATCACTCCGCAATTGGAGAAGAAACGCGTCAAATTGCCGGTGAGGGGCTGCAGGCTGTTTGAATCGTAGCCTGAGGCGCCGGGCCGGCCGACAGGTTCAGGCATCGGACTCTGCGCCAGGTGCATTTCGCCGGTGCCTTGCGCATCGAGAATGAGCGCGGCGAGATTGCGGGCCATCTCCAGCGGGAAGCTCTCGGCGACAAACACCAGTTTGCCGCGCACGGTAATCACCACCGGCCCTTCGCTGGTCTGGTAGACCTGCTCCTGCGACTGGGGTTCAGCGGAGCCGGTTGTAAGCCCTGACGGGGTCGAGTTCTCAATCTCCAGAATCGGCTTGAGGCCGGAGTATTTCCGTCCCAGCTCGTCGGCGTAAAGCTGCGCAAAAGCCTGGGCTGAAGCGGTATTTTTCCAGTTCGAGAGATAGAACAGGGCAATGGATTTGGTGTTGGCCTGCTCGGCAGGGGTCTTGGCATCAAGCCGCTGACCGGCCCAGTAGAGCCCGCCATCCCACGCAGGCGTCAGCGCGGTGGCGGCCCGGTCGCCGCCAAAAAGCTTGGCCAGGATATGCAGGTCCAACTGGCCGATCTGGCCAATGTCGTAGGGCTTGTAGAGCTTGTCCACCAGGGGATGGATGTTGGGCAGCAGCGGCACGGCGGGCAGGTGCTTTTTCTCGTATTCCAGCGGGTTGATGATCTCCCAGCTTGAGCTTGGGGGCCTGTCGAGAGCTCCGGCAAAGGCTGCGGCGCGGCCCTGGTCCATCCAGACGTCCTGCTCGAAGCTCAGGCCCTCGCGATAGGGAAACAGCATCGACTCGCTGAGCAGCAGCGGCGCGCGCGCCAGCACCGGCGAGTTCTCTGAGCTGGACATCTGCTGCTTCAGCACATCCAGGACTTCGGGGTCTTTGACCAGGCTTTTTCCCATCGGCTTCAGAATGTAGTCCATCATGACGGCGGTCGCCTGCCCTTCGGCTACGGCCTCGCGCGCGGTGTCCATTTCGTCCCGGGCCAGGTGGTCGGTGTCTTCATTGAAGTTGTGAGAGACCTCGGTAGGCGTCTGGTCGTTCCATTTCTCCAGATCGGCGTGCTGGTCCTGCAGGGCGTGGGTCAGTTCGTGGGCCAATACCGGCTTCTGCTCGTCCACGTCTACCCAGTCCAGCATGTACACGGTCTTGGCCTTGGCGTCGTAGTAGGCTTCGATCTGCTCTTTCAGCAGAATCAGCAAGAACGGCTTCAGCGCAAAGTCGCGATCCAGCAGGCCGAACTTCTTCAGCACAATTTCGCCCTGCTGCATGCGCTTGGCGCTCTCGTCTTCTTCAAACTTCTGCTTCAGGTAGGCCTCAACCGCGGTGCGGCTGGTGAGCTGGCGTTTCACGTCGCTCTTTACGGCAAGTCCGGACTCCCCGGAAGAGAATTTGATCAGCTCATCGACCAGCGAAAAGAGCTGTTTTGCCTGTTCGGGACCGATGTGAACCGGGGGCTTTTCTTTCTCAGGCACCTGTGCCGGAGGTGTTTCGCCCGGCTGCGGCGCTGCCGGCTGCTGCGCAGCCGCCAAGGCCGCAGTGAAACACAAAAGAACCGCAAGCGCCCACGCCCGCCAGTCTCGTCCTGCCACTTGGTGCTGCTCGCTCATCGGTTCTCCCGTTTGTAGGTTTAAAACTTCTTCAGCCAGCGCCCTCGAGCGCCTGCCGCCAGGCCGCCGGGGCATCCTCTTCCAAGGCTATAATCAGGAAGCGGTATGGCGTAGCCTTGCAATGGAAGAAATCTGCGCGCCACCCGCGGAAAATTCCCCCATGATTGAATCCGATCTCGCCGCACCATCCACGGCCACTCCACTTGCCAACCTGCTTGAAACCCTTGCGCATCCGCACCGGCTTGCCGACTGCCACGGGGTGCTGACCCCACAGGAGTTGGACGCACCAGAGGCGGAAATAGCGGCCCTGGTCTCCGGAGCCGCCGTTCACGATCTGGGATGGCTCAAACGCGTTGCGGTACGCGGCGAAGATCGCTTCCGCTGGCTCAGCGGCATGGTCACCAACACCGTCAACGACCTGGCCCCCAATGGCGTCGCCTGGAACCTGGTGCTCAATGCCCAGGGGCGCATCCAGGGCGACCTGCATGTGGTTCGCGAGGGCGACAGCCTCGAACTGGAAATTGCCGCCGACCAGTACGAGAAACTGGTAAGCCACCTCGAGCACTTCATCATTATGGACGACGTGGAACTGGCGACCCTGGAAGGGGAGACGGCTCTGGGGCTTACCGGTCCGCTGGCCAGCGAGGTCCTTGGCCGCCTTGGCCTGCCCGCGCTCGATGAGCCGATGACCTGCGCCAAGGTGGAATGGAATGGCATCGACCTCCGGATGGTGCGCGGTTACGGTGTTCAGGTTCCCCACTATGAACTATGGGTCCCGTCTGCGGCCAGGGTTCTTGCCAAGCAATGGAACTCCATTCGCACGGCCGGTGCAATCCCGGTGGGAGCAGCCTCGGTTGACGCTTTCCGTATTGCCCAGGGGATTCCCGCTTATGGCATTGACATGGCAGAGCGTGACTTGCCGCAGGAGACTTCGCAGTTGCGGGCGCTGCACTTTACCAAGGGCTGCTACCTGGGCCAGGAGATCGTGGAGCGCATCCGCTCGCGCGGCAGCGTCCACCGCCACTTGCGCCAGTTGGAACTGACCGGACCGCTGCCTTCCGCGGGAACCGAACTCACCCTGGACGGCTCGCCTGTCGGCGCCATTACGAGCAGCGCCCAACTGCATTTGCGTGGCGGAATCCGCACCTTTGCATTGGGCATGGTGAGCGGCGCGGCCGAACTGCGCAACCTTCCTCTCGCGTACACTGCCGAAGGGAGCACGGGCACTGCCCGCCTGCTGGCTGCGACGCCAAATCTGACCGAAACTGAACCGCAACCGATGGAAGACACAAAATCATGAGCGATACACCGAAGTTCACCGTAATTGACCGCCGCAAGATAAAGGCGGAAGAAGAGAAGGACAACCCGCAGCCGGCCTCAACTCCGGCAGAGCCTGCGCCCCCTGCTACTGAACCCTCAGCCGGACCGCGGCTGGTGGTGAGCGAACCCAAGCCTGAAGTTGCGGAGGCCCAGGCCGGGGAGGAGCCGCAGGATCATCCCGAGTTGCCCCCGCCGCCGACCGCCCAGGAGAGCAAAGAGCAGAAGACTGCCTACGATGCCTCGGCACAGAGGCTTGAAGATATCGTGCGTGCGCAGAATCCCGCCATGGGACCCCAGCCCCCGGTCACCTTCGAACACCTGGTGCAGCAGTTCTATGTTTCGGCAATGATCCAGATGGGCGCTGGAGCCCAGGAGGGCCAGCGCCCGCGGATCGACATACTTGGCGCGCGCCAGACCATCGATTTGCTGGCCCTGCTGTCAGAAAAGACCCGCGGCAACCTTACCGACGCCGAAGACCGCATGCTGCAGACCGTCTTGTACGAAGTAAGAATGGCTTTCCTTGAACTGACCAGCATGATCAGCCTTCAGGGCATGCAGCCGCCGCAGCCCCCGCCCCCGGGCAAAAGTTAGGCGCTGATGGAGGGCCGGCTTACATTTTTAGGAACGGGAACCTCGATGGGGGTTCCCACGCTGGGGTGCGTGTGCGCGGTTTGCACCTCCAATGACCCCCACGACCGCAGGCTGCGGCCCTCGGTGCTGATTCGCTGGCCTGATATCAAGACGACACCGCCGGGCCCTGGCGAGCGCGTGGTGGTAATTGATACCGGCCCGGACTTCCGCGAACAGGCTTTGCGCACCGGCCTTACCCGGCTGGATGCTGTGTTTTATACGCATGCCCACGCTGACCATATCCTCGGGCTCGACGATCTTCGTCCCCTCAGCTTTACGGTCTTTCGCGAAGGCGGCCCCATTCCGCTCTATGCCTCCGAAGAGACCGCCGCCGATGTGCGGCGCATCTTCGATTACACATTCTCGCCCGATGCCACCTACCCCACCCGCGCCCGCGTGCGGCTCGAACCGCTTGGCGCTCGTACGAACGTGCACGGCGTGGATTTTCTGCGCGTGCCGGTGATGCACGGCGAGATGCAGATTGCCGGTTTCCGCTTTGGCCGCGCCGCCTACCTGACCGATGTGAGTTCGATACCGGAGTCCAGCTTTGCGCTGCTCCAGGGCCTTGACCACCTAGTTCTTTCGGCGCTGCGTCACAAGCCCCATCCAAACCATGCAACGGTAGAGCAGGCCGTGGGTTGGGCACGGCGCATTGGCGCGCGCCAAACATGGCTTACCCACATTGCTCACGAACTGGGCCACGAACAAACCAACCGCACTCTTCCTGACGGCATCCGGCTGGCCTACGACGGCCTCGATCTCCCCGTGGATTTGGACCCTGTGAACCTATGATTGATGGCTTCTCCAGCAAGATTCGCGTATTTCGCTCGGTCGCCGAGGTACCGGCCGGCTTTGGCCCCAGCGTGGCCTCCATCGGCAACTTCGATGGCGTGCACCTGGGCCACCGGCAAATTCTTGCCTCGGTAGTTGCCGAGGCGCGCGCGCTCGGCGCGCGCGCCGTTGCCGTAACTTTCGATCCGCACCCCGAGCAGCTTCTTCGTCCCGACAAGGCGCTCAAATTGCTCACGCCCATGCCCGAGCGGCTGCGGCTGCTGACGGAAACCGGCATTGACGCCGTGTTGGTGCTGCCGTTTGATGCAGCGCTCGCAGGCCTCTCCGCGCTGAGTTTTGTCCGCCGGATACTGGTGGAAGGGCTGAAAGTCGTCGCTTTGCACGAAGGCGGAAATTTCCGCTTCGGGCACCGTGCCCATGCCGGGGTCGTTGAACTCGCGGAGTTTGGCGCGCAATCCGGTTTCCACGTTCACGTCCACGAACCGGTGCATGTCCACGGCCTTGAGGTGTCGAGTTCCGCTATCAGGGAGCGCCTGGTAGCCGGCGACCTGATCCGCGCTCGCTGGATGCTGGGCCGGCCGTTCGCGGTTCTTTCCTCGCCGGTGCACGGACGCGGCATCGGCACCCGGCTGCTGGTGCCAACCGTAAACCTTGCGCCCTACGACAGCATCCTGCCCGCCTTTGGAGTCTACGTTACGCGAATGACGGTTGATGGGCGCCGATTTCAGGCAGTCACCAACATCGGCAACCGTCCCACCTTCGGCGACGCGTCTTTTGCCGTCGAGTCGCACATTCTGGACTTTGAGCCGATCGACCTGGACGATCAAACGCCCATCGAACTGGAATTTCTTTTCCGCCTCCGCGGCGAGATGCACTGGCCGTCAATCGATGCGCTCAAGGCGCAAATCTTCAAGGATGTGGCAAAGGCGAATCGGTATTTCCGGCTGGTTGAATAAGGCGCAATAAAAGCAAACTTCAAGTATCCTGTTCGCCGCCGGACACAGAAACGTCGCTTTGAACAGAAGTTCAGCGCCCTTATGAATTGGATGGCGCATAAGCCGTTTATTAACAACGTCAACCATCCACGCGGAATGGAATCAAACGTGCACTTAATCCACCACACGGCGATCGTGCCGCCGGAAGAGGTGGTTGATGCAGCGTCTGTTTCTCAATCTTCGCTACACGATGCGCGTGCTGCGCAGCAGGCTGGGGCTTACGGCCGCCGTAGTGGCCACGCTGACCCTCGGAATTGGCGCTACAACTGCGATTTACACGGTGGTGTACGCCACGCTGTTGGCGCCGCTGCCGTACCCTGAGGCCAACCAGCTGGTGATGGTCTGGTCAAAGGTGGGCGGATTCAGGAACGGAATATCCGCCGGCGACTTCCTTGACTGGCAGCATCAGAGCAAGTCGTTTCAGCAGCTCGCCGCCTGGACCGACAGCAGTTTCAACCTAGCCACAGCCGACCAGCCCGAGCAGTTGGAGGGCAGGCTTGCCTCGCCGGGGTGGTTCCACATGCAGGGAATCCCATTCGCGATGGGGCGCGATTTTCTCCCGGAAGAAGGCGTGCCGGGCCGCGATCACGTCATCATCCTGACCCACAAATTGTGGAACCGGCTGGGCGCGAACAGCAGCATCATTGGCCATACCATGCGCATCAACAGCGTCCCTTACACTGTTGTCGGCGTTCTTGCGCCCGGCCTGCCTGACCGCCTGGGCCCGGAACTGACGGCCCCGCTGGCTTTCACGCCCCAGCAAATCAACCACGACTATCACTGGATCATCGCCATGGGCCGCCTCAAGCCGGGAGTCACCATCCAGCAGGCACAGGCCGACATGGACACCGTGACCGCACACATTGCAGCCGCTTATCCCACATCGAACAAAGGCTGGGGCGCCAGCGTTGAGCCGCTCAAGGACGATTTTCTGCCGCCTGACCGAATCCACAACCTGTGGCTTCTTCTGGGTGCGGTCGGCTTTGTCCTGCTTATCACCTGCGTCAACATTGCCAACCTGCTGCTTGCTGAGGGCGCAGGCCGGCAGCGTGAGATTGCCATTCGTTGTTCGTTGGGCGCGACCCGCAGGCAGGTCTTCAGCCAGTTTTTGACGGAAAGCCTGGTGCTGGCCCTCATTGGCGGCGGACTCGGCATTGCCCTGGGCGCGGCGTTGTTGCGTGGCATTGTCTCCCTCGTTCCAGAGGGCATTCTCCCATCGGAGGCGGACTTCCAGCTCAATCTTCCGGTGCTGGCCGTTGCGATTGCAGCCACCACGCTGGCCGGTCTGCTCTTTGGTTGCGCGCCCGCATGGTATGCATCGCACGTTGATCCCGCGGAATCGATGAAAAGCGGCGGGCGCTCGGCTACCGGGTCCGCCAGCAACAAGCTGCGTCGGGCGCTTATTGTCGGCGAGTTCGCCCTGGCCCTCTCTTTGCTGGCCGGCGCGGGCCTGGCCATTCACAGCTTCTGGAATCTCACCCGCGTCGATCTGGGCGTGCGCACCGATCATGTGCTGACCTTTGGCCTGGATCAGCCGCATGGCCGCTTCAAAACGCCCGCCGAGATGAACGTCTACCAGCAGCAGATGCTCAGCGCCATTCGATCCGTCTCCGGTGTTTCCCATGCCGCCGTTGTCACCGGCATGCCGCTGCGCGGAACCAGCGACGGAATGCCGTTCACCCTGGTCGGCGGCCGCACTTATGGCGACCCCTCGCAGCGGCCCAACACCGGCTTCCAATCCATCTCGCCCGACTACTTTCAGACCTTCGGCATCCAGGTGATTCAGGGCCGCTCCTTTACCGACGACGACAACGCAACCAGCGTGCGCGTCGCCATGGTCAACCAGGAGTTTGCCAAGCGCTATCTGAAGGGCATGGACCCTTTCAAGCAGCGCGTGGCGATTGAAGAGATCATTCCCGGCCAGCCGCAACTAGGGCCGCCCGTCGAGTGGCACATCGTCGGCATCTTCCACAACGTGCGCAATGGCGACTTCCGCGAAGACTATCCGGAAATAGATGTCCCCTTTGCTCAGTCGCTTTCGCCTGCGGTTTCCATCGGCGTCCGTACAGCCGAAGACCCCGGGTCCATGGCCAGGACCATCGCCGCCGCGGTGCACTCGGTTGATCCGCAGATTGCGCTGGCGCATACGCTGACCATGGACCAGGTGAAAGACGAGTTGCTCGCTGAAGACCGGTTCACGATGCGCCTGTTTGCGAGCTTCGCGGCGGTCGCGCTGCTGCTTGCGGCCATCGGCATTTACGGGCTCATGGCCTATACCGTTTCGCAGCGCACACAGGAGATTGGCCTGCGCCTTGCTCTCGGCGCAGGCAGAAACCGCGTGGCTTTGCTGATTCTGAAGGAGGCGTCTTTGCTGGCTCTGGTGGGTCTGGGCCTTGGGTTGGGGGGCGCACTGCTGGTGGGCCGCGCCATGCGGACGACGCTCTACGGCGTAGGCTCAATTGATCTTTCAGTGTTGCTGGCCGTGGCTCTGGTGCTGTTTCTTGCCGCCCTGCTTGCCTCGTACCTGCCTGCACGAAGGGCGGCATCCATCGATCCCATGCAGGCCTTGCGAACGGATTAGCCTGAATGTGCCTTCACCACCATTGACGCCACGGATCGCAAATCAACCCTATCGCTGGTTCTTTGGCTTGCCAGAGACTGGGTTGGTATCCGACACGGGCACAATGACTTTTGTTGGCTCAGCCTTTTCCGTTTGCACCTGCAACGCCGGTTTCACCTGCGCCTTAACCACCGCGGGAGCCTGCGCCCTTTGAGTCGAACCGGGCAATGCCGGATTTACCTGCAGAACGGGATTTGGTGCGGCCTTCGCCAATTTTGCAGGCGCGGCCGTGGTCGCAGCAGGCGATTCAGGCTTTGCCGGAGGCGTGGCCGCCGCTCTCAATAGCGGCTTTTCTTTCTCGTCGCCCAGGAACCGCTCATCGTCCTTGCCCGCGATGGCCGCGCGCATCAATGTCATCCAGATGGGCAGAGCCGCTTTTGCGCCCGTTTCCTTTTCGCCGAGGGACTGGTTGCCGTCATAGCCCACCCACACACCGCAGGTGATGGAGGGCGAAAAGCCCAGGAACCAGGCGTCGGTGTAATCGCTGGTGGTGCCGGTTTTGCCGCCCAGCGGGTGATTCAGCTGCGCCGCTGCGGCGCCAGTGCCCATACGGGTAACCGCGCGCAGCAGCCCCATCATGGTCCGCGCCGTCTCCTGGTCGATCACCTGTTTCACCGCCGGCGCCTCTTCCCACAAGGTGATATCGTCGGCATTCTTGACCCTGCGAATCAGGCGCGGCTTCACGTGAATGCCGTCGTTGGGAAAGACGGCGTAGCCGGCCACCTGTTCTTCAAGCGTTACTTCCACCGCGCCCAGCGCGATGGGCAGGTAAGCCGGAATGTTGGTCGTGATGCCAAAGCGGTGTGCTACGTCGATCACCTTGTGGATGCCCACCCGCGCGGCCAGCTTGACGGCCGGCACGTTGCGCGACTCGGCAAATGCGGCGGTCAGCGTCATTGCGCCCTTGTAGTCGCCTTCGTAGTTGTGTGGGCTGTAGCCGCCGAAACTCACCGGCGCGTCCACAATCATGTCGCCGGGCTTGGCGCCGTCTTCAATGGCCGCCGTGTAGACGTAAGGCTTGAAGCTGGAACCTGTCTGCCGCTGAGCCTGGGTGGCCCGGTTAAACACGCTCAATGCGTAGTCGCGCCCGCCCACCATGGCCAGCACATCGCCAGTCGTGTTGTCCATTGCCAGCAGCGCGCCTTGCACCCCGGAGTCCTGCTCCAGAGTGGCGCGCCGCGCCCCGCTTTCCATCGCCTCGCCGAGTTGCACATAAAGAATGTCGCCGGGCTTGGCAATCGCATCGGCAAAGTGCACTCCGGTCCATTTCCAGTCTTCGGGAAGCAGGATGACCTGCTCCGCTCCCACGCGCGCGCGAATCTCCAGGGGAAGAACGCGCGTCACCAGTGCATGCGTCCAGTCGCCCGGCCGGGTCTTCATGGCCCAATCAGGATGCTTGTATGTCTCCAGATCGTCGCCGCTGGTGAGTATGTTCTCGAGCTTGGCCTTCCATCCATGCCGCCGCTCATAGGTGGCCAGCCCATCGTTTACGGCGTGGTTGGCGGTTTGTTGCAGGTCGAGATCGAGCGTGGTTTCAACCTTCAGGCCGGCTTCATGCACCTCCGCCGATCCGAAGCGCTTTTCCAACTCGCGTCGAACTTCTTCCTGAAACCACGGAGCTACCGAGGCCTCAGGCTGCGCAACGTGCAGCCCCAGCGGGGCCATGCGCGACTGCTCGGCTGCCAGGTGCGAGATCACTCCGTCCGACTCCATCTCGGTCAAGACCAGGTTGCGCCGGCGCAGCGCCTTGTCAGGGTTCAGCAGCGGCGAGTAGGCCGCCGGCCCCTTGGGCAAACCGGCCAGCAACGCGGCTTCGGTCAGCGTCACATCCTTGGCGTGCTTGCCAAAATAGAATTCGGCACCCGCCTCAAAACCGTACATACCGTGGCCCAGGTAGATCTGGTTGCCATAGAGCGTGAAAATCTGCTGCTTGGTAAACGTGCGCTCAATCTGGATAGAGAGATATGCTTCCTGAATTTTACGGGTGGCAGTGCGCTCTGAAGAAAGAAACAGATTGCGCGCCAGTTGCATGGTAAGAGTAGAGGCCCCTTGTGCGCGGCCGTGGCTGTGCAGGTCGTACCAGAGCGCTCCTGCCACGCGGAAGATGTTTACGCCCCAGTGCGACTCAAAGCTCTTGTCTTCAATTGACACCACGGCATCGCGCAGGACAGGCGCAAAATCGTCGTAGCTTACCACCACCCGCCGCTCCAGCGCAAACGAGCCGATGATGCGTCCTTTGCGATCATAAAGATCCGTGGTTGTCGATGGGCGGTAGTGTTCCAGTTCATCAATCTGGGGCAGGTCGACCGAATAGACCAGCATGAGCCCGGCCAGCGATCCGGTGATGGCAGCCAGCGCCAGCAGTAGAGCCAGCGCAAACTTTCCGGCGAGCTTGCGCCGCCGCCGCTCCGGTACCGGCAGCATTGAGAGCCGGTTGTTCCGAAGCTGGCCACGCGTTCCTTGGGGCTGGATGGGAGGGGCAGCCAAGCGATTCAGGCCTCTTGGGCATTTCAAAACGCCAGATGGAGCGTGAATGCCTCAGCCCAAGGCTAGCATGGTTGCGCTCAAAATGTGGTTGCGCAAAATTACCCTGTACCACCCGGGCTATGAGCGGGAAATCCCGTTTGCGGCAGGGAATCAATGCCTCATGCCATCCCCGCCGCCTGCGTTTTCCACCAGCCTGCAAGCCTTATCTGTCTTGCTTTGCTGCTTTTGCCTCTGCCTGGGCGGCCTTGGCTACCGGTTGCAAATGGACCTTCACCATTCCCACTGCCGCGGTGCTTGGCGGTATGCTGCTAGCTGCGGCTGGCGCGCCCGAGCCCTTCTCAAACGCCGTGTACAAAAGCGTAAAGCTGTCATTCCCTTCGGGAACCAGCCCAAGAGGGGTCCGAATGTCGCTCGCCCAGATTCCACTGTCTTTTTGCACAATCAAATGTTGCCCATCGGACCAATGTACACCGTCGCGCGAAAATGTATAGCCGATTGCGTTTTGAACGTCTGTGTCGTAAACCGCAACGTAAGTCCCGTCCTTGAGCCTGGTTACAACGGGATTCTCGGTGAACTTCCCTTCGATCTTCAGCGGATTGAGTTCGGTGCAGCGCTTCCACGGTCCGGCGAGGCTCGGCGCCTTGACCAGGCCAACCTGCCACGAAGAGATGGGAAGGGCCTCGGTGTGTGCGCTCCCGTAAAATCCATACCATTCGTTGCCAACCTGGTAAGGAAAGAACGAATCCGTCCCCTGCAATCCCTCCCAGGAGTCAGAATCTTTCCCGCGCTTTAAAATCACGCCCGCGTCTTTATACGGCCCATCAATGCCGTTCATGCCGCTGACGCGCGAAACCGCCCGCCATATCTCGCCCTCGGTATTGTTCAGCCACTGGGTCGGAGTGTCGGGAGCGCAGTGATAAGCAACATAGAAGACATTCCAGCGGTTCTCTTTCGCACTGAAGACGGGCATCGGCGCCCAGAGAGCGGCGCGCGGGTCCTCCCCCGTGAAATTGCCGCTCGACTCAAACACGGTGCCCCGCCGGGTCCAGTGGATCGCATCCGGGCTAACCCAGTGCCCGAGTTTCATCTTCACCCATTCCGGGTTGGCAACCATCTCTGAAGTGAAAAGATGATAGGCGCCATTGACCTTTAAGACCGAGCCGCCTTCAAAGCCGTACTTGTTTCCTTCGGCGCCCGGCGAACGGGTCGTCAATATCGGGGAATCGAGCGACTTGGTGACCACCAACTCCCGGTCCGGGCCAGAAGCAAATCCCATCGCCGCGCCAAGGGAGAAAACTCCCGCGCAGAACAGCAGCGTCCTTTGAATTTTCATTCAATGAGTTTATCGAGCGCCGCCCGTGTAGGTAATACTTTTTTCGATGCCTCGTTCGGTCGGCGCTTTTGGGCGATAGAGTGTGCGTTAGCTGAATGTCCAATCTAACCAGCGAGCTTGGGTGCCCCTGGTCTCGATTTTGAGACCAGGGATACCACCAACCTCAATCGACAGGACAAAACTACGGCGTCAAAAACTTACCCCGCCGCCACTTCCTTCAAATCGGCCCGGGCGTTTTCATACGTCTTGTTGTACGCCAGCAACTTCTCATCTGGTTCGATGCCCCAATGCTTGCAGGCCTCGCGATACACCTCCGGCCACCAGTTGCGGTGCTCCGTCAGTCCATCCTCTTTCCACTTTTTCCAATCCACCAGCACCTTGTTCCACACCTTGTCGCCAAAGGCCATGGCCTCAACCTGGGTACCGATCTGGGGCACGAACCAGTCTTTGCCGATCTTGGCATGCAGCACCTCGTCGGCCCAGTCGTAGTCCTGAATCCTCGCGGTCAGCGGGTCGGCCGTGGCTACCCCAATCTCCCACTCGTTTTCCTTTCCGCCCTTTCTCGGCATCAGTCCCTGCTCGATGGTGAACAGAACCCCGTGCCGTTCCTGTGGCGTCAGGATGGTGTTCAAACCCAGAGACCATGTGAAATTGAACGGTATCTTCGTCCAGTCGATGCCGAGGGAAACAAAACCGACTTCGCCCATCATGGCGTGCCTTGCCTCGTCCCAAAGCTGGCGGGTCATATCCTGGTAGTAGCCCCACTGCTTTCCGGTTTCTTCGAAAATGATGCTCGACATCATCTCCGGCACGTCGATCTCGCGCATGCGCTTGAAGTAGAGCATGATCGTCTTCGGCAGCGCAGCGGTTTCCGGATCGAAGAGCAGCGCTTCGGCATTCACGCCCATGTTGTAGGGATCGATGAACCGCTCGTCGCGTTTCGGTACCGGATCGTACTTGTAAGGCGTCGCGGAAAAATGCCGCTCCACCTTCTCCCCGCTCTTCTCTTTGCTGCCGTCCAGGTCGCCGGCGGCGGCTAGAATCCTGTCCAGCGTTGCCAGCCATCCTTGCAGTTCCGCGCGGTCTGTGTCCTTCACCAGGCACTCGATGGCCTCTGTCCCATATTGCTGGGCATCCTGCAATTCGAGCAGCGTAAACCGGCAAATGCGATACGTCGGATGGTCGAACATTTTGTTGGTGTCGGCCATCAGATTCTCAAGCGCGCGGATCACTGCGGGAAGCGCCTTCCCGTAAAGGCCCAGCAGCAGCGCCTCGGTAGAAGGAGCGCACAGAACCTCGTCGAAAAACAAATCCAGCATCAGGTCGGGCGAAATCTCAAGCCCATACGGAGGCTGCCGCATCTCGCGAACGCGCTTTGAAAACTCGCCCACATGCTCTGAGCAGTAGAACGCGTGCAGGCTGAAAGCCATCTTCAACTCGTACACCGGCATGGCGGGGATGCGCGCGATCAACGCCATGTGCAGGCGCTTCAACGCCCAATGAATCCGCTTGATTCGCTCCACCGACTCGGTAACGGTCAGCCCTTTGGTGGTGGCTTCCTTCATGGTCAGAAGGCCGGCTAACGGTGACAATCCGGCGTAGCCGCGATAATCATCGACAGAAATACTAGATTGGCGCGAGGCCACTGTCTCGTTCATGTTTCTTCACCTCGGGGAATGGAGGTACTTTGATAATGCCGGATTAAAGTGTTTTTAAAGACAAAATGAAACCAAGGGCGAAAACAAAAACCATGGGTGCCCCACCCTCGCCGCGTATTTGTTTTTGCGGCCAGGGTGGGATGGCACGATGCCCGATTTCGGGCACATAAACGTTGTTAGCTCTTCTTCGCCTTCAACAGATCCAGCGCCTTGGTCAACGGTTCATCGCCTTTCGCAGGCGGAGCGGCTTCTTCTGTATCGACCTCTTCGTCCTGCGCCTGTCCCACCAGAACCGTAGGCAGCACAGCCTCGTCCTGAATCTTCTTGCCTGAAGGCCTCTCGTACTTGGCAACCGTCAGCACCAGCGCCGCGCCGTCCGGCAACTCAATGGTCTTCTGCACCGAACCCTCGCCGAAGGTACGCTCGCCCACTACGTCTGCGCGCTTGGCGTCTTCAATTGCGGCGGCGGCCAGTTCCGACGCGCCATAGGTTCCGCGATTCACTAGCACCGCCAGCGGCGCGTCCGAAATAAACTTCGCCGCATCCGCAGCGAATGTCTGTTGGGGGAATTTTTGCCCCTCCAGCATCGCCAGCGTGCCTTGCTTCACAAAAAAGTTGGCGAGGCGGAGGCCTTGCTGGGCGTCGTCGCCGGATGAATCTCTAAGGTCAAGTAACACCTTGCGGGTGTTGCCCCATGACTTCACTTTTGCGGCAATCTCGTCAACTCGAGATGCAGTCAATTCGCCCGGCTTGAGGTAGAGAATAGTTGAGCTCTCATACTGCTGCTCTGCCATTGCCGGAGGCGCGGTGATGGTGCGGGTCAGAGTCAGCTTGTCGGGGTCGGCCTTGCGCGGGCGCACCACTGACAGCGTGAAGGTGCTGCCGGCCTTGCCTTCAAGCATGAGCCGGATAACGGCCAGCGACAGTTCGCGCGTCGACTGTTCGCCGATGGATTCGATCACGTCGCCGTCGGCCAGGTGCTCCTTGTCCGCAGGAGAGCCGGGGAGCACGCTCACAATCGTGGCGTATCCAAACCTCTTTGAAACCGTGATGCCTACCTGGGCCACGCCGCTGGCCGGGCGATCTTTGTAAATCTTGTATTCTGTGGCACTTAGGTAGCTCGAATCGGCATCCAGCGACTCCAGCAGCCCATGCAGCGCGCCTGCTGTCACGTCGTTGATGTTGGGGTCGGTCACGTAATCCGACTGAACCTTCTTCAGCACCTCGGCGTAAACGCGCATCTGGCGGTAGGCGCCGTCCTGCTCGCTTCCGGCATGCACGCCGAACCACCCGAACTCGCCTATGGCAAAACCCAGGCCGAGAGCGGCGAAAATCGCCGTCGAAAGAACAAAGACAAAACGCTGGAAGAGCTTGGACACGGACACCACCGGGGGCGGCCCCGTGGGGAAAAAGGCCGCACATCCTATAGACGCAATCATACCCCAAGGGGTTTGGGACCGGACTTTGTTATGGAGCATGGAAGAGGCGAAAGTGTGGCCGGATGGACACAGTTCTGGGAAAGAATCGGGTGTAGAAGTGAGGGCGTCCAAATGCACTCAGTTGTCTAAATTTGTTGGTGGACTTCGGAGGTCACCAAAATTCGTGTAATTTGGACAAATTGTCGAGGACCGGGAGGTCCTCGAAACAGCCGACCGGGAGGTCGGCGCTACAAAAACCTGGCGGCCGCTAGGCCCGTATTTAGGAGAAGCGCGTTCGCCGCCACAAAAGCGTTCCGCAGATTCCCAGCGGCAAAATGGTCCCCACCACCAGCACGATCATCCAGGGCATGCTGAGGGCCAGGTGCTGGCTCTTCGTCCCCACGCCCAGCCAGACAAAGATGCCCACTGCAACCAGCATCACCACGGCCTCCCACCAGTGGCGCACAGGTTTGCGCTCGGAGCGCGGGTCGTTGCCGGCCACAATCGCTGCCACCTTTTCGGCGTCCAGGCCGTAGCGGTCGCACTCGCGGAGCATGGCTTGCCTCCAGTTTCCCAGTTCCGAGGCGCCGGGGTCGGCCATGCTGATTGAAATGGCTCCGGCAATCATCACCAGCGATCCGGTGACGATCAGCGCTTTCTCACTGAAGCTCAACCCGGAGAACTCTGTGAAGACCAGCGCGCCCCACGCCAATCCCCAAAGCTGGTTGGTGTTCGAGAGCGGAATTCCACGCCCGATGCCAATGTACTTGGCCGCAAAGTTCTGGAAAAGGTCGCCGATCACCCAGCAGAAGCCGCCCAGGAAGGGCCAGAAGAGCATGGGCCGCGCCCGGTGCAACTCCGCCACCACCGGGCCAACGCCGCCAAAATAGAACAGCCCAATGGTGAGGATGGTGCCCAACTCGCCGAAGGTAAAGATGGTGACAAACGAAAGCGGGTTCATGCCGCTGATATACGCCTTGCGGTAGGGGATATACATGGTGCCCAGCAGCACGCCCGCGCCCAGCGCCGCCACAATGCCCACCGCGGCCTTGCCCGGCGTGTCGCTCTGGCGCGCCGTGGCATAGGCCAGAATCGCCGCGCCTCCCACAATCGCCGAGGCTCCTCCCACGACCCTGGACCATCCCTTGAAACCGGAGCCGCGCAGTTCCTTGAAGAGCAGGCAGGCCCAGAACAGTCCCACCAGGCTATTGGTGTTCCACAGCGGAAAGGCAATGGCCAGGCCCACATTGCGCACCGCGTAGATGGTCAGCGTATTGGCCACGGCCCAGAGCATTCCCGCCATCAGGGCCCAGACGATGAGATGCGGCTTGTCGCGCAGATCGGCAAACAGCTGGTCAGTGCCTTTCAGCAGCGTGGGAACCGTCCAGCGGGCCACGAACGCGCCCATCACCATGCCCATGGAGATGAGAATGGGAGAAAAGCCCGCGTTCACCAGTTTGGTAGGCGCCTCGGCAGTGCCCAGCCACACGGCCGCGGCCAGCCCGCAAAAGACACCAAGTTTATGCAGGGAGAGCGTCGATCGCCCTCCCAAGCCGGCTCCGTTGTCGCTCAAGAATTCACCTGTGGCTCATTAGAAGGAAAATGCCTGCAATCAATATACCGATGGGAAGCCAGAGATGCAGACAGGCGAGCAGAATACACCAGCACTGTTAACTCGGGAGCAATCTCCAGATTGGCGGCCAACTTTTCAAAACCCGGAGTATCGTGTTTGGCAACAGCCAGGGCACTGCTCGCCGATTGCTTTCGATTTCTGTGGCCATCGCAGAGGTACGTCATTTCAGGGTGAGCATGAACGTTGTCGTCTCCTGCACCGAACCCGATGTTGCGGTGACGGTGATCGTCGAAGTGACAGGCGGAGAGGTTCCCCCGGCACCAGAACCCCCGCCGCTGCCGCAGCCGGTGAGCAGGCTCCAGGGAACCACGCTTATCGCCAGAGCCAATAGAACGTTCAAGCAACTGCGCTTTCTGAAGCCCAGGCAACAGAGCGCAAACGCCAACGCCACCGCTGGAAACACCGGACCGGAATCGCGGTGAAGAGCCGAATGGGAGGCGCCGGTGGTCACAGTGAGCGTCGTGGACGTGGTGCCTGGAGGCGTTACTGTTGCTGGAGAGAAGCTGCATGTTGCCACGGAGGGCAAGCCGGAGCAACTGAAAGAAACCGCCGAAGTGAATCCACCCGTTGGCGTTATGACAATGCTGGTCGTCACGCTCTGCCCCGCATTCACCGCAGCGGATGCCGGAGAGGCTGCAACGGAGAAGCCTGGCGGCAGGTTGATTGTGTAGGTCGCACTGGCAACAGTGCTTGGATTGAAGTTTGTTGCAAGCGCGATGGCCTGAATAGTCTCGGTGGCCGACACTGTAATTGCGCTCGTGTATCGGGTCGAATTCGGTGTAGGCGTTTTGCCGTTGGCGGTGTAGTAGATTCGGGCTCCCGGGGTTGAGTCAGACAAGGTCACGTATTGCGGGGTGGCGTAGGTTCCCGCCGGGACGCTGAATGCGGGCGGTTGTGCCTGGGGGATATTCCCTTGATCCACATAGTAAACGCCAAGATAGGCAATGGAGGTGAAATGGTGAGTCCCGCCAGGAGTTCCTGTGATGCGCACACCATCGCCCCATGTGTCCGGAAAGTTGAAGACGTAAGTTTGGTTGGCAGCCAGGTTGCTGTAGGGATACTCGGGAGCAACCGAAACATTGGTGACGTTAATCCACTGAGAATTCTGGCGTACCTGCACGCTCAGATCCCTTGCATACCAGCCACCGTCTTTGAAAACCGGTCCGGCCGTAAAGGCAATCTCGTTGATGGAATAAGGAATGGGCCACGTGTAGCCCCACCAGTCGACTGTCTTCAATTCTTCATCGAAGTCGTCTTCGCTCGCGCCCTGGGGCCCATCGCCGATCTGATCCGAACAATTGAATGCGCAAAGAAGTCCGAAGTGAGTGCTCTTGGAGATCGCTCGAGTGCCGGAGGCCAGAGCGAGATTCGAATTCGAAAAGCTGTTTGAAGGGGAGACGGCCTCATACGTATCGAGATACAGTCGGCGAAGCGAAAACGCATAGGAATCCCCGGAGCAGCAGACGTTGCTTTGCAGATAGAGCGTCTTTCCGTCAGTGCTTATGAATTTCGACGGGATGCTGGCGCCATATTGCCCGCGGTTGTGCGGAAGCCGCAATGGCCCGAAATCGTTTGACAGGAAGTGCCTCCACGGCCCCCAGGGGTTTGGCGCTTCGTACAGTTCGTGGGTTGCGCAAGACCATGAGGTGAAAATGTATCGTTGCAGGGGCGCATCGTAAACCACGCCTCCCTGCGCAATCACGGGATTGCTCGACGGACAGTCCGATGCAAACATCACAGGGTAGAGCAGTCTGTCGTCTCTCAGTACCGGCGCCTTTTGAGTTATATCGGATGACCATGCCGGATGGCCGCTTCCATCTGTTCCAGTAAAGAACTCCCAATTGGCTCGCGTCTGGATAGCACCGTTTGGCACGCGAGCCAGATACAACCTGTTCTGTGACCGCCAGTTGTTATCCAATCCATAGGCATAGACATACCCATCGATTGAATTGCTCGCATCCTGTCCGTAGTCCAAAAAAAAGGGCTCTTGGCGAGAATCTGGGAAAAGCGCCGTTTTGCGGGGATTTTGAGATTTTGTGCTTCCGGGTACACTCGTTTGCATGAGGGAGAACGACTGGACGAGAGTACT
>Ga0118677_10004507_pt1 | contig 25299 bp, 20 predicted proteins | sample AliMusrvi5mmetaG_FD_86154 | JGI IMG/M metagenome (GOLD analysis project Ga0118677, IMG submission 86154)
GCTGTGGCACGCTGATAGGCCGCTCGCCACGCTCCCCCTGCCCTGGGCCAGGGCAGGGGGAGCGCGGCGAGCGGCCGACCAGCGTCCCCCAGCCCGCCGCCATCGAGGGGCGCGGGCCCGGCGGACGGCCGCGCCCGCGCCTCCCGCGCCGTGACTCATCGGCTTGCGCGCGGGCTTCTCCTTCTCCTCGTCCGGCTTGCCGGTGATGAAGAGCGTGAAGGTGTTCTTTTTCGCCTCGATGTCATCGGCGTTGTTGATACCCTTGAGAAACTGTATTTTCGGCGGATTGGGCAGCGGCGGGAAGAACACCGGTCCGGACTCCTTGACCTTCGAACCGGCGCACCCCGTCAGTGCGGCGACTGACAAGGCTGCGACCAAGGCGATTTTGCAATGCGTCGTGGAGGGGAACATGCCCCGTAGCATCTTCAGCATTTTCGTACTCCTTGCGTTGATAGACCCTTGTTGCAACGGTCAGTGCCCTTAAGGCACTGGTTTATCTTCGTCATGGTAGATTTGCGGCTTCACCCGGTCGTACTTGAAGGCGCGGTGGCAACCCGGCGCACAGCTGCCGCCGGTGGCGGTGATCTTGAAGTTGATCGGGATCTTCCAGTCCCCGAACTTCATCCCCTCCTTGCTGATGAGCTTCTCGCCGGTGCTGGCGTGCGGCTCGTGGCAGATGCGGCAGGTGCGCCCCTTGCGCGTGTTAACCACGTGCACGTAGTGCAGGTTGCGGTTGCCGTTCCTAAACGAGGTGTAGACCGTCGTGTCGGGGAAGCGCAGCAGGTTCTTCTCGTGGCACTTCAGGCAGGCGTCGTACATCCCCTCCTTGTACGGGGCGTAGACCTGGCTCGGGTAGTTGCCGCGCAGCATCCGGAAGTACTCCGACCCGTGCGGGTCGTGGCACGACTTGCACTCGCCCTTCTTGATCGGCCCGTGGAGAAACTTCTTGCCCAGCAGGTCCTTCTTGATGTTGCGCAAGGGGGGAGTGCCCATGGTGTCCTTGTCGTGGCACGACAGGCAGGTGGTCATCTCGTCGAAGGGGAGCAGCCCTTTCCCCTTGGAGTAGTGCGCCGAGTGGCAGTTGGCGCAGCCACCCTCCGCCATGACCGGCTTGTGCGGCACCTTCACGGTGGCGAGCTTCTTGCCCACCTTGCCATGGCAGTCGAGGCAGAGGTCCGGCATCTTCTTCTTCAGGAAGGAGACCACCTGGGAGCCGTGCGGGTCGTGGCAGGAGGAGCAGGGGCCGTTTTTCACCGGCGGGTGGGAGAAGGGGGACTCCTGCAGGGCCTTGGCGAAATCGGAGTGGCACTTCAGGCAGGGCTCTTCGTTCGAAAGCGCGTGGTCGACCATGCGCGGCCGGGTGCCCGCCCTCCAGGTGGGCGCCGGGGTTCCGTGCGGATTGTGGCAATCGGTGCAATTGATGAAGCCTTCATTGACGCGATGTTTGGACGGCATGGAGAATTGCGCGCGGATGTTGGCATGGCAGCCGTAGCAGAGATCTGCCTGCTTCTTTGCCAGCAGCGCTTTTGCGTTGCCGGCCGGCTTGTGGATGGAGTGGCAGTTGTTGCAGGCGACATCGGCCATGGTGTGTTCGCTACGCCGGATGTTGGCGCGTGACACATCCTTGCTGTGGCAGGTGAGGCAGGTATCGGTGGCTTTGCGCGAATCCATCAAAGAAAAGGCCTGGATTGAGGTTTTTCCGCCGCGTGCCTCTACGTGATTCTTTCCCGGTCCGTGGCAGCCTTCGCAGCCTGTCAACGACTTTGGAAGGTCGCCGGCGGCGATGCTCTTGTAGTGGGGATTCTTATTGAAATTCATCCACACGTCGGGATGGCACCCGCGGCAGACGGTGCTGCCCACGTAGGAATTGTCCGCCGCGAGGCAGGCTGCGGCAAACAAAAAGGCGGAAAGGAGAAGCTTCACAATATCGCGCACCTGTTTATCATAAAACGGATACTTCCCAGCGGATAGTGCCGCTGGGAAGTATTCACAGTTGAAACGCTCGATTTTACTTTAGTTTAGAAGACGAAGCTGATTCCGATGAGCGGAACGAAGTTGTTCATCCAGCCCGGTGTGCTGGCGCCATTGACGGGGAGGATGATCTTGCTGATGAAGGGCGTCATGTTGTCGCGAACTTCCAGCCGCAAGTTGACCCGCTTGCTGACGGCAATCTTGACGCCGCCGCCGAAGGTGACCATCGGCTTCAATTCATTGGTTTTGGTTAAGACTGCAAATTTGTTGAGAGCCTGGAATGCGGATTCCGTGCCTGTACCCTGATAGAGTTTGAAACCGCCGCCGGCGAGCACATACGGCCGCACTTTGGCGGTTCTCTTCGTAAAGTGGTACAGAAGATCATAATGGAATGCGTGCGACTTCCCGCTGAACGTGACGTTAGTTCCTCCGGATGAAAGTTTGAGGTCATTCATCTCGTAGTCGTAGTGGAACTCGCCCGACAACTTGTCGTACATGTTGTTGCCGATCCAGAAGTTCCCCGAAAGGCCGTTATCAAGACCGGCCGTTCCGGTGGCAGAAGCTGAAGTCAAGCTCTTGGATTGGTAGAAACTGCCGCCAACCCCTCCTCCAACCTCGAACTTGGGTTCTTGGTTGCTTGCCTGCTTGCTCAACTGCGCCATCGCCGTTTGCGTGCTGACTCCGGACATTGCTGCCAGGAGTGCCGCCGATAGTAGGAATCGATTGATTCGCATCATGAACCTTCTATCGTCAGGTGTTTCCCGTTACTTTAGTCCAAAAGTACTGGAGTCGCAGAATTTCTTACCTGAGTATACTGTTCCGTTCTAACGGCGGTGCGGCGAATGGCGGTAGACTAGAGAACTTGAACCGTCTCGCACGCTGGATCCCTACTTTCACAATGACGCTGATGTCGCTCATCAGCTACATTGACCGCAACACGCTTGCGCTGCTGGCCCCCACCATTCTCAAAGAGGCCGGGCTCAATCAGGAGCAGTACGGCTTCATTATCTCTGCCTTTTCAGTTGCTTACATGATCGGCAATCCGGTGTGGGGGCACTGGCTTGACCGCTATGGACTGCGACGCGGATTGTTCGCCTCGGTTTCGTTCTGGACCATCGCTTCGGCGGCGCACGCGATTGCCGGCGGGTTCTGGAGTTTTGCGGTGGCCCGCTGCACGCTGGGGTTTGGCGAGGGGGCTACATTCCCTGGCGGACTGCGGACGGTGGTGCAGACGCTGCCGCCGGAGAGCCGGTCGCGCGGGGTTGCTGTGGCCTATAGCGGCGGTTCGTTGGGGGCCGTGTTGACTCCTCTGATCGTCACGCCGATCGCGCTGCGGTGGGGATGGCGTGGAGCGTTCTGGTTTACTGGGCTGGCCGGGCTGGCGTGGCTTTTCCTGTGGATGTCTGTCAGTAAGCAGGTGCCGGATGTGGCTCCGGCGGCACATCGCTCGGTGGCTGCGCCACGCATCAATGATCCGCGCCTGTGGAGTTTCATCTGTGCCTATGGTCTGGGCGCGTTGCCGCTGGCGTTTGTGCTTTATACCTCCGCGTTGTACTTGAGCCGCGCTCTGGGCAAGACGCAGGCCGAGATCGGGATGGTGCTGTGGATTCCGCCGCTGGGGTGGGAGGCTGGGTACTTCTTCTGGGGCTGGATTACGGATCGCTGGCTGAAGAGGTCCGCACTGCCCCAGGCGAGCTATAAGCGCCTGTTTACGATTCTGCTGTTCCTAAGCTTGCCGCTGGCGTTCACTACGCACTTTGGGCACTACTGGCTGGTGTTGTTTGAGCTTTTCTTTGCGATGTTCGTGGCCGCGGGTTTTGTGATCGGCTCGGTTTCTTACGCGACCAGCGTTTATTCGGCTCATCACGCCGGACTGATCGCGGGAGTTGGGGCGGGGTCATGGTCGGCGGTGGTGGCATTGATGATGCCTCCCATGGGACGGCTCTTCGATCAGCAACGCTACGAAGAGGCATTCTGGCTGGCCACGGTGTTCCCGGTGCTTGGCTACTTTACCTGGTACTGGTTGAGTTTGCGCGGCCAGGGCTACCGGGATAGCCCCGAGCCGCGCAGCTGAATTACCAAAGCAGTTTCAGTGCGAACTGCGTCTGCCTGTTGGGAGTGCTGGTGGTGGTGATTTGCGCCGTCTGCGGCTGGCCCTGCACATAGGCAGGCATGCCGAATTGCGGGTGGTTGAGCGTGTTGAAGAACTCGCCCCTGAACTCCAGCTTCAACTTGTCGCGATACGGAATCGGGAAGAAGCGGTGCACGGAGAAATCGATGTTGTTCATGCCCGGCCCGTACAGCGCATTCCTTCCTGTGTTGCCGAAGGTGTAAAGCGCCGGCGTCACGAAGCACGCTGTGTCGTACCAGCGCAGAACCGTTGGATTCGACAGCTTTCCATCGCACACCCGGTTGGGATACGACGTGTTTCCCACGTTCGCATTATCGATAGGCAGCGTCACCGTGAATGGCGAGCCATCCTGCGCCGTGAAGATGCCGCTTGCCTGCCATCCACCTGCGATTGCCGCGCCGATCCCCGATTGCAGGTGGTTCTTGCCTTTGCCGAACGGCAGATCCCAATTGGAGCTGAACACGAAGCGCCGCGGAACGTTGGAATCCGACGGGCCGCGCTGCCCGCTCAGATTGTACGAATTCTGCACGGCTTCCTGTGCGCCGCAATAGCCGCAGCCATCGAGGCCAGCGCCGGAGCTCAGGTCGATCGACCGCCCGTAGGTGAAGCTGGCCAGGAAGAACAGCCCGTGAGTCATGCGCTTTTCAAGGCGCGTTGTCATACCTTCATAATGACCCCGATTCCAGGGCCCGTACATGGTCACCGGAGCGACCGTGAATTTTGCGAGCGGACGGCGTGTCGCAACGCCTCCTGGTCCGGGCGTGAGCGGCTGGTTGCCGGGATAGCTGTTCCAGTTGCCGCGGCTGGTGTTTCCGACGTAGGCAACTTCCAGCATCATTGCGCCAGGCAGCTGTTTTTGCAGGCTCAGGTTCCACTGGTGTTCAAGAGGGGCGACATAGTAATTGGCCCAACTGTACAATGCCGTGGTCGCAGTGGGGACCAGCGTGAAATCCTTGGCGGCAACCACGGAGGTTGCCGGCAGTTTGCCGCTCAGATTAAATGCGCTCGATGGCAGGGTTTTGTCTCCGATGAGACTTACGCTTCCCACGCCAACGAATGGCGGATTGTTGGTCATCATTGCGCCAACGCCGATCTGTTCATCGGGATTGCCGTAGAAGATACCATAGCCGCCGCGCAGCGTCAGGTCTCCGCTATGAGGCACGCGATAGGCGAACCCAACGCGCGGTGCGAAGTTGTTTTTGTCCATCGTCATCAACGTTCGCGACTGGCCTTTGAGTCCGGCGAAGACCAGTTGCCCATAGTTCGGGCTTGATGGGTCGAGTACGAGGTTGCCGTACTTGTCATTGACATCGTGAATCGGGAAATACAATTCATAGCGAACCCCCATATTCACCGTCAGCCTCTGCGAGACTTTCCAATCGTCCTGCACATAGGCAAAATCGTTGGTCATGCGCAGATCGGAGACGCCCGTCGTACTGGTGGTGACCGACTGTGCGATCCCCAGGAGCATGTCGGCGAGTCCCGAACCAGTGCCCGTGCGCGATTGCGGATTCTGTGTATAGCTGCCGTCGAAACTGAAGCTGCCCCGGCCGGTGAGCGTGGTGAAGGTGTACATCTTGACCAATTGATGAGTAAAGCCGAACTTCAACAGGTGGCTGCCGAAGTTTTTTGTCGCCGTGTCCGATACCTCCCATACAGCCGAGGTCTTGCTGAGCGGGACGTTGCCCAAGCCTGCCGGAAATGCGCCGAGCGCCGCATAGCCGGTAACGCCGAACGACGGAATGCTGCTATCCACCCCGGGCGCAAGCGCATTCGTGATGATTTCGTTGCGGGCCAGTGTTGCGTCCTTGGTTACTTCAGGACGGCTCCAAGAAAAACGCAGCTCGTTTACCAGCGAAGGGCCGAAGACGCGGGTGTAGCCATAGCCGAAGTTATGTGCAGGAAGTTGTTGCGCGACTGAGGAGCCGGCCGGTTCCGGTAATGAAGCCTGGCCCGAGAGCTGATTCTTGATAAACGAGAAGCGCGCGAACATATTGTCTTTATCGGTCAACTGTATGTCGCCTCGGAAGGTGAAGTTGTGCGCTGCCGTCGTGAAACCGGCATTGCGTACATAGTTGTTGCCCGCTCCGGCGCGGTTGGGGTCCGGGTAATACTGGGCCAGTTGCTTGCCGATCGGATTGAACAATGCGGACGGAACGGTGTTATTCGGAAACGGTGTGCGGGTGAAGTTCGTGCCGCTGCCTGCTGTGGAAGCGGGATCGTAGATCGCATTCGGGAAGACCCCGGTCTTCATCGCCGCGGTTGGGACGGTGGAGATGGTGGTGGTCTGCTGGCGGATCTGCGTGCCCTGGTAAGCGCCGAATATCCATGCCCGGTTCTTCTTGATGGGTCCGCCTGCCGCACCGCCAAACTGGTTGTAGATCAGCTGCGGCACCGGTCCGGGGGGCGCAAAGTAATCGCGCGCCGAAATGGCGCTGTTGCGCAGGAAGTCGAACACGGAACCGTGAATCTCATTGGTGCCGCTCTTGGTGACGACGCTCACCACGCCTCCGGCCGATGCGCCATATTCGGCCGAGAAGTTGCTGGTTTGCACTTTGAATTCCTGAATCGCTTCGAGCGCTGGGCGCAGTGCGTCGCGCGCGTGGTTATCGATGCCACGGATGAAGGATTCATTCAAGCCGCCATCGAGCAGGTATGCGTTCTGCATGCCGCGATTGCCAAATGCGGAGAACGATTGGTCTTTGTTAACCGACGGAACAGTGCCCGCGCTCAACACGGCGAGCTGCGTGTAATTGCGGCCGTTCAAGGGCAACTGTTGCATGGTCGTCTCGGCTACTACCTGGCCTTCGGCGTTTGACGCCGCATCGATTAGCGGCGCTTCGCCGGCGATTGTGACCGATTGTGCCGAGGCACCGACCTCCAGCTTCAAGCGCAACGAAACCACCTCGGTCACACGCAGCACAATGCCCTTGCGGAACAGAGTCTTGAACCCGTCCTGCTCGATCTTGATGTCGTAGTTTCCTGGATTGAGCAGTGGAATCGTCGCCAGGCCGGTTGCGCCAGTGCGAACCGTGCGTGCAATCGCGCCCGTATCGGCTCCGGTGATGGTGACCTTTGCATTGCCGACCACTGCTTCGCTCTGGTCGGTGATCGTAACATCGATTTGGCCAGTGGACGTTTGCGCCCAAAGCGCGGAAACGCAGCTTAGAATGGCCAGGCAAAGAACGGGAATGGAATTCTTTCTTAGTGCAAACATGGCGGACCTCGTGCGCAATTATATAAGGGTTGGTGCTACGGTTGTGCTACTCCCCAAGAATCACAATTTCCACGCGCCGGTTGCTTGCCCGCCCTTCGGCGGTAGAGTTGGAATCGTGGGGGCGGTTGGCGGCGTCGCTTGAAACCGAAAGGCGCGCTTCCTCGATGCCATAATCGCGGCTCAGCAACTCCAACAACCGCAGGCCACGTCTCGCCGAGAGTTCCCAATTGTTATGGAATCTGCGATTATGAATCGGCACTGCGTCCGTGTGCCCGATTAACAATATGTGGTTCGGAAGGCCGCGAATGGCCTCCGCCACTTTGCGCACCTCAGGCAGAGCCTCGCCGCTGATGCGGTCATCGCCTGATTCGAACAGCACGGCCTGCGGCAGGCTGACCACCACGCCGCGCTTTTCGAGTTGTACGTCGAGGCCCGCGGCGATCAGTTTCCTGGCGGCCAGTTGCATGGGTGTTGGCGGCGGAAGCGGCTTCGGCTTCGTCGCGGCGATTGGCGCGGCTTGCGTCCGCACCGCGACGGAGATGAAGAACACCAGCAGGATGGTCAATACGTCGAGGTAGCTCACCATCCAACGGTCGCGGCTGCGGATCTCGGGTTCGAGGTATTTGGGTTTCATTGCCCGGCCTCAATGCGCAGGAAGTAGTTGAGCCGCTCGCGGACCAGCGACGGGTGCATCACATCCAACATACACAGCACTCCTTCGGTGATCATCTCGTTGGTTTCGAACTCCTCGGCCACGCGGGCGTGGATGCGGTGTGCGGCGGGCAGGAGGATCAGATTCGCCAGTGCAAGACCATAGATGGTGGAGAGGAAGGCCGTTCCCACGCCGCCCGCAACGGCAGAGACGTTCGAGAACTGCCGCAACACGTCAATGAGGCCGACCACGGTTCCGAGAACCCCAATGGCCGGTGCGAAGCCTCCTGCCACTTCCAGCACCTTGGCATCGGCCAGGCCCTGCCGTTCCTGCATCCGCAACTTCAATTCGAGCGCGGATTGCAGTTCGGGGCGCTGCCGGACTTCCAGCATCAGCAGCAGCGAGTCTCTTAGAAAGTGGTTTTCCACCTTCTGGAACGATGGCTCCAGACTGACCAGTCCCATGGTTCTGGCGGGCCGGACGAAGCCGACAATCTGCTCTATCAATTTGGCGCGATCGGTCTCCTGCTTCCTGAGCAGGCGCCATAAGCGGCGGGCACAATGGGTGAGGCCTGGCATTGGGGTGGTCAGCAGGGTGACTCCGAGGGTGGCTCCCATTACGATTAACAGTCCGGCCGGTTGCAGGAAGTAGCGGGAGCTTACGCCGGTTACCCGGATACCCGCGGCGGTTGCGGCCAGTGCGATGGCGATTCCGGCGAGCATGCCCCAGTCAAGTCGCGCCGAAGCCGGCGGTTTGCTTTCGGTCGGGATTTTCTTCAGGGCTGTTGCGGTGGCGGGCAAGGCGTTCTCCTGGCAGATGCGTTGCACTCTTCGGGCCAACGCGGAATGGCGGAATCAAATGAGTTAGTGGTCCGTGCGGCGGCAAGTTACCGGCACTACGGCAAGTATTTGCCATCTTTAAAGGTTCTTCCACTTCATCCGATAGTGTTACGGGAGGGACTCGCCATGAGTACTGTCAGCTCGACAGGTTCCGGACTTTCCAACCTGCTCCAGACGCTAACCACGGAGTTGCCGCAGCTCTCTACTGCGCTCTCATCTTCCAAGCTTCAAACCGCTTTGGAAAACGCTTCGCCGCATGACATTGTGGAACTCAGTGACGCGGCCTTGCAGTTGCAGAATGTTGGCTCTCTGTTTGGAACTGCGGATACAACGCAGACAACGGCGAACCCGTTCGATCCTTACAATTTGACGAATACTTTCTTCTGATACAGCACCCACGCGATGCCGTAGAACAGCAGCACATAGGTGATCGCCCACAGCAGTGAGGCATTGATCGGAGACGCCAGCGGTGCGAACACAGCATCGTACAATGGTTTGCGCACGCCGGTGAGGGAAAGCAGCCGGGCCACCAGTCCGCTCAGCACAAACATCGCGATTGCGTTCATGCCATACACCACCAGCGGCCGCGACCAGCGCTGATAGCCGTTGCCGTCGATCAGCCAGTAGAAGCATCCGAACACGACCATGGCCATGCCGGCCATGAAGACGGAGTAGGAACTGGTCCACAGGCTCTTGTTGATCGGCATCACCAATTCCAGCAGTGACCCGGCCCACAGCATCACCGCGCCGCCGGTGAACATCCAGGCGGCTTTTTCAGCGGACGTCCTTGCCAGTCCCAGAATGTGCCCGGCGAGAATGCCGAACAACACTGTTGCGATCGCGGGCAGCGTGCTGACCACGCCCTCGGGGTCCCACACCTTCGTTGACGACCACATGTGTCCGCTCAAGACCAGGCCATCGACATAGCGCGCGAAGTTCGTCTCTTTGTCGAAGTTGCCACCCATCAGCAGGCCATACACGAGCAGCAGTCCGCCCGCCGCCACGGCCTGTCCGCGCCATTTCGTGTAGAGGAAAATCACGGACGCGATCAGGTAACAGACGGCGATCCGCTGCAGCACGCCCGGAATCCGGATGGTGCTGAAGTTGTATTTGGGAAAGCCATTCAACGCGAGGCCGATGAGAAAGATCATAGCTGCACGGCGCAGCGTGTGGAGCAGCAGCGTCTTCGGTTCGCCACCGCGCCGCGCGAAGGAGAGCGTCATGGATACGCCGGCGATCCACAGGAAAAACGGAAACACCAGGTCCGTGAAAGTCCACCCATTCCACGTCGCATGTTCGAGCGGCGGGTAGACGTCTTTGCCCGAGCCGGGGTTGTTCACCAGGATCATGGACGCGATGGTCGCGCCGCGAAATGCGTCGAGTGAAAGGAGCCTTTCCGATTTCATAGCTAATACAGGATAAAATATTCGATGCGTCTATGAAGTACTTATTTCTCGTAACGGCCCTCGCCGGCCTCGCCATTGCGGCTGACGGACTGCCTGACAAGGCCGCCGCCATTCTGAACAAGAACTGCGCCGGCTGTCACGGCGGCGCGTTGAAGATGGCCAGCCTGGACCTGCGCACGCGTGACGGCATGCTGAGCGGTGGCGAACGCGGCCCTGCCATTGTGCCGGGCAAGCCCGAAGCCAGCCGACTCTACCGCTTCGCTGCTGGGCTCGACCAGCCCTCGATGCCGCCTGGCAAATCGATGCCAGCCGATCAGGTGGAGATTCTGCGCCAGTGGATCGCGGAAGGTGCGGAGATGAAGGCCGGAGCGATCCCGAAGGAAGAGGGCAACGCCGCGCTGGCGAAGCTGGAAGAGCGGCCGATCACGGCGGAGGAGCGCAACTGGTGGGCCTTTCGCAAGCCTGTGCGCGTGACGCCGCCGAAGCCGGGCAATCCGATTGATGCCTTTCTTTCGGCTGCCTATGAGGCCAAGGGACTCAAGCCTTCGAAGCCTGCGGATAAGCGCGGCCTGCTGCGCCGGGCCTACCTCGATTTGATCGGCATTCCGCCCACACCCGAACAGATTGACGCTTTCCTCAAAGACACTTCGCCCAACGCCTTCGCTAACGTGGTGGAGTTACTGCTGGCTTCGAACGCTTACGGCGAGCGTTGGGGACGCCACTGGCTTGATCTGGTCCGCTATGCGGATTCCGGCGGCTACGAATATGACCGCGACCGCGTGAATGGCTGGCGCTATCGCGACTACATCATCGCCGCGTTCAACAAGGACAAACCTTACAATCAGTTCCTGCGTGAACAGATCGCGGGCGACGAACTAGATCACCCCACGCACGAAACCATCATCGCTACCGGCTACCTGCGGCAGGGGCCGGAGAATAACATCAAGACCGAGCAGACTCGCATGGATGAGATCGATGACATCATCGTGACCACCAGCAATTCGTTCCTCGGGCTCACCGTAGGCTGCGCACGCTGCCACAATCACAAGTTCGATCCGATTCCGCAGAAGGACTACTACCGCATGCAGGCCGTGTTCTTTCCGGCCAAGGCGCATGAGGCTCCGCTGGTGGATAAGGATGCGGTGGAGCACCACGATGCCGAGATGCGCCGCATCACCCGGCTGCAGGACCCGCTGAAGAAGCAGCTCTCGGAACTGGAGAAGCCGTACCGCGCGACTCTGCGTGCACGTAAGATCGCCACGCTGCCGGAATACTTCCGGGCGGCGCTCGATACTCCAGAAGAGAAGCGCAGCGAAGGGCAGAAGCTCAATGCCATTCAGGTGGAAAAGAGCATTACGATTGACGCCGCCGATCTCGCCGCGTTGTTCTCTGCCGCGGACAAAGTGAAACATGCGGAACTTTCCAAAGCGATCGCGGCGCTTGAAAAGCAGCGCCCTGCCGCGCTGCCGCAGGCGATGACAGTCGTCGAAGCCGGTGCGAAGGCTCCCGACTCGTACTTCCTGCATCGCGGCAACATCTCGCAAAAGGGCAGCAAGGTTTCGCCCGGCGTGCTCTCGGTCGCAACCGAGGGCGAATGGAAATTCCCTGCGCCTCCGGAGGGTGCACATACCGCTTACCGCCGTCGCGGCTTTGCCGACTGGCTCACCTCGCCCGATAATCCGCTGACTCCGCGCGTCGCCGTGAATCGCATCTGGATGCATCACTTTGGTGAAGGCATCGTGCGCACGCCGAGCAACTTCGGGCGCACGGGTGAAAAGCCAACTCACCCCGAGCTTCTCGACTGGCTGGCAACAGAGTTCGTCGCGAAGGGCTGGAGTATGAAAGCCATGCACCGGCTGATCATGAACTCCCGTGCTTATCAGCAGGCGAGCGAAGACATCGAAGCGAACGTGAAGCTCGATCCCGATAACCGCATGCTGTGGCGCATGCCGCGGCGCCGTGTGGAAGCGGAAGCGATCCGCGATTCGATCCTCGCCGTCTCCGGCACGCTCAACACGAAAGCGGGCGGTCCGGGCGTGTTCCCCTATATCGATCCCGCGCTGTTCCAATCGAGTTCGAAGCGGACATGGCCGGGCAGGCCCGATACCGACACCGACACCTGGCGCCGCAGCGTGTATGTGTTCTCGAAGCGGTCGATTCCGCTGCCGATGCTCGATATCTTTGACAAGCCCGATTCGGTCGCCGCCTGCGGACGCCGCAACCGCAGCACCATCGCGCCACAGGCGTTGATCCTCATGAACAATTCGTTCGTGCGCCTGCAGGCCAGGATGTTTGCCGAACGGTTGCAGAAAGACGCCGCGCACGATGCGGCGGCGCAGGTCCGGCGCGCGTTCGAACTGGCGCTGAGCCGCAAGCCTTCGCAGTCTGAAGAAGAGCGCGCACTCTCGTTCATCCGCAATGACTCGCTGGGCCTGGTGGATCTCTGCCAGGCGTTGTTCAATCTCAACGAATTTGTGTACATGCCATGAGCAAACGATTTTTATCCCGTAGAGAACTGTTGGCGCAAGCCGGTGGCGGCATCGGCGCCCTCGCCCTTGCAGACATCATGAAGGGCGCGCCCGCCAAGTCGGCGCTGTCGCCGCACGCGCCTCACTTTGAGCCGAAGGCCAAGGCGGTGATTTCGATCTTCTGCTATGGCGGGGTGAGCCACGTGGACACGTTCGATCCCAAGCCCGAACTGTTGCGACGCCAGGGCGAAGTCATGACCGGCGTCGGCAATGTAGTCGTCGCGCAGGGTAATCCCGGCGGCATGATGCCTTCGCCATGGGAGTTCAAGAAGCACGGCCAGTGCGGCATGGATGTATCGAGCCTGTTTCCGCATGTGGCGAAGAAGGCCGATGAGATCGCGCTGATCCGCTCCATGCACTGCATTAGCAACGATCACGCACCGGCGCTTTATCAGATGAACACCGGGTTCATTCAGGCAGGCTATCCGAGCATGGGCAGCTGGATCACGTATGGTCTCGGTACGGAAAACGAGAACCTGCCTGGCTTCGTCGTATTCACCGATCCGCGCGGCGGACCCATCGGCGGTGCGCCGAACTGGGGCAACGGCTTCATGCCTGCTGCGTATCAGGGGACGCCGTTCCGTTCGCAGGGCGACCCTATCGTCGACCTCAAGCCCCCGGCCGATATGACGCCCGAACGCCAGCGGCGCTGGCTCGATCTTCTCGCCAAGATGAATGCCGATCATCTGGCGAAGAACCCGAACGATTACGAACTCACCGCGCGCATCGAATCGTACGAACTCGCGTTCCGCATGCAGTCGCATGCTACCGATGCCGTGGATATCAACCGCGAGTCGGAGGCGACGAAGAAGCTGTATGGCCTTGATGACAAACTCACCGATTACGTTGGACGTCAGTGTTTAATGGCCCGCAGGCTTGTCGAGCGCGGTGTGCGGTTTGTGCAGATCTACTCTGGCGGCGGCAACTTCCAGGAGAGCTGGGACGCGCACTGGGACATCAAAGAGAACCACGAACAGCACTGCGGCGAAACCGATAAGCCAATCGCCGCGCTGCTGACGGATCTGAAGGCACACGGACTGCTCGATTCCACACTGGTGATCTGGCACGGCGAATTCGGCCGCATGCCGATCTCGCAACGCATGACGGGCCGCGATCACAATCCGCTGGGCTTCAGCATCTGGCTGGCCGGTGGAGGGATCAAGGGCGGGCAGATCGTGGGCGCGACGGATCAGTATGGCTATGCCGCGCAGGAGAATAAGAAGTCAGTGAACGATGTCCATGCGACTATCCTGCACCAGCTTGGGCTCAATCATGAGAAGTTGACGTATCCGCAGAATGGCCGGCAGATGCGGTTGACGGATGTGTCGGGCGAGTTGATCAAGGAGATCATCGCCTAGCCACGAGCAGCGCGGTCGCAACATTTCCCGATGCGTGAATCAGCCATGATCCTAGAATGGATCCGGACTTGATTCGCACCCAGCCCATCAGCAGCATCATTACGAAAACGAACGGCAGCATGTACCAAAGCTCCGGCGCGACGAACAGAATTCCCAGGTGCGGAAGCAGGAAGATCAACGCCTGCACGAGGACCGCCCAGGGCAGTGACATGCGCCGCGAGAGGCTTCCGGCGAGCAGGCCGCGAAAGAGCAACTCCTCCGTGAAGCCGGTTTGGACCACGCCGCAGAGCAGTGCCGCCGCGATTGTTTCGGGGCCGATTCCCGCGCCGGCGAAGCTATGGTACATCGTGCCTTTGCGCGAGATCGCTTCCAACGGCGGCGGCCAGGCTATTTGCGCTGCGATGCCTATGGCCGCGAAGAGAAGGCTGAAGGCGAGGTATCGTGGGTCGCCCAACTGCAAGCCGGCGCGCCTGGCTGCTTCGAGGAAGGTGCGCTGGCGGTACCGGCGCTGCCAGAGGTAGTAGAGCAAGAAAGGCACTCCCCCCAGCAATACCGCCTGTAAGAGCGCCGAAAGCGCTGCACTTAAAACCATGGGTCAACCTCTCGTTTCAGATAACGATGTCCTCTTTGATTTTATTCCAGCTTCGGTGAGAGGTAGGTTGCTACCATGAAAATGATGAATCGACGCACCTTCGCCCTCGGGGCCATGTCTGCGCTTAGCGCCACGCAAGTACAAGGCGCCAATGACCGGGTCCGCATGGGCCTGATCGGCTCTGGCGGCCGCGGCCGAGAAGACTGGGGCAACTTTCTCAAACAGCCGGAAGTGGAGCCGGTCGCGGTCTGCGACGTCTATGAACCCTTTCTGCAGAAGGGCCTCCAGATGGCAGATGGCAAGGCCAAGCCGTATCACGATTTCCGAAAAGTCCTGGAGCAGAAAGATATCGATGCCGTGATCGTGGGCACGCCCGATCACTGGCACGCGCTGATGACCATCGCGGCCTGCGAGGCCGGCAAAGACGTCTATTGCGAGAAGCCGTTGTCGCTGGTGGCGAGCGAAGGCCGCAAGATGCTGGACGCGGCTCGCAAGCACAATCGAGTGGTCCAGACGGGCAGCCAGCAGCGCTCCGGCACGCACTATGCCGCGGCTGTGAAGTTGATCCGCGATGGCGGTCTTGGCGAAGTGCACCGTATTCAATGCGGCTTCCAGCGCAACGCGTTTCCGGGGTTTAAGCCGACCGAGATGGCCGATGGCAAGACTACAGGTTTCGACTACGACATGTGGCTCGGCCCTGCGCCGAAGCGGGCGTTCGATCCCTTCCACTGCATATACAACTTCCGCTGGTTCTGGGATTACTCCGGCGGCCAGATGACCAACTGGGGCGCGCATCATTTGGACATCGCTCGCTGGATCACGGGCGCCGATGCGCCGAGCGTCGTCTCCGGCATGGGCGGCCGTTATGGGTTGACTGACGGCGGCGAAACGCCCGACGTGCAACTGGTGACCTATCAGTTTCCGAAGATGGTGGTCACCTGGACCGCCAGTGAAATCGCTGAAGGACCCAAGGGCGTGACCATTGACGTCTACGGCAGCAAGGGCATGATGTCGCTGACGCGGCCGGGATTCCAGGTCGTGCCGGAGCGGTTGGCTGGCAAGGGCTCGGATAGGAAGCTGGCCATGGAAGCGTTGCAGATGAAGGGCAACGACCTGAGCGTGGCGCACGTGCGCAACTTCCTCGATTGCGTGAAGAGCCGCAAACGCCCGAATGCCGATGTGGAAGAGGGGCACCGGTCGGCGGTGATGTGCCATCTGGGCAACATCTCCACGCGACTTGGCCGGTCATTGAAATGGGATGCGGCGAAGGAGCAGGTGGTGGGCGATGCCGAGGCGAACGCCATGCTCACCAAGGCCTATCGCGGAAGCTGGAAGTTGAGCTAAATCTCTGGAGGGCCGCCGGTGGGGCTCTTCGGATCGCTCCATTTTTCGGGTGCGCCGGAAACGAAGTCGACCACCTGTTTTTGCGCCCGCAGCTTTGTCTGAAGCTGCGGGACTGCGATTCGCTGCACGCTTGTTCCGGATTTGGCGGCCATCGCCGCGGCCACACCGGCCGCATGGCCGCCGATCATCCACACGCTTTCGAGGCGATACGAACAGAACGCCACATGCGAGAAGCTGGCCGCTCCAGGAACGAGCAAGTTCTCGCAGTCCGCGGGCTTCGGCGTCAGCGCTCGGTAAGGAATCTGATACGCCCAGCCGACTCGCCAGATGCGGCCTTCGTTAACGAACTCCGACTTTGATAATGCCACGCGCTGCACGTGGTGCGAGTCGATGAAGTGAGAGCTGATGCCCACGGCATCGTCTTTGCGGCGGTCGCCGGTGCAGTCACGCTGGCGCATGATGTACGCTCCGCGCATGCGGCGCGCCTCGCGTACGTAAAGCTGATATGGCAGGTTGCCGTTATCGGCGAACTCGTCCCGATGCAGTCCCCACGTGAGCATTTCGGCCTGCAGTGCGGCAGGCACCTTCGGATGTGTGGCGAGGAAGTGCATCAGCCCGAGGGTGTAATCCCAGTGGTCGGCGAAGATTTCGGCGCGGCGTTGGTAGCCGGCATCGGGGTAGTCGAACTGCCCGCCAAAGTGCCCGATTGAAATGATGGCCGCCTGTTTGTTGTTGACCTCGAACTTGCCGTTGCGCCTTTTGTAGAAATCGAGGATCTGATCCAGTCGCACCGGCTTTGCTGCGAGCCAGTTTTCGAGCAGCGCATATCGCGCTGGGTCGTACTTCTGCGGCTTGGGAATCGGGCGGCGCAGGGCTTCGTCTTTGGCGAAGGTGAGCCGGAAGTTGTAGTTCATGCCACTGCGATGTGCGCTGCCGGGCGTCAGGTCTTTGGCCCAGGCTGAGATGCCGGGTAGCAGATTGCCCTTTGCGTCCACGGTCGCGGCCTGAGTGACAAACTTGTCGAGTCGCACGCCGGCGGCCTCTTCGCCGAATTCGTCGCGGCTCTCGCGGCCGAATACCGCCGGTACGCCGCAGCGGACCATGAGGTCGCCTTCGTAGCCGGCGTCGATGAAGACGCGCGCCTGCACCACTGCGCCATCGGAGAGCGTGATTGCACGAACTCGCGCGTCTTTCTTCTCCGCCTTCTCTACACGCGCGCCGTAGCGGACTGTCACGCCCGCCTCATGCAGCATCGCGAGGTAGACCTTCTCCGCTACCGACGACTCGAAGTAGAACTCCGGCTGGCCGGTCCCGTAGTGATCGCCGAGACGGCGGTAGAATTCGAGCGCGATGCCGCCGAAGGTCCAATGCAGCATGTGCTCGGATTCGGCGGTGTTGATGCCGCTGGTGCTGAGTCCGCCGATGTGTTTGGTGGGCTCGATCAGCAGGACCTTCGCGCCTTCACGCGCGGCCGCGATCGATGCCGCGATTCCGCAAGGGACGCCGCTGTATACGCAGACGTCCCATGATTCAGTACCCGCAGCCGCAGCGGCCAGTCCGAACTCACGGCGTGTCATCATTCGCTCTTAGAGATAAGGATTACTCCTCTTTCTTCTCTTCGCCTTCCAATAACCGCAGCCCTTCGAAAGTGCCTGTGCCGATCAAGCCGGCATGGGCATAGACGAACAGCTTGTCGCGGCTATCGGTGATATCGAGGTTGCGCATGGTCAACTGGCCGATGCGATCCTGCGGCGAGAAGGCGCCCTCCACCTTTTCCATGCTCAAGCGCTCGGGCTTGTAGGTGAGGTTCGGGCTCTTGGTATCGAGAATCGAATAGTCGTTGCCGCGGCGCAGTTCGATGGTCACTTCGCCGGTTGCGGCCTTGGCCACCCAGCGCTGCAGCGTTTCGCGCAACATCATTGACTGCGGATCGAACCAGCGGCCTTCATACAGCAAGCGGCCGAGGCGGCGGCCCATGGTGTGATACTGCTCCAGCGTGCTTTCGTTATGGATGCCAGTCAGCAGGCGCTCATAGGCGATGAAGAACAGCGCCATCGCGGGGGCTTCGTAGATGCCGCGGCTCTTGGCTTCGATGATGCGGTTCTCAATCTGGTCGCTCATGCCGAGTCCGTGGCGTCCGCCGATGCGGTTGGCTTCCAATACCAGTTCCACGGAATCGTCGTAGTGCTTGCCGTTGATCGCCACCGGCAGGCCCGCTTCGAACGTGATGGTCACGGTCTCAGCCTTCACTTCGACGTCATCGCGCCAGAAGGCCACGCCCATGATGGGCTCTACGATGCGGATGCCTTTGTTGAGGAACTCCAGGTCCTTGGCTTCGTGCGTTGCGCCCCAGATGTTGGAATCGGTGGAGTAGGCCTTCTCCTTGCTCATTTTGTACTTGAGCCCGGCCTTTTCGAGCAGCTCCGACATCTCTTTGCGGCCGCCCAGTTCGTCGATGAACAGCTGGTCGAGCCACGGCTTGTAGATCTTCAGGCTCGGGTTCACCATCAGGCCGTAGCGGTAGAAGCGCTCGATGTCGTTGCCCTTATAGGTGCTGCCGTCGCCCCAGATGTTGACGTTGTCTTCCTTCATGGCGCCCACCAGCATGGTGCCGGTGACGGCGCGGCCGATTGGCGTGGTATTGAAGTACGGCACGCCGGCCGTGGTGATGTGGAACGCGCCGCATTGCAGCGCGGCCAGGCCCTCGCGGACCAGTTGCGCGCGGCAATCGATCAGGCGTGCGAGTTCCGCACCGTAGCCGAGCGCCTTGCGCGGAATTTCGTCATAGTCCGGTTCGTCGGGCTGGCCGAGGTTCGCCGTATAGCAGTACGGAACGGCGCCCTTTTCGCGCATCCAATAGATGGCCGCGCTGGTATCGAGTCCGCCTGAAAACGCGATACCGACCTTATCGCCGATCGGCAGGGATTGAAGAATATTGCCCATGTTTATTGAATCCTATCATTCACGGCCAGTTGCCGTTTTTTTCTGAAAGCCAAAAGTGCGAGGCCGATCGCCGATGCCAGCAATGCGCCATCGCGGATTAGAGTCTTGATGCTCAATGCCTCGCCCACGCCGAAACAGCCGCAGTCGATAGTGAGCCCCATGCCGTAGCTGCGCAACATCAAGGTGAAGAACACGCCGAGGATCGCGGCCGCGGCTGTCGCCACCCAGCGCAGGCCCCAACCGGCTACGAGTAACAAGCCGAGTCCGAGTTCGAGATAGGGCAGCGTGTAGGCGACGGCGAAGACTGCGTAATCCGGGAGCAGTTGGTACGAATCGATGGAGAGCGCAAACAGCGATAGCGGCTGGCTCAGTTTCGTATAAGCAGCGTAGAGGAAGACGGCTCCGAGGATGAAACGCAGAATACGGGCGATCATTTCTTCAGCAGATCGTCGATGAATTTTCGAAGTACCGTGTAGGTCACGTTGCCTTTGATGGGATACTTCTTGCCCTTGTGAATGATCACCATGGTGGGGGTCTGGTTGACCTCGGCGTTGCGCCCCAGGCCGATTTCGTAATTGATCTCTTCTTCGATGGCGGGCTGCTTGCTGAGTTCCACGATCTTCTTCAGATCAGCAGGCGAGACAACGCCCGCCACCACGTCTTCCAGTTTGCCCGTGGCGCTCCACGCCGTCTGTTTGGCAAACAGAGCATTGCCTACCTCTTCGTACTTGCCGACGCGGTAGGACGCCGCGGCCAGTGCTGCCGCCTTGCGCGCATACGGATGCTGCGGCAGCGGAAATTCGCGATGCACCAGATAGACTCTGCCCTTTTTGACGTATTCATCAATCAATTGGCCGAGGATCTGGTCATGCAGGTTTTTGCAGCTCGGGCACTGGTAATCGCTGAACAGTTCGATGGTGACCGGTGCTGTTTTTTGTCCCAGACCTTTGGTGGTAAAGTCACCGAAGGCGGAGACCGCAAGCGCTCCAAGCGCGAGTGTAATGGCCGAAAAACGTCGCATTCTTTTTATTTTATCATTGACGGGTTCGGCTGGCCGTGGAGATGCGCATGGCGGCAATGGTGCTATTGTATCCGCACTCGCACGGGCGCAAAATAGAGATGGAACCAGGAGGTTCCCGCCAGATGCGTCTTGCCGTCTTGATTGCCTGCCTGTGCCTGACCGGATGCGGTGACATGCTGTTCATCGAACCGATCGCCACCAAAGAGGACTCCTACTTCGATCCAGCGCTGATCGGCATCTGGTCCGATCAGGACGATACCATCCTCACCGTGACCGGCGAGAACCGGCCGGGCTACGAGATCATGGTGATCAATGCGAAGAACGGCAATCAGCTGAAACTGCTGGCCCAGTTCGCGAGCTACGGCGATGAACAGATCCTGGAGGTGACCGATGCCGAAGGCGGTCTGTTCAGCGTGCCGGCGCATGCCTGGGTGGATGTACGGAAGACCGGCACCGGTTTGCAGGTGCACTATCTGGATTCCAAATGGCTCCAGCAGAAAGCCCAACAGGCCGGACTTGCCATGTTTAAAGCCGACGGGCATCCGGTAGTGAGCGCGGCGGCCGAACCGCTGCGTGAATTCGCAAAGCAGTTCGGGCTGAAGCCGGAGGCACGCGGCAGCAGCATGGAACTGGTCCCGTTCCGGAAAAAGAAATGAACGCTGACGACTTCAAACGGATCGCCCTGAGCCTGGACGGGGCCGAAGAGGGTTCGCATGCAGGCGCCGTTGATTTCCGCGTGGGCGGGAAAATCTTCGCCACGCTGGCTTCGGTGGACAAAGGCTACGGCAATCTGCTGCTCGATCCGGAGCAGCAGGCTGCCTTCGTTGCTGAACTTCCCGCGGTCTTCCTGCCGGTCCACGGTGGCTGGGGACGCATGGGCTTCACCCACATCCGTCTCGCCGAAGCCAGCGAAGATGTTCTCTCCGGCGCGCTACGTACTGCATGGCAAGTGCGCGTTTCGAAGAATAAACCCAAACCCAAGCGAGGAGCCCGATCAGCGATAAAGTAGATGTGATGCTCCGAATCACCACTCTGCTTTTTCTCGCAACTTCTTTGTTCGCTCAAACCGACTGGCCCACTTTCGGCAACGATCCCGGCGCCATGCGCTATTCGTCGCTGAAGCAAATCAACAGCGCCAATGTCTCCAAATTGAAAGCCGCCTGGACCTTTCGAACCGCGAAGCCCGGTTCGGAGGCGATACCTGTTGTCATGAACGGCGTGATGTACGTGAATGCGCCCGATGGCGTGTATGCGCTGGTTCCCGAAACGGGTGACCTGTTGTGGAAGTACGAGACCAAGCCGGTGGCGTTGCGCGGTCTCGCTTACTGGCCCGGCTCCGGCAGCATGCATGCGCGCGTCTTCACTGGCAACGGCCCGAATCTACTGGCGCTCGATGTCACTACCGGCAAGCCCGCGCCGGGCTTCGGTGATGAAGGCCGCGTCGATTTGAAGAAAGGCGTGCTTGACGGATTGGATGATGGCCGCTATGCGCTGCAGTCGCCTCCGGCCATCTTCGGCGATATTGTGATCACGGGCTGCAGTAATGGGGAAGGGTCGCCCACGACGGGAGCCTATGGAGACATCCGCGGTTGGGATGCGAAGACGGGCAAGCTGATGTGGACATTCCACACCGTGCCACACCCTGGCGAGGCGGGTTCGGAGACGTGGCCCAAGGGCGCGTGGAAGAATCGTTCCGGCACCAACGTGTGGGGTTTTTTCACGGTCGATGTGAAACGCGGGATCGTGTATGCACCGCTCGGCGCGCCGACCAAGGATTTCTATGGCGCTGACCGTGTGGGCGATGGACTGTACGGCAATACGCTGGTCGCGCTCGATGCCCGCACTGGCACGGTCAAGTGGCATCAGCAGTTGGTGCATCACGATCTGTGGGATTACGATCTGGCCGCGCCTCCCGCGCTGTTCGACATCAAGCGCAACGGCGCGGTGATTCCGGCGGTGGCGCAGATCACGAAGATGGGTTTGCTGTTTGTCTTCGACCGTGTGACCGGCAAGCCTGTGTACGGCATGGAAGAGCGCGAAGTACCGCAGAGCATTGTGCCGGGTGAGGTGACTTCGAAGACGCAGCCGTTTCCGCTCAAGCCGCCGCCTCTCGGCAAGAACACCTTCCGCATGGAGGAGTTGTACAACCTGACTCCCGAGCATGCGCGCTTCTGCAAGGAGCTGTTCACAGCCAACCAGATGAAGATCGGGCCTCCGTACACACCTCTGCCGCTTGAAGGCAATGCACTGTTCTTTCCGAGCACGCTGGGTGGCGGCAACTGGGGTGGGGTTTCGATCGATCCGGTGCGCGGGTTGCTGTTCGTCAATGTGATGCACATCGGTCAGTGGGGGCACATGGAAAAGAAGGGCAACGATTATGTCCGCACGGCTGCGTATGGAACCTATGCTCGGTTCTGGGATCGCGATCAGCACGTCCCGTGCCAGAATCCGCCGTTTGGTGAAATGGTTGCGGTTGATCTCGCCTCGGGCGACGTCGCGTGGCATACGCCGCTGGGAACGATCGATGCGCTGGAGAAGCTTGGTGTGCATAATACCGGGACGTTGAACATCGGGGGCAGCATTGCTACGGCGGGCGGCCTGGTGTTCATCGGCGCGACGAATGAAGGCGGCTTTCGTGCGTTCGATTCGGCGTCAGGGAAAGTGTTGTGGGAGGTGAAGCTGGAGGGCAGCGGACATACCAGTCCGGTGACTTATCTTGGCCGCGATGGGCGCCAGTATGTGACGCTGATGGCAGCGGGCGGCGGATCGTTCTTTGGCGGCCCGATCAGTAACACGCTGGTGGCCTTCGCTCTGCCCGATGTTCCGCAGAAGCCTTTGCCGGTAGAGGTGTCGAAGGCGGTTGCGGCCGCGGCTGCTGCCCGCAAAGGGACTCCTGTGGTTGGCTCGTTCAAGCCGGTGGCTCTTCCTGCCGGAGGCGCGAAGGCGCTGGTGGAGAAGACGTGCGGAGTTGGGTGCCACTCCATTGAGGTAGTGACCAGCCAGCGGATGAGCCAGGATGCTTGGAATACGGTTGTTCTGGGGATGGTGGCCCGCGGCGCGCTGGCATCGGACGATCAGGTGAAGGTGATGGTGGAGTATTTGACGAAGACGCTGGGGAAGTAAGACAATGCCGCTGGGGTGAAGTAGTGTCTTTTGGGGGACGCAGCAAGCTACGTCCCCGAGCGGTCTTTGACGGTTAAAACACGAGCTTGGCGCCGAACTGGATGTTGCGATTTCCAGTTGCGCCGGTGATGTTGCCGAACGACGAGGTGTTGATTGTCGACGACGGATTGCTGAAGTTCGTGTGGTTAAACAGCGAGAACGTCTCCATGCGGAATTGCAGCTTTACGCCTTCCACGATGGGGAAATTCTTGAACAGGGAGAAGTTGACCGTCTCTGCGCCGGGTCCGTGGAGCAGGTTGCGCCCTGCGTTCCCATAAGCAAAGTTGGCCGGGACGATTGGATAGAGGTCGGCCACGGTGAATGCGGTTGCATCGATGCAGCCTACCAGATGATCGCGGCCGCAGGTGGATGTTGCGGAGTGCACCAGGTTCGGGCGGTAGGTGCCGCTCGATGCGGTGTTTGCGGTATCGGTGCCGGTCGTTACGTTGAACGGCATGCCGGTCTGCAGCGTGACGATTCCGTTGGTCTGCCACTTGGCCAACATGGCCTTCAAGACCGGATTGGCATTGGAGAAGAACGGAATGTCGTAAACGAAGCTGGCCACGAAGCGATACTTCCCCGGCGGCCCATCGAGCACCGCGTCCTCCCCAAGAACCACCTGGGAAAAAGCCGCCTCAGGCTTGGTTCCCCGCTCCCTGATATTGACTGGAATTCGAGTTTTCCAGACCACTTTATTGTCTGGGGCAAAGACTTGCAGTAGGGCAAAATAGGAGCCTGACGCAAGCACATCTTCGTTGGCGAGGACCGCCTCCAAACGGACGCGCGCGCCCCGATAGAGATTAACCGGCTCGACAAACAAGCACCAACGCAAGGGCGCCCAAGCGTCGAAGAGGGCATCGATAGTGCCGGGCTTCAGCTCGCGGAAGGTGGTGAACAGGCCCTCGCCGCTCATACCTTGGTCCACCGTGCCTGTGAGGCTATGGCCGATGAGGTTTGGATTCGCACGAAGAGCATTCAAGCCGAGCAGCCGCTGCCCTGCCATCTTGCGCAGGCTGGCCATAAAAAAGTCTTCCGGCCGACCAAACACCGCATCCATCTGCCAGCGGTTCCAGTCAACCAAGAACTTCTCGAGTTTGTCACGATAGAACCTGGCGTCCTCAAGGTTGGGCTTGCCCCACTGTTCGTATTGCCGCACCACCCGGACCAAATCCACAGCGCTGCCAATGCCGTATTCGGACACGAAAATCGGTTGGGGGGCGCCGCCCAAAGTGCGCAGGGTGCGAATGATCTCGGCCGTGTGCGGCGCTCGTTGATAAGGGTGTTGGTCACTCAGAACATCCTCCCACACGGCCGACCCTGGGTTGCTCAGGCTGCCGATGGCGTTGGTCGCGCGGCCCATGGTCTCGCAATTCGAGTAGCGGCTGAAGCGAGTGGAGTCGGGTTTAGGTCCTGGGGGAAAAAAGCCATAGCTCCAGGGTCCGGCCGGATTTGCACTGTCCAGGAAATCGCCGGCGGCGGTGTAAGCCGTTCCCTGCGGGTCGCGGAGGATGGCACGCAGGCCGGTGGTGTCACCACCATGAGAGCCATTGCCTGAACCGACCACAAAATCGATGGTGTCACCTTTGGCCACCAAAAGCTTTCCTGCATAAGCGGCCGAATTGCTGCCGCCGTTCAAATTCAACCAACTCCCAAAGATCTGCTGTTCGCCGTGCTCGGTTCTCTGAGCGACACAGGCGGCGGCGGAGTGGCCTTCGGCGCGCATGTGGGTGGGTTTGCCGGCGGATTGGTGATGATTCTTGCTTTTAAACAATTCTGCCGGCGGGAAGAGGATGAAACAGAGGTGAAGTTGGTCAAACCGGCTGTGCGCATCGCCCGCCCTGCCGAGGAACCGCAGGTGCTGGTGCATGACGGTGGCACGCAAGCGGGGCCGTTCCCTGTTTCTCAGGTGCTGGGAATGCTGGATCTTGGTTCCATCAGCGCCGAAGCGCTCTTTTGGCGCGAAGGCATGGAAGATTGGCGCAGCGTGCAGGAACTGCGGGACTGGCAGTGAATCAGGGAGCGGGCCGGTTGCCTTTCCGAAATGACCAATGACCAATGACCGAATCCCAATGCCCGCCAGTGGCACATGCCAGGTTGAAGCTAAGCCGGGGGCAAAGGGCGTTGGTCATTGTGGA
>Ga0118677_10004508_pt1 | contig 25298 bp, 21 predicted proteins | sample AliMusrvi5mmetaG_FD_86154 | JGI IMG/M metagenome (GOLD analysis project Ga0118677, IMG submission 86154)
GGTGATGCGGGCATTGCGGTGCGAGCCCTCAAAACTCAGCCTGCGCAGAAAACGCCGCCGTGCCACCCTCGACCCCTCTTTCCGACTCGACCTTCTCGCCTATCTTCATGCGTAAGCCCTGGGTTTAACTGAGCACTGAGCACTGGGCACTTGACCACAAGACAGGGCGATAACTGCGCAAGCACGGTGCAGCATCGCTGCGGCAGACGTATCCATATTGGCAGCATGAACACCACCGGCAATCCGGCGCCGCAAGGCGACCCGAATCCCAAGCGAGATACAGCGGCATGGAAGGCGATTGTCCTCAAGTATCAGGAGCCCTCGCTCGCTCGGGCCATCTGGCAGCTTGTGGACACCCTGGGGCCCTATCTGTTCCTCTGGTACCTGATGTACCGCAGCCTGGCGTGGTCCTATTGGCTCACCTTTGCTTCCGCGGCCCTGGCGGGGCTATTTTTGATCCGCATCTTCATCATCTTCCATGACTGCGGGCATGGCTCCTTCTTCAAGTCGCGCCTGGCCAATGACGTCGTCGGGTTCATCACCGGGGTGCTGACCCTCACCCCCTACTACCACTGGCGCTGGGAGCATGCCATCCACCACGCCAGCGCGGGCGCGCTGGACCGCCGCGGCACGGGCGACATCTGGACCATGACGGTGGAGGAATACCTGACCTCGTCGCGCTGGAAACGCTTCGCCTACAGGCTCGCGCGCAACCCTTTCGTGCTGTTCTGCATCGCCCCGGTGTACCTGTTCATCTTTCAGCAGCGCTTTCCCTCATCTAAGGCCAATGAGCGTGAACGCCAGTCGGTGCATTGGATGAATCTGGCGATCCTTGGTGTGGCGTTGCTGCAAATCTGGGCCCTGGGTTTCCTGCCTTATCTCCTGGCCCAGCTGACCATTACCATGGTGGGCGGCGGACTGGGCATCTGGATGTTCTATGTGCAGCACCAGTTTGAAGATGTGTACTGGGAACGTGAAGAGAACTGGGACTTCACCGCGGCGGCATTGGAGGGAAGCTCATTCTATAAGCTGCCGAAGATCATGCAGTGGTTTTCGGGCAACATTGGCTTCCATCACATTCATCACCTGAGCCCGCGCATTCCCAACTACAACCTCGAACGCTGCCACAAGGCGGACCCGCTGTTTCAGGAGGTCAAGCCGATCACGCTCTTCTCCAGTTTGAAGTCGCTCACCTACCGCCTGTGGGATGAGCAGCGGGGCAAGCTGGTCAGTTTCCACCACGTCAGAAAGATGAGGAAAGAGCAGGAGCAGGCTCAGTCTGGCCCGCAGTCGGTGGGTAAAAGGCCGGTCAGCAAGTGACGTGTCCGGGTGGTGCAAACCCGTTCGCAGCCGGGCGCAAAGGTAGGGCGGCTTGTCCCAAGCCGCCGTCGTTGCCGCGCCGTGGGATCATCGACGATCCCATGGCGGTAACGAAGCTGCCTGGCCTGCCATAACGGCGCTGTGGGGACACAGCGCCCTACCTGGCACGCGATGCAAATTTGATTTCGCGGATCGCTATTTCTTCTTGTCCCAGCCCTGCGTCTTGACGATGTCGGCCAGTTCATTGGTCGCTCCGAAATCGGCGGGGAGGTCCTTGGCCTTGGTCAGGTACTGCAAGGCATTGTGGAAGGTCATGATGTCGCTCTTCTTGGATCCCAGCTTGTCAGCTGGCAGCGCCTTCACCGCAGCCACGAAGGCTTCCACGCTGCCCGTGGCTTCCTTCAAGGTGGCGGCGTCAGTGGCGTACACCAGGGATTCAAGCTGGCGCAGGGTCTTGGCGTTGCCTTCCAGCTTCGCGGCATCGGCACGCACGGTCTCGGCGATCTCTGCGCGCTTGGCGTTGGTGGCCTCTTCGCTCAGCGCGCCTTCGGTGGCACCTTCAATGGTGCGCTTGGGCAGCGGACGGTACCAGATGTTGCGGAAGCGCACCGGGTTGCCATGGTCCTGAAGCTTTAGCGGGCCCTTCTCAGGGAAGGGACCGGTCTTGCTGCGGTTGTGATGGCCGCCGGGGCCTTCGAGAGGGGTGTGATCCTGCACCAGCACGCCGTTGGAGAACACCGTCATGTAGCCGGCATCCAGCTCCTTGCCGTCCTTGTACACGGGCTTGCGGAAGACGATGTCATAGACCTGCCATTCGCCGGGCTTGCGCAAAGGGTTCGCCATGGGCGGATTGACGCCATACAGCGAGGCGGCGAATCCGTCGGCATACGTAGGATTGTTGTAATTGTCGAGCACCTGGACTTCCAGGTGGCCCATGAGGAACACGCCGGAGTTGCCGCGGCCCTGGCTTTCGCCGGAAATGTCGGCAGGCTCCGACCACTCCACATGCAACTGGCAGTCCGCGAATTCTTCCTTGGTGCGGATGTAACCGGACTTGGGTACGCATTGCAGGATGCCGTCCTTGACCTCCCACTTGGTCGGCTCAGCCGGCTTCTTGTCAGCCTGCCACTTGTCTAGGTCGCTGGCCTGACCGCCAAAGAGGACGATGGCATCCGAAGGCGGCTTACCCGGCTGTTCTTGCGTGCTGAAGGTGCCCGGCTCGACGCGCACTGGCTGCGGGCGATTCTGGTCGTGCACGGCCCAGGGGTGGTGCGCATCGGGGGGGTCGCCATAGAAGGGGCTGCCGGTGTTGGCAGCCTGGGCGAGACAAGGCAGCGCGCAAAGCGCCAGGAAAACGTGTCGGGTATTCATCGCGGCCTTTGTAGATTGAGGGCGGCCACGCTGCAAGCCCGGAACGATGGAGAAGGAGGGATAGACAAATAGGGAACCCACTTCCCACTTGCCTCCCCTCGCCTCCCCCCCTTCAATGACGACCACATGAGCATCCCCCTCGAAGACCTTTTCAATGACGTGATCGGCAAGGCCCGCCGCGGGCTCGGCATGACGGAAGACGCGCTGTCCGCCAGATCAGGCGTGCCGGTCGCCGACATCAAATGCGCCATGAAGGGCGAGGTGGATGAGATTGTGCTGTTGAAGCTTGCGCTTGCCCTTGGCCTCGATGGCTCCTCGCTGGTGGCGCTGGCGCAGAGATCGTGGGCGCCGCGACCCGTCATGATGGAGGGGCTGGCGCAGTTCAACACGGAGTGGGACGACATGACCGTGAACGCCTACATTGTGTATGATCCGCAAACCAAGGTGGCGGCGGCCTTTGACACGGGGGCTACGGCGCAGCCGATGGTGGACTTCATCAAGGCCAAAGGGCTGAGCTTGAACCTGGTCTTCCTCACCCACACGCACCCGGATCACATCGCCGATCTCACGGGCCTGTGCGAAGCGGGAGCACCCGTTGTTTTCGTCAACGAGCGCGAGCCCGTGAGCGGCGCGAAGACCTTCCAAGTGGGTGACACCACAGGCTGGGAACTCGGCTGCCTGCGCATCGAACCGCGCGACACGCACGGCCATTCCAAGGGCGGCACCACTTATGTGATCACCGGCCTGGCACAGCCCGTCGCCGTGGTCGGCGATGCGCTGTTCTCCAGCAGCATGGGCGGTGGCGTGGTGTCTTTTCTTGATGCGCTGGCGACCAATCGCAAGGAGATCTTCACCCTGCCGGACGAGACCATCGTCTGCCCCGGCCACGGACCGCTCACCACGATCGGTGAAGAGAAAGCGCACAACCCTTTCTACCCCGAGTTCAAAATCTCATTCACTCCCCAGCCATGAATCAAACAGTCGCCTTTGTCGGAGTCGGTCGCATGGGAGCCAACATGGCCCGGCGACTGAACGATTGCGGATACCACATCAGCGCCATCTATGATGTGAACCGCGCCGCAGCCAGCCTCCTCGCGGAAGAGCTGGGATCGCACGCCTTCGACAAGCTCGCCGATGTCACCTCCGCCGCGGACGTGATCTTCACGGTCGTCACCAACGACGACGCCATGCGCTCGATCTTCCTGGCGGAAGGCGACAACCTCTTAATCCATGCCGCCGGCAAGGTGTTCATCAACTGCGCCACGCTCAGCCCCGCCATCCACAGGGAAGTGAGCGCCACCGCCACCGCCACCGGGGCGCGCACGATCGAGGCCTGCATGGCCTCCTCCATCAGCCATGCCCGCGAAGGCAAACTCTACCTCATGCTCGCGGGCGATGAGGGGGCTTACAACGAGCTGCTGCCGATGATCGGGCAGATGAGCCTCAACCGCCGATTCATCGGTGGACCAGGCCGCGCCGCCGAAGTGAAATCGCTGGTCAACATGGTCATGAACATCAACACCGCCGGGCTCGCCGAAGGTCTCGGCCTGGCCGATGCGCTGGGTCATGATCTTGACATGATCCGCGAAGTGTTCAGCCAGACCGGCGCGAACTCACGCGTGCTGGAAACCGATGGGGCCGACATGGCGGCGCGCGAACACGACTGCTGGTTCAGCGCCGAGCACGCCGCCAAGGACAGCGGCATCGCCGCCCAGCTTGCCATTGAGGCAGGACTGACCCTGCCGCTCAACACCGCAACGCTGGGCCAGTATCAGCGCATGGTGGAACAAGGCCTCGGCGGGCTCGACAAGTCCGGCATCGCGGAGCTCACCTTCAAGGGCCGGCACGGGTGAGGCAGCGTGGGGCTGATCCCATAGGATTTATGGGACCGATATGACCTATGGGTCTCCCGTGAGGCTGCTGTGGCTGCGAGGGTGCGGATCAGAGGCTGAGAAGGACAAAAAAATTGGAGGACAAAAAGATAAGACCTTCTTTGTATTCGGAAAAGGTGCAAAGCAGCTCAGCGGGAAGCCCCTCCGCGCACTGAGTGGGACAAAACTATGATCCCCATCTTTTTGTCCGCCAATTTTTTTGTCCATTTCAGAACAAGCAGCCGGCGGGGCCACAAGCGCTTTTCAACCAGGGCACTTTTAAAGTACCCCCGGTAGGATTCGAACCTACGACAAAAAGATTAAGAGTCTTCTGCTCTACCAACTGAGCTACGGAGGCGTTGTTTTGGCGGGCCGCTTTGATACTCACTCTGACAGCGGATGCAAGCGGAAGCTTCGATTTTTTGGCAACTTTTTCGCCTTTTGTCGTGCCCCGCACGACAGTGGAAAAACGCCGATGGCTGATTATTCCGCTTTGCTCCCGGCGTTCTTCTCAGTCAGCTTACACTTTTACCATGACGACCCGCGCCCATGCCCTTCTCGCCCTATGCACCGCCGCCTTCGGCGACGACTTCCCGGTCCCCTTCAACACCGAGAAGGCCCCTGGAGGACCAATGCCGGCGGAGGAAGTGGCCCGCACCATGGAACTGCCGCCGGGGTTCAAGTGCCAGGTTTTTGCGGCGGAGCCGGAAGTGCAGCAGCCCATCGCCATGGTGTTCGATACCAAAGGCCGTCTGTGGGTGGCGGAAAACTACACGTACGCGGAGAACCCCAAGCGCTGGGATCTGTCCCTGCGTGACCGCATCACCATTCTGGAAGACACGAAAGGCGATGGCAAGATGACCAAGCGCAAGGTCTTCTGGGACCAGGGCACGTACCTGACCAGCCTGGAGCTCGGTTACGGCGGTGTGTGGGTTCTGGCGGGCGGCACGCTCAGCTTCATCCCGGACAAGAATGGCGACGACGTGCCGGACGGCCCGCCGCAGGTCATGCTCGACGGCTTCAACGTCACCACCATCGGCCACAACATCGTCAACGGCCTGCGCTGGGGTCCTGATGGCTGGCTGTACGGCCGCCATGGCATCACGAGCGATTCAGTGGTGGGCGCGCCCGGCACACCGCCGGAGAAGCGCACCCGCTTCAACTGCGGCATCTGGCGTTTCCATCCCAAGACGCATGCGTTTGAAGTCGTGTGCCAGGGAGGAACCAACTCGTGGGGCCATGACTGGGATGCCAACGGCGAGATGTTCTTCATCAACACGGTGATCGGCCACCTCTGGCATGGCATTCCCGGAGCCTACTACCGGCGCATGTTCGGCACCCACTTGAACCAGCATGCCTATGAATATATCGAGCAAACCGCCGACCACTTCCATTGGGATACGGGTGGCGAAAAGTGGAGCGACAACAAGAAAGGCATGTCCAGCGCGACCGACGCCGCTGGCGGCGGCCACGCCCATGTGGGCCTCTTGATTTATCAAGGCGGCGCCTGGCCCGAGCAGTACAACGGCGCGATGCTCACCTGCAATCTGCACGGCAACCGCATCAACATGGACAAGCTGGAGCGCCAGGGCAACGGCTACGTAGGCAAGCACGCGCCAGACTTTGCCAAGACTGCGGACAAGTGGTTCCGCGGACTCGACCTCCTGACCGGTCCGGATGGCAATGTGTACGTCAATGACTGGAGCGACACCGGCGAGTGCCACGACAGCGACGGTGTGCACCGCACCAGCGGGCGCATCTACAAGATAAGCTACGGCGAGCCAAAGAAGCAGCAGCCCTTTGATGTGGCGAAGAAGACGGACAAGGAACTCACGTCCCTGCTGCACAGCAAGAATAACTGGTGGTCGCGCACGGCGGAGCACATACTGCGCGAGCGCGGCTCCTTCCAGGAACCGAACGCGGCGAAGCTGCTGGCATCGGCCAAGGAGCATGAGCGGGCCAAGGCGGTGGACCTCATCGTGACGCAGGGAGCCTCTGCTCTTCCTCACGACGATCCCTCCGCCCTGGTGCGCCTGCACTTGGCGAGCGCCTTGCAGAAGCTGCCGCTTGAAGCCCGCTTCCCGCTGGCCACTGCCCTTGCGGCCCATGAAGAAGACGCTGGTGACCGGCAGCAGCCGCTCATGATCTGGTATGGCATCGAGCCCGCCGTGGTGGCGCATCCGAAGGAAGCCATCGCCCTGATCGCCAGCGCGAAGATTCCCACCGTGCGCCGGCTCATCACCCGCCGCCTCACGGAGGAGATGGAGAAATCCCCTGCCCTGGTCAATGACCTCGTGGCCCTGGCGCTCAAGCCTGAAGGTGCTGCTGCGGTGACCGACATCCTGCGCGGCATGAGCGAGGCCCTGCAAGGCTTCAGCAAAGCCATCAAGCCCGCGCAATGGGACAAGCTCAGCGCCGCCCTACAAGCCAAGGCTTCGGACGACACCAAGAATCTGCTGCGCGACCTCTCCGTCATCTTCGGCAGCGGCCGTGCCGGTGATGAACTCATCGCCATCGCCAAGAATGCCGAGGCTGATCCACTCGCCCGCGTCAATGCCTTGAACAGCCTGCTGCGCAGTCCCAAGCCTGAATTGCTGCCCCTGCTCAAGGGCTGGATCAAGGACAAGATCCTCGCGCAAACGGCAGTGCGCGGCATGGCCAGCTTCGATGATCCTTCCATTCCGGGGGCGCTGCTGGGCATGTACAAGTTCTTGCCCACTGCTGTTCAGCCAGACGCCATCAATGTGCTGATCTCCCGTCCCGCTTATGCCAAGGCGCTGCTTGAGCGCATCGCCAAGGGCACCCCGACAGCCTCCAGCATCACGCCCTTCCAGGCCCGGCAGATCCGCAATTTCGGCGACGAGGCGCTCAACGCCCAGCTTGCCAAGGTCTGGGGCGAGGTGCGCGAAACCCCGGAAGCCAAGAAGCAGGAGCAGGCGAAGTACAAGCTGCTGCTCACGCCGGATGTGGTCGCCAAGGCCGATGCGCGCAAGGGCCGTGCGGTGTTCGCAAGCGTCTGCGCCGCCTGCCACAAGCTCTATGGCGAAGGCGCGGCCATCGGCCCCGAACTGACCGGCAGCGACCGCCACAACCTGAACTACCTGCTGGAAAACATTCTTGATCCCAGCGCCGTGGTGCCCAACGACTTCCGCATGACCGTGCTCAAGCTCAAGGATGGCCGGGTGCTCTCAGGAGTGATCCCCGAGCAGACCGAGCGCACCATCACCATCGTCTCCCCCGCCCAGCGCATTCAGGTGGAGCGCAAGGACGTCACTGAAACCCAGGTGCTGCCGATCTCGCTCATGCCTGAAGGCCTGCTCCCCGCCATGACGCCAGAGCAAGTGCGCGATCTCTTTGCCTACCTCATGAGCAGCAGCCAGGTCGATCTGCCTGAAGTTAACAAGTAGATGAAAGCTGATAGTTGATGGCTGATAGCTGATAGTTAAGAGGCTGAAGCCAGGCACGATCTGTCCATTTGAGGGATCTCCCTCCGACCAATCCGAAATCCGAAATTCCCATGCGCCTCCTCTTCGCTTCCCTGCTGCTCGCCGCCGCGGCGCACGCCGCCGACCTCGTGGTTCCTGACAACGTCGCCTTCACCCGCGACATTGAATACGCCAACCCGGACAACCAGCATCTGCAGGTCAACCTTGCCCAGCCAAAGCTGGGCAAGGGCCCCTTCCCCGCCATTGTGTGCATCCACGGCGGCGGCTTCCGGGCCGGCAAGCGGGAGGGTTATGACAAACTTCTGCTGACACTCGCGGAGCATGGTTATGTGGCCATCACCGTGACCTACCGGCTGGCTCCGGCCTATCAGTTCCCCGCAGCGGTGGTCGACTGCAAGGCGGCCGTGCGCTGGCTGCGCGCCAACGCTTCGAAATACCATGTGGACCCCGCGAGGATCGGCACCATGGGTGGTTCCGCAGGCGGCCATCTGGCGCAGTTCCTGGGCGTGACCGAGGGGGTGAAGCAGTTCGAAGGCGAAGGCAATCTCGAGCAAAGCAGCGCCGTCAGTTGCGTGGTGAATTTCTTCGGCCCCAGCGACTTCACCAAGAGCTACGGCAAGAGCGTGGATGCCGCGGAAGTGCTGCCACTGTTCCTGGGGGGCGACCTCACCACCAAGCGCAAGGAACACATCATCGCCAGCCCCCTGTACTGGGTTACGCCCAACGCCGCCCCCACCCTGTGCCTGCACGGCACGGCGGACCAGTACGTGGCCTTCGAGCAGGCCACCTGGATCGTGGACAAGCTCAAGGCCGCCATGGTGGAAGCCGAGCTGGTGCCTTTTGAAGGAGCTCTCCACGGTCTTAAAGGCGTGCCCACGGAGAAGACCGATGCGCTCATGATCGGGTTCTTCGACAAGCATTTGAAGCTGGTGATGCAGTAGGCTTTGCGGGAGTTCCAGGCTCATTCCGCTGTCTCCATCCGTCCCAACGAAGGAGCAGCGGAGGTTATGGCAGCTTTCCAACACATCACGCCTATAGCTTTTCGTTTGGTAAGCGCGAAGATGTTCTATGGGTTTCAAGAACGTTTTTTCGGGAACTTGTTCGCATGGACATGAGCTGGGCTATTGAGGGTTAATTTGGAGCACCCAGGAGCCGTGCGCCAGCTGGCTTCGGGTATGCAGGTCTGGGTCATAGCTGGTGTAGGTGCGCCACATTTTCCAAATGATCTTGAGCCACCGCTGGCCCAGGCAGCGCAGGGCTTGGGCATGGCTTTTGCCGCTTTCGCGCAGGGCTTGATAATAGATCTGGGCCCAGGCGCACTTTGCCCGGCTGTTGTTGGCAAACAAGTGCATGGTGCTGCGCAGACTTTTGTTGCAAGCGCGGCGCATGTTAACCTTGTGGACTTGTCCTGACTGATAGCTCACCGGTGCGGTGCCTGCGATGCACTGGAGGCCCTGGGATCATCGTAGAGGGCGCGATCACTGCCAATCTCGCTGAGCAGGCGCGGAGCAAGCTTCACTCCGGCCCCTGGCAGCGAACCAAACATGCCGCTGTCAGGATGGCTGGCAAAGAGCGCTTCGATGCGTGCGCGATACTCGTCGAGCTGGCCTTGAAGCACCCGCAATTGTTTGCATTTGGCCACCGCATACAGGCTCTTGGCGGCCACCAGGGGCGCGCAGGCCTTCCATTGAGCGGCCTGTGCAAAAGCGCTGGGGCGTGCCTCATAGGTTTCCGGGCGGTAGAGCCGGTGGCTGTGCAGGAACCTCTCCCACCTGCGCTTGCCGGCCTTGGTGAGAAGCGCGGCGCTGGGGAAGTTCTCAACGAAGGCCCAGGCACCTCGCAGCGTCCAGTCATCGAAGGCTTCAAGAGCAGTCGGGTAATACTCTTGCAGCGCCTGCTGCAGCTGGTTGATGAGCGCGGTGCGTTCCTCGATGAGCGCGACCTCGTCACGGCAGAGGATGCGCAGCTCGGCGATGACGGGGTCCTGCGCACTGAGCGTGCGCCAGGCGTGGCCGTCCATGCGCAGCGCGTCGGCCAGCGCCCAGGCGTCGTGGCGGTCGGTCTTGTTGCCGCTGCTGCACTTGCGCTCGCGGTAGCGCTTGGCGTTCATCGGGTTGACCGGATAAACCGCAATGCCGCTTTCCATGAGCTGCTCGACAGCCGCGCCGAAGCTCGTTTCGATGGCGACTCCGAGTTTGGGCCAGGCTGCGATCCTCTCGCGCCAGAGCTTCCAGCCCGAAGGCGTGTGCTCGATGCGAAAGTCGGCCACGATCCCCCTTTGGCATCGATGATGATGACGTCGTGATGGTCTTTGGCCCAGTCGAAACCGGCAAAGTGGGTGAGTTCCTGATGAGTTTGCATGCGCTTGGTTTTTGGGGGGTTCGGGGCGCAGCGACTTGCCTCCACGGCGGGTCGAGCTGATACGGTGAGCTTCGCGAGCCTTTGTTCTATCAGACCTTGAGGTGGAAGCCTGCGGACGGGCCGGTGCTCTTTGCGAAATCTTCGAGAGATGAACGCTGTGAAACCGTGCCACGCCCGAGGCGCTGCCGCCGCCGGGGTTAACCGGCGAGGACATTTTATCACCAGCCGGGGAAAAACCGGCGGCAAAATTATTCACAATCGGCGGCTGCGGCGGGCAGTTCGAAAGGCCCCCCTCCGCCGATTGATGAATAACTTTGGAAAGGGTATCAGCGCTGTGGAGTGCGGTGACTTGTCACCGCTGTGCGGCGGAGCGGACTTGTCCGCGCGGGGGGTGAGAGGCTGTTTGTGGCCACCCGCTTCGCTTCAAAAGCCCCGGCGTTGTGGGTCCACTATTTCGTCGGCAGCCGAGCGGGTGAGACAGCCAGCCGCAGGCTGCCCGAAGGGTGGCGCAGCCTGCAAGCCTCCACGGCCCAAAGCGCCGAAACCCTTCCATAAGGTCCCCACCTCAATGTTCTCGCGTCGATTCACCTCTGATCCTCGATGTCACTGTGCTTTCCAGCTTGATGCTGCGTTTTTTCCCTGATGGCATGGGCCGTCAATCGGACAATCCCACCCAAGCGTGAGACTGTCACGAATGAAACGGACCTGCATCAATGGTGCCGCGAGCCGGGAGAGTAGAGGGCCGCCGATACCCGTCCCCTACGTCAGCTCACTTCGTCTGTACTCATTCACCCCGGGCTGGAACAATTCCTCGCGCAGCTTCGTCCCCAGGCCGGTGCCGGTGGGCAGGGCGGCCTTGCCTTGCGTGATCACCGGCAGGGTGTCCACCAGCTTGTCATAGAAGGAACGGATGTGCGCCCGCACGCTTTCCTGGAACACCACATTGGTTGAAGCTGCGGCCAGATGCAGCCCCGTGAACAGGGTCAGCGGGCCGGTGCAATCGTGGATGGTGCTGGGCACATTGTAGCTCTGGGCAAGGTCGATCACACGTTTGGTCTCGCTGATGCCGCCGTTCCAGGTGGGATCCACCATGCAGTAGTCGCATCCCTGGGCTTGCAGAAGGGTGAGATACTCCTTGCGGCCTAGCAACATCTCGCTGGCCGCGATGGGCAGCCCGCAGCGGCGGCGGAAGTCGGAAAGGGTGGCGATGTTGTCCACCCGCAGCACGTCCTCCAGCCACAGCGGTTTGATCTCACGCAGCGCCTCGGCGATGCGCAGCGCGGCAGGCAGATGGAAGAAACCATGCCCCTCGATGGCGATCTCCAATTTCATGCCGACACGCTCGCGAATGGCGCGCAACGGCTTCATGGCCTCCTCCACGTCGGCCCACGAAATGTGCAGGCCGCCGTTGCGGTGCGCGGCGCGGTCAAAGGGCCACATCTTGAGCGCGGGAATGCCTTCAGCCACCAGTTCCTCAGCCAGATCGCCGGCGGCGAAATGGGACGACCAGTTGTCCTGTAACGGGCCCGCTTTCCCGACGTCGCCATAGCCAGGCCAGCCGGGATGGCCGCCGCCGGTCGGGAGCGCTCCATAGCTGGGACCGCCGCAGGTATTGTAGATGGGGATCTGTTCGCGCACCGGACCGCCGAGCAGCCGGTACACCGGCTGGCCGCAGGCCTGGCCAAGGATGTCCCACAGGGCCACGTCAATCGCTGACAACGCGCGCATCTCCGCGCCAGGATGACCAAAGGGCGTGCAGCGCTCGTATAGGAAGCGCCAGTGCGATTCAACCGCCAGCGCATCCGCTCCCAGCAAGCGCTCGGCCATCCAGTCGTGAATCAATGAGGCGATGGCGTGCGGGGTGTAATAGGTCTCGCCGCAGCCGGTCAGGCCGTCGTCAGTGTGGATGCGCACCAACACAAGGCTGGGCATGATGCCGGAAGGAATGGCGGTCTCAATGGCGGTAATACGTGACATGTGGAAGGAGGGTGGGTGAAAGAGAATACACGCTCCATCCCGGGCCGGACTTCCAGAGAAAGTAGCCATCACGCTCCGCGTGATGAGCCTTGTGCATGGCCACCCGGTCAAGTTGTTCCTGGCCCGAGGCTTTATCCGACGGAGGGGCACTGAGTTCATCATGCGGAGCGTGACGACTACTTTCCTGATGACAAGAATCCGCCGCAGACGGCGTATTGGACGTTCTTCCATGAAAGCCATTCTTCCCCTCGCTCTTGTCCTTTTGGCCGCTCCTCTGCCGGCAGCGGAAGTCTTTGAAGCCGCGCTGGGTCGCGAAAAAGAGCTGCCGGGAGGCAAGGAAGCCGACGGCATTCGCGGTGATTTCATTTTGCGCAGCGACAAAGTGGAGGCCGTGGTCTCGCAGAATGCGCCGCTGCGCCGCGCCAACATGAGCACCTTCTATGGCGAGGACGGCGTGACTCCTGGCTGCCTGTTCGATCTCACCCTGCGCGGCACGAACAACGACCAGCTCATCTGCTACGGTCCTGCGGGACACGGCCCGGTGAGCTATGTGAAAACACTGGAGACCAAAGAAGCCGGCAGCGCCGCCGTGGAAGCGATGACCACCGCCGCCAAGGCGGGCGGCATTTCCAGGCGCAACGTGTACCTCGTGCGCGACGGCTCCCAGGGGGTCTTCATCACCACCACTCTGCGCAACGAAACGGACCAGCCGCAAAAGGTCAACACCGGGGCGGATTTCTCCAAGTTCATTGTCACGGGCGAGGCGGACGGCATCTTCTGGACGGATGCTGTCGATCCTGACGACAAGTGTGGCTATGCGCAGGTGGTGCTGCATGTGACGGGCGCGCCGAAGGCCGGCGGCGTGGTTGATGTTGCCCCTGGCAAGCAGGTCGTCATCGAGCGCTTCCTGGCGGTGGGCCGTTCGCCCGCCGAAGCAGTGGGCGAAGCCCTGGCGGCACGCGGCGACAAGGTCGGCACGCTCACCGGCACGCTCATGAGCGGAGGCAAACCCGTGATCCATGGCGTCGTCGAAATCCCCCTCGGCGATTCCCATGTGGTGATACGTCCTGATGCGGCAGGCCGGTTCAGCGTGAAGCTCGCGGCCGGTGCCTTCGACGTCACAGCTCGCGACATGGGACGCATGGAGGTGAAGCAGCAGGTCAATGTGGATGCGGGCAAGACCACGGAACTGGCCATCGCGATGGCTCCAGCCTCGCGCATCCGTTTTGCAGTGAAGGATGACCAGGGCCGCAGCCCTCCCTGCAAAGCCATGTTTGAAGGCATCGACGGCACACCCGCGCCCAACCTTGGGCCGGTGATGCGCGCCCATGGTTGCAAGGATCAGTACCACAGCGAGAAGGGCGTGTTTACTGTCCAGGTGCCCGCCGGCAAGTACCGGGTGCGAGTCGTGCGCGGCAGCGAATACAGCAGCCTTCAGCAAGAGCTGACGGTGGAGCAGGGGCAGGAAGCCGTGGTGCAAGGCACGCTCAAGCGCGTGGTGGACAGCAAGGGCTGGATCAGCGCCGACTTCCACAATCACAGCACCCAGAGCGGCGACAACATCTGCGGCACCGATGACCGTGTCATCAACCTTGCCGCCGAGATGATTGAATGGGCGCCCACCACCGAGCACAACCGGTTCTACGACTGGAGTCCCCACATCGAAAAGCTGGGGCTCAGCGAGTACATCAACACCATTCCTGGCATCGAGCTCACGGGTTCGCGCCAGCATGTGAACGCCTTCCCATTTAAGCCCGATCACTACCTGCAGGACGGTGGCGCGCCAGTCTGGAACGATGATCCGCGCATCACCGTCATCTCGTTGCGCCGGGCGCAGGGCGAGAACCCGGACCGCTGGATTCAGTTCAACCACCCCGACCTGTCGAATATGTTTGTGGACCGCGATGGCGACGGCATTGCCGATGGTGGATTCGTAGGCGTAGGCGACATGATCGACGGCTTGGAGACGCAGAATGGCAATCAGACGGCCATTCTTGAAGGCGCTCCCTTCCATGTCAGCCGCACCAAGGGCTCCCTCGCGGCGAAGGCGTCGCCGGTGCGCGAGTTCATCTGGCTGCAACTCCTCAACCAGGGGCGTCACCTGGTCGCCGTGGGCGTGGCGGATGCCCACACGGTTTACGGCAACGGCGTCGGCGGCTGGCATGTTTACCTTCCCAGCAACAGCGACGAGCCCAAGGACTTCAACTGGAGCGAGCTCTCACCGCATGCCAAGGCCGGCCACCTCCTGGTCACCAACGGCCCCTTCATGACCGTGACCACTCCCGACGGCAAGGGTCCCGGCGACGATGTTCGCGGCAACAATGGCACCACGCTGAAGGTAAAGGTGCAGGGGTCGGACTGGATCGAGATCGACCGGGTGCAGGTGCTCGTGAACGGCCGGCCTGATCCCAAACTCAATTTCACCAGGGCCGCGCATCCTGAGATGTTCAAGACCGGCGCGGTAAAATTTGAAGAGTCGATCAAAGTGCCGCTCGAACAGGATGCGCATCTGATCGTCGTCGCGATGGGTGAGAACAGCACGCTCGTCGGCGGCTATGGCACCAGTGATCAGGCGAAGATGCACCCCTGCTGCTACAACAACCCCATCTATGTCGATGTCGATGGCCACGGCTTCAAAGCCAATGGCGACACCCTGGGCTTCGAGATTCCGGCCATGGGTATCAGCGCTGACCTTGCGAAGCAGAAGCTCATCCGGGGCGGCAAGCTGGAAGCCCCCGCACCTCTTCCATCGCCGGATGGCAAGAAGTAGCCCCGGCAGAGCTCCCTGGATGGAGTGGGCACTTTCAGGCTCTCAAGGAATGTGGAAGCGGCATCCCTGCCCCTTGGACGTCCGCCATCCAGCGACAATCTCAAATCGCATACTTCGAAATCACATCCGCAGGGATCACCTCCGCCCGCCCGGTCTCCAGGCTCACCAGGGTGAAAACGCACCAGCCTAGACAGGACGGGCGGTTGCTTTCGGCCTTTATGATCTCGAAGCGCACCTCCACATCGCTGCCTCGGATGTCTTCGATCCACGTGGTTACGCGGAATGCCTCTCCGATGCCCAGCGCACGCTTGTATTCGACGTGTGACACTTTGACCACCCAGCCGAGACCGCGTTCCATGAACGCCTGCATGGGCATGCCGTAGCAGCGCTCCATTTGGTCGAAGCGCGCCGCCAGCACGTAGTCCAGATACTTGCTGCTGTGGACATGACGGAACATGTCGATGTCATCAGGCCGCACTTGCAGCGTGCTGGTGAACTTGGTCTTGCCGGGAGGAATCATGAATCAGGGGTCCATAGCTTCGTCCAGACCAGACGCAACCAGATCACGGCAATCGCCACCCAGGTCAGCGCCGCATAGACATAGTGCGAGTTCTGAATGCTCACCGCGTAGTCGGCGGAGACGCGCGTCGTCATGGCAAGCACCGCCAGCCAGACGACCCAGCGCAGGGGTTTGGACACCAGGCGCGTTTCAGCCAGATGGCCGCTGTGACCATAGACGACACGTGAGGACACGCCGAGAATCGTTAAACCGAAGCCGGTGACGAACAGCACGTGCTCCATCGCGATGACATGCGGCGGATCACACGCCAGAGCCAGCGGGGCGGCGGCGATGAAGCCCAGGCCCGTCTTCAACATCCACGCCTGCGTGCCCACGGTCTTCACCCGCCACAACCCCGGAGCATCGCGCGACCACCACCCCATCAGCACACAGAAGCGTATGGCCGCCCCCAGCCGGATTTCCCCTGCGGCCTCCAGCACAAAAGTGCCGATGAGCAGGCTGCCGGCCAGGAGCGCCTCGATCATCAGCGGACACCATCCGGGCATGGGCAGCGGTCCATCCGGGAACGACTGCCTGGACGGCAGGCCGAGGATGCGGGTGATCAAGAAGCCCGCCACGCCGAGCACGGGCAGCAGCAGGAAAGCCTCGTCGGTGAGCAGGCGGGTCAGGCGGAAGGCGAACGCGTTTTGCCAGTCGACGTGCAGCGCCGACATAACCGATCCCGTGACGCCGCAAACCAGGCCCGTCATCACCAGGGCAAACGCCGGCGGCGGCAGATCCGTGCGCTGGCGGAACCGCCAGCCGATGAACAGCATGAGAGTGATCAGTGTCGCAGCGAACAGCGAGCATCCCAGCTCATCATGCAGCCGCGCGCATGCCACCATGGCGCTGGCATGCAGCACCCACAGCAGGCCGACCTCACATGGCCGCAACGCCGGGGTGCCAAGCATGCGCGGTGCGGCGGTGCCGAGGAAACCAATCACGCTGCCTCCCCCGAAGCCAAAGATCATGAGCCGCGAGTGCGGCAGAGCAGGAAGAAAATGCAGCCAGCCGGCGAAAAACAGCGGCCACAACATGACTCCCGCGATGCTCAGCAAGGCGGCCCAGGGGAAGAACACCCGGAACGGTTCCGCAGCAAGCCAAGACAGTGATCGGGCACCGGTGGGGACGGGTTTTAGGGGGGTGACATGGCGGCAGCGGGACATCGTCGGGGAGCATGACACGGATGCCTGTGCGTGTCTTGGCGTTCGTTGTGCCGGGGCGTGCCCCATGAATCAACGCCATTCGATTGACAGAACGGGTTTCGTTGGGTCGATTGATAACCTCACGCTATGAAGAAATACAACGTCGGAATGATTGGTTACGGCTGGGCCGCAGGTGCGCACATTGACTCCATCAACAAGACCTCCCAGGCGCAGGTGACGGCGGTATACTCCTCACGCAAGCTCGATGACGCCGAACTGAGCGCCAAGCACGGCTCGCCCATCAAGAGCTACACGGACTTGAGTGCCATGCTGGCGGACAGCAGCATTCATGCGGTGGATATTTGCAGCTATCCCAGCCAGCACAAGGACCATGCGATCGCGGCTGCCAACGCGGGCAAGCACCTGATTTTGGAAAAACCCATGGCCATGAACATCGCCGACTGCCGCGCCATTGTCGCAGCCGCGGAGAATAACAAGGTCAAAGGCTGTGTGTGTTTCGAGTGCCGCTACAGCGGGCAGTTCATCGGCACCAAAGCCGTCATTGATCAGGGACTGCTCGGTGATCTGCACTACGGCGAGGTGGACTACTACCACGGCATCGGCCCTTGGTATGGCCAGTTCCGGTGGAACACTGCAAAGAAGGACGGCGGCAGCGCGCTGCTCACGGCCGGTTGTCACGCCCTGGATTCGCTCCTCATGTTCATGGGCACGGACGTGGAGTCAGTGAGCAGCTTCAGCACCAAGTCGAAGAGCGACGTCTTCGCACCCTATGAATACGACACCACCAGCGTGACGATCATTCAATTCAAGGACGGCAAGGTGGGTAAGTGCGCCGCAGTGGTGGACTGCATCCAGCCCTACTACTTCCATACGCATCTGGTCGGCAGCCAGGGCAGCCTGCTGGATGACAAGTTCCATTCCAAGAAGCTGGAAACCGACAAGGGCGGCTGGAGTAAGCTCAACTTCAAGATGCTCGACAGCGGCGACGTCAGCGATCACCCCTATCAAACGCAGTTCCAGGCCTTCTTCGACGCCCTGGACGACGGCCAGGACATGAAGTGGACCAGCCTGCGCGAGAGCTTGAAGTCCTTTGAAGTCATCTTCGCCGCCGATAAGAGCGCCGAAGAAGGCGGCCGCCAGGTAAAACTCAGCGAGCTGGCGTAGTGGCCCTCCAGGGAGCGGGACATGCCAAGTGACCGTGTGAAGGATGTCTATCCTTCCTCACACCTCCTCCATCGCACTCACGATGATAATGCCACAACAATCCATCCTGCAGCAACTGTGCGCTCTCAAGCCGGCGCTGGTGCGGGATTTCCCGGTTCAGCGCATGGCGCTGTTTGGTTCCGTGGCGCGAGGGGACGCGACCGAGTCGAGTGACATCGACATCATGGTCGAAGTGGACCCCTCCATCGGTCTGGGGTTTGTGACACTGGCCGAGCGGCTGGAACAATCTCTGGGCCACAAGGTGGATCTTGTGTCGCGCCGGGCATTGAAGCCCTCGCTTTGGAAGCAGATCGAACCGGAGTTGGTGGATGTCTAAACGCGACACCGCCCTACTGATCGAGGACATTCGCGCGGCGCTGGACAAGATCGTGCGCTACACGGCGGGGATGGAGCGCACGGTCTTCCTGGCGGACGACAAGACCATGGATGCCGTGGTGTGAAACATTGAGATAATCGGTGAAGCATCCAAACAGGTGCCAGACAAGTTCAAGATCCTGCACCCGACACTGCCGTGGGTGCAGATGGCGGGATTGCGCAACCGGATCGTGCATGATTATGCAGGGGTCGATCTGGGAGATTGTGCAGCACTCACTGCCTGCGCTGGGGCAGCAACTGAAGGGGTTGGGCGCACCTTAGCCGCCGTGACCGCTACTTCAGCACGCTGTCGATGAAGCGATAGGCCTCCATGCGGGGCTCGTCGGAGAAATCATGCTCGGTGTCAGGATGCATCACTCGGACGCGGCCTTCGGCACCGAGCAGCTTGAACACCGGGGCAGAGGCGCTGACGATGCGGTCCACGCTTGACGCTTGGAAGTTGGCGTCCCGCAGTGGGGCGTTAACAAAGACGTGGCGGGGGGCCAGGGCGGCAATGAGTTCATAGAAATCGAAGGGCACGTCTTCGGGGTGGCCGAGATAGTTGGCCATGCGGGGCATGTAACGGTCCTGGGTCCAGCCTTTGATGTTGCCCTTGTAGTAATCCACGAAGGAATCGAAGCCGCAGCTGGAGACGATGACCGTGACGCGGGTATCAAAGACGGCGGTGTAGATGGAATTGTGACCGCCCAGCGAGTGGCCGATGGCCCCGAAGCCGCCCTTCTTGACGTTGGGCAGGGTCTCCAGGTAGTCGAGTCCGCGAATATTGTCCCAGATGGCCTTCATGGTGCCGCTGGCGTATCCGAGCGCTTTCAAGTCGGGGTTGTAATCCGCCAGTTGCACATAGCTGGGCGACAGGGTGATGTAGCCGCGCTCCGCCAGCTCGGAGGCGTAATGGCGGTGTTCCTTGCCGCCGAGATCCACGACGACCTTGAAACCAATCTTGTTGTCCGTGGGATGCAGGCACAGCACGGCGGGCGCGGGGTGTGCCGCCGTGGCCGTCTTGGGGATGCAGAGGTAGGCCGGCACGCGACCACCGGGCTCGGCGGCGTAAGTGATCAGCCGGCGCGTGTAGCTGCCGCAGTCGGTTTCTTCTTCCACCTTCACATCGAGCGCACAGCGCTTTTCCTTGCCGGGGAGGGGACCCATGACCTGCTGCATGCCCTGCAAAACTGCCGCGCGGCGCAATTCCCATTCGGCGGGGGTTGTGGCGTGGCCGGTGCTGCCGTCGGCCTTGCGGTAGAGCAGCAGATCGTTGCGCGGGAGGCGCTCGGCCGCGAGCAGAGGAAGGGCGATGAACAGGGGGAGGAAGATGCGTTTCATGCGCGACTACTACGCAGCGAGAGACAGGCTTTTGTTCGTGGAGTTGCGCGGGGAGGGAGTGCTTGGTGCGAAGTGCCCAGTGCTCAGCAATCCAGCAGGCAACTTTCAGCACTGGGCACTACGCACTAAGTACTTCGCACTTTCCCATTCACTTCGCCTTGAACGAGTCCGGCACCATTTCGTGCACCGCCGCCACGATCTTATCCTCCAGACCGGGGGCAAAAGTGCCGGGACGGCCATAATAAAGCATCGCGCCACCCCCTTCGTAGCCGCCCTCCTTGAGCACCCGCTCGCTGGGAATGTAACAGGGAACGTTGTTGGAGTAGCTGTTGATCCACATCCTCTCCTTGTCGAACTCGCGTTTCAGGCGCAGACCGTAATCGACCACGACCTCGCCATTGAGAAAGACCATCGCGAGGTCGTCCCCGAAACGCCAGGCTTGAACAAGGTAAGGCAAGGCGGTGGGTACCGGCTGCCTGCGAGCGAGCATGGCGACGAACAGGCCTGCCCGATGCCTTTCGTAGGGAGTCTTGCCGTCCTTCGCCTGCTTCTCCCATTGCTCGGGCGTGGGCAGCGTGTCATAGGGCAGGGTCATGTTGCGTACGCCGCACGTCAATGGGCCTTGCAGGGGACGGGTGGTGCCGTTGACCACCCGGGTGGCTTCCTGGGCCAGCGCTTCCCCGTGCTGGTGTACGAGGGCCTCCTCGCTGCGCGGGTAGGGATTCTGATCGGCACCACAGCCGATGGCGGTGAGCGCCACGGCCTGCGGAAAGGCCTGCTCCAGAGCGACCTGGGCCATGCCTGCCCAGTCAGGATGGATGAAGTTCCAACCCATCGTGGTGCAATGGCAGGCATAGCTGGTGAACACGGCACGCACGACGCCCAGCGAATCGGTGACCTTGAGCACGGGCAGGTCGTGATCCGTGGGGCCGTCGAGGTTTTGGCTGTTGATGAAACCTGTGGGCGTGGGCAGGCGTCGATTGCTGGCAAACTTCACGTCGCCATGTCCCATCGACAGGGTGGCGGGTTCCATGGCCGCGATGGCCTCGCGCGCCGCCTTGATCAGATTGTCGGTCAGGTCCTGGGTATAGCGATCCACTCGCTGCTGCTGATCGGCGGGCAGATCCACACCGAATAAATTCACCAGGTTGCCTTTCACCATCGGGGCGCAATGGGTGTGCGTGGAGCAGATGGCCAACCGCTCGGTGACGATGTGCTGTTCCTTGAGCGCCGCCAGCACCCGGTCGCGAATCGTCGAGGGCACGCCGACGTTGTCCACCGTCATGACGATGGCCGGGGGCTCGTCATTCCACCCTAGCGCAAGAACCTTGGCCCAGATGTCGGCTTTAACCCCCTCATTTTCGGCTTTGCGACTGCCGTAACCGCTGAGACGCACTGGGTAGCCGGGCGTGATATTGACTTTGGCCGCTCCCGCATGCCACGCAGCCAGGGCAGGGTGCATCATGCTGAAGAAGGCGAAGGCGAAAAGGGCCAGGCATGGCGATTGGCGGCGTTTCATGTACATGGGGCGTTGAAGGCAAAACGCCAGTTGGTGCCAGGACCTATCTCGAACACCTTTTGCGCGGAGTTTATTGATGACTTATAACCATAGGGTAAATCCCGTATTTCCGATTTGCCAAATAGAACTCGACCCCAGTGCCAGGGAAGCAAAATGTCACATTAATTATTACCCAACTCAGGCATGAATACCACTCCGGTCACAGGGCTTAGGAACGTCGTGAATGTTGAACGTCAAGCAACGGCTCGAGGGGCAGTCAGCAGCGATGGGATCGTCGCCGATGAATCGCCCAGGCGGCAGGCAGGCGTACAGGCCTCGGACCACGCCCTCGGCAACCTGCCTCTGGAGGAATACGACCGCACGCATCGCATCCAGCCTGCCACCACTTTTTGGGGCCGCCTGGGAGACTCCCTGCAGGATTGGATCGAGAAACGCATGATGCGCGCCTCCGTTCTGGGTGATCATCCGGTATTCTGCAACGAGCACTTCAAGTGGGTGGACGACGTCGAGGCTGGCTGGGCCGGGGTGCGCTCCGAACTGGATCATGTGATGCAGTATCGCGACCAGATGCCGAGCTTTCAGGACATCGTGAAAGAGGTGGGCCTCATCCAGTCGGACGACCAATGGAAGACCTTCTTTCTCATGGGTGTGGGCATGGATTGCCAAGAAAACGCGAAACGCTGCCCGAAGACCATGCAGCTTCTGACCAGGATTCCCAACGTTTCGACGGCGTTTTTCTCCATTCTTTCGCCCGGCAAACACATCCCGTCCCACCGGGGCACCTGGTCTGGCATCCTGCGGTTGCACCTCGGGCTGCTTGTGCCCGAGCCGCGCGCGAAAGTGCGCATCCGTGTGGCCAACCAGATGTGCCAGTGGCAGGAGGGCAAGTGCCTCGTCTTCGATGACACATGGAACCACGAGGTCTGGAATGATACCGAGGGTTACCGGGTGGTGCTCTTCGTTGACTTTGAACGCCCGCTCCGCAGGCCATGGAGCTGGCTCAATCATCTGGTCATGAACCTTGCACCCCTCGCTCCCTTTCTGCGCGAGGCGAAGGGGCGCGAGAAGACATGGGCGGAAAAGATGTGGGGCGGCAAGTGATGAAAACTGGGGAGTGAGCTGGTAATGGCGACCCAGAAAATTCGAACGGCACGGCGGTTGAAGAAGTTCGTCGCAAGTACCTTCCACGCGCTGCGCCGGTCGACGTGGGCTCAGGACAACAAGATCTCATTGCGCCCGGTGTTGCTCGGGCTCTGGAAGCGGATCGTGGCCCAAGCCTGACTCAGGCTGAAAACGCTCATGGCACCCGGAAAATCTGGCCGCTGACCGGATCCTTGGCAAGGGAGCCGCTGGGCAGTCCAGTCACATCCAGGGTGGAGAACGGAGCGAAGGGAACTCGCACGCGCCCATAGCCGAGAAACGTGGCGGTGGGGAAAACTTTGGCTGAACCTGGGGCGGCGGCAGATGACGGGGTCGGTTGGGAACCTGCCGCAGTCCCCTGCGGGGCGTTGGTGCCAGTTTGCGGTGAGGGCTGCGTCGTGGGTGTCCCTGTGCGTGGTTCGACTTGCGAGGCGGGGGTGCTTGGACGTTTGGCATTGGCAACGTTGACGCTGGGCGCGGTGGCATTCACGGCAAGCTGTTCATAGCGAGTTTGTCCTGCGACGTTCGATCCCATCACCGGACGGCCTCCGGCTGTGCTCTGCTTCTTGCGGGAGGCGCTCGAGGCGTTGTTTGCGGCCCCCTCGCTGGTTCGATCATGGTCGGACATCCGGGAGAAGAGCCTCGCGAAAAAACCCTCTCTGGCGGGAGGGGAAGCGGGAGAGCGGGGCGGATCAGCACCCTGGGCCGGTTCCGACACGGCGGCGATGGCGATGAGCAGGGCGCAACACCGTGAGGCTGACTGGAAAAAAGGGGGAGTTTTCATGACGCTTCAAAAGATTAAACAATGAGGCGAAATGCCAGTACCGGAGAATACCGGGCGGCAGGCCGGGCCGCAATGGGGCCTTCACCCCAAGCCTGTCCGCTCCGGAATCAGGTTCCATGAATCGCATTGCCTCTCCACCGCAACGGCGAATACTCCCCGCCATGGAAGAACGCATGAGCAATACCGAACACGCTGCCTGGACACAGTCACGGAAACGGGGCGGCGCATACTACGTTCTGCGCCACGGGGTGCTGACGAAGGGGGTGGTGTTTGCGATCCTGATGTCCGTCGTGCAGTGGTTCGGCCTGCTGGGTAGCGCTGTGAACAAACCCGCCGAAGTCGCACTTCGATTTGTAGCGCTCGCCCTCCTTTATGGAGGCATCAACGGCTGGCTGGAATGGCGTTCCGAAGAGTCCATGTACCGGCAGGGACCGGAGTCGGACGATCCTGATGCGGAATCCGTATGCCTGGCCTGCCACGCGGTGCTGCCGCAAGGACAGAGCCGTTGCCCGTCCTGCGGCTGGAGTTATGAAAATGACCCGTGATCCTCCGCTTCAGGCCCGCGGATGGCCCCGTGCCTTGACGAAGGCGATGATCTTGGCGTCATCGTCGTGCGCCGCCCAGACTTCTCGCAGGAAGTCGGCGGGGTGAATGTCGTGGCGTGACAGGAAGGCGCGGTCGCCGCCGCAGCCAAACATCGTGTCGGGGTCCATTTCTCCACGCAGCTTGGCGCGCGCCTTCGCAATGATGCGTGGCAACCAGGCGATGCCCTCGACCTCGGCGGATTTGGCGGGCAGTGCGGAGGGCGGGACGATCTTGTGGCTGGTCTTGCCATGCTGGATGATGTTCAGGTAGTCGCGGCGCACGGATGCCACAAGCAGCGCGGTCTCAGCGCTAGGCTCCTCGCCATCGGCAGCGCAGTGGTCATCCACGAAATCAAAGAACTCCCGCTCCCGATAGCCGATGGAGGCGAGAAAGGTCTTGTCGGCGGCGTGGAACCATCGCGTGAAGTCGGTGTTGCCGGCAAGGTAGGCCTTGGTGCAGCGGTCAAAGAGTTCGCGGAAGGTGGTGGACCAGGAGTAGTTGCTCATGTGGGGATGGAATGGGTGTAGGAACCCGTTGTTACGTCCGGCCGGTGCAGAGGGGATGCATGGGCGGAAGGGGACGAAACGGTACATTTTCATAATCACGCTTGACGGTCCAGCGACAGAGCGTAGTTAATTCACACCAAAACAATATACATTGAACGTGATTAGATTAACAGATGCTCAGGACAGCCGAGGCTCAACCGAACTCAACACCAGCCTTACCCCATCCATGAAATTGAAAACCCTTGCAGCAAAATTCCTCCTGGCCCTCGTCGGCGGGCTGCTTGCTGCCCACCCAGGCATTGCGGGCGCTGCTTCCAATCCCGCCTATAGCCCCGATGATTTGCTCCTTGGCTTTCGTGCCTCCGGCGGCACGGGGGCCACCCTGGACTATCTGGTCAACATCGGACCGGTGTCCAACCTCTCCACCACCTTGGTCCAGCAATTGAGCATCGGCGCCACCGGCGCGGATCTGGTCTCGATATTTGGCTCAAACTGGTCAAACAGGAGTGATGTCTTCTGGAGCATTTCCGGCACTTCAGGAAGCGCCCAGGCCGGCAGCGATCCAGCCAGGACGATTTATGCGACGTCGCCAGAAACGACGCCCGGCACGACGGCTTCGCCCTTGCTAATCGGGAATTCCGCTGCCCAGTCCGCGCCGTCCAACAAGATAGCCGCGCTCGGCGGGGCGTATGTGCAAACTGCAGGCGTGCCCAACACCTTTTTCGGGGGAAGCAGCACGGCCATAACACAGAACACGACGGATGCGAACAGCTATGCGTCGTTCCAGCCGGGGGCGATCAGTTACAGTTATTTTGAACCCCCTACCGAGGGCAGTTTCACCAATGGCACGGCGGGGTCCATCCTTGATCTGTACAAGCTGGCTCCTGCCGTCGTTAACGGCGACATCGGTACCGCAGGCGATTACCTGGGCAGGTTCGTCCTGAATGACAGCGGCAGCCTCACCTTCGTTCCAGTCGCCGCGTTCGGCGTCAATCAGGTGCAGC
>Ga0118677_10004186_pt1 | contig 25295 bp, 22 predicted proteins | sample AliMusrvi5mmetaG_FD_86154 | JGI IMG/M metagenome (GOLD analysis project Ga0118677, IMG submission 86154)
AAAAGAAGCAAAAAAAGAAAGGTCTTGATCCGAGAATAACTCTTCGAGTTATTTCCCGTCTCAATCCCGTTAAACAACAATATTCTTTAACTTTTCTGTCCTAACAAAAGGGAGTAGCATACTGGCTCAGGAAATAATTCCTGAATGTCTTTGAGCCTATTTTGGAGATAGAATACGTATCATATTTTACCTTCATAAGAGTGATCTGAAACAGCAGCGGAGTAAGTACAAGTAATAGAATGAACAGGTTTTTTGGGGTTACAATGTATTTTTTTAAATAGAAAACCGGAAGGATTATGAATAAGACGATGATCACAAGCCAAATGAAGAGAGGCTTCATAACAGCCAGGAGAATGAGGATGAATAAACAGGAATGAAAAACTTTTAGTGTCCGGAGTTTTGAAACATTAATGGATAAAATATAAACCAGGATCGATAAGAGAAGAATTGTAGTTACTTCTGTGAGCCCATGGAGGGTTAAGGCAATATATGAAAAGTTCAAAGCTAAAATAAAACTTCCCGCAAGCCCGAAGGCCGTATTACTGGCAGGTAAGTGGGTAGGTATATTGATTGATTGATTGATTGATTGATTGATTGATTGATTGATTGATTGATTGATTGATTGAAAGAAATAACAGGTTAATTGAGGTTATCCAACACAGCAATTGAAGGATCCAAAGACCAAACGCCCCGAACAGATTGTGTGAAATCAAAATGATGAAAGGATAAAAAAACGGCCTGGTAATCGAATGACCTGTTTCTGAAAATTTAAAGAATTCATTACTCGTAGCAAGGTATTCTTTGGAATCAGGTGTTGAAAACATGATGGCATCACTGACATGAATTTTCAGATTCCAGAAAACAAGAAAATAAATAACAAGCCAGAAAATGTTTAACCAAATCAGTCGCCGGAATTTGTTGTTCATGAACCCTGTTACTTAATACAATTAAAATTGAATGAAATTAAATTTAAATCCAATAATAAGCAGATTAAAAATAGTATTCAGCCCCGTTTCTGTTCTGTCAGAGGGCCTCTCTTGGTGAACATAGCCATAAATGGAATAAGCATTGTAGTAAATTTGAAATTTTACACCTTGGCCAATATAAAATTGTATAGGTGCTTTCCTAAAGTTTTTATATAAGATGATTTTTAAACTAATTTCATTTACTTGCTGAGAATAGACATCATATTTGCTATCCTCTCCAGCAAATTGCCCTGGATCATAAATCACTTTTGGGGCAAACAGATTTGCATAACCAAGAATAGGGTTCAGTTTCCATTTTTGGCTTAGTTTGAACTCAGGGCCGAGTCCGACATTGAAGCCTTGATAGCCAAGTTTTCTGAACCACATATCAAAAGCCCCTGGAGCTCCTGTATAATGGATTTCATTTAGTAGACAGAACTGGTAGCCAGCTTCAAATGATAATCCCCAAATGGAATTAAGTTTATGAGTATAACCTATATTTGGCTGGTTGATAATGGTTCTGACATAGAAGTAATTTCTATTCTCGGGAGTTAAATCATGATTCAACTGTGCGTTTATCTCAATTGTGAAAAGAAATAGTGAAACGCAAATCAAAAATATTCTCCATGCTGAAGGACTGATCATTATTTTACATCTTAACAGTTCGAATTTTTTCATTAACTTATAGGTATTCTATGTATTGCACCTGACGCCCAAATAACCCCATTACGGTTACCCGTTTCAAATCCAATAGTTCAAAAAGCCCTTCAGCTATTCATTTGCATTCCCCAAACATACAAATATTCCTGGTTATACACAAGGAAGACAAATCTCAAATCCGAGAGCCGAGATCTGAAAATAAAAAAGGTTACGCAGAGGAACTCCGAGAAGACACAGAGATTCACAGAGAAAAATGTTCTATCACTCTGTGGAACTCTGTGAAACCTCTGTGGAACTCAGTGAAACCTCTGTGGAACTCAGTGTGATTTTTTCCAAGATATTACGGAATCTAAGTGAATACAAGCTGATTAAATCCGAAAGCTGAAATGACAAATCTCAAATCCGAGAGCCGAGATCTGAAAATAAAAAAGGTTACACAGAGGACCTCCGAGAAGACCCAGAACTACACTGAGAGGAGAATAGCTTCTTGTAAAAGCGAAGGCACGCGTTTAAAACGCGCGCCTGTTAAGAGTTTCAACAAGTTCTTAATTCAGATCGAAAATCAAAAGCCCAGACTGTCGGCAGGCAGGAGGTTAAAAAGCCCGAATAGCCCGCACATGGTAAGTGTAGTCCTTAGGGTAGTAGAACTGACTGCCATCGTCGAAGTACTGGACCCACGCACTGGTTTGACTGATCTCAGTTGAACTCCAATAGCCGCCAGCTGCAAACCCGCCAACGACACTTCTTTGTAAGTACAATAAATATAATTCAGTTTCTGAGGGTAAATACCAATCGCCATAAGTAACGCCATTTACAGTTATTGAATAGTCGCTGCACATAGAGGCTGCAAATCCACTCCCGTCAACTGGTCCCTGATTGGCAATGATTATTGCGGTGTTTTTTAATCCGGCACCAACACCATTTGCCCTGGCACGCGTATATGTATTAGAACCACCGTACCATCTGATTCCTACGTTTTGATCGCTGGTTGGTGCAATTAATCCGTGCTGTCCGCCATCATATACATAAAACACAATACCACCGCCGTAACTTTCGCCAATGGTGTGTAGTAGATTTGTTCCATTGTTGTACTTGATATTTCCGGGTTGAATAATACCGGAAACAGTTACGTTCCCACTAAAATACCCCGCTAATCCGCTGTTAGCGTAACCATATATTGCAATACCTGTTGAGGTATTGCTAATCCCGTAAATGCCATAATCATGATCCGCGGCAGAATTGTTTCCAAATACAGCAGCCGTATAGGGTGTCGTATTGTTACCTGTAACCCCGGTCGCAAAGTGACCAGCACCTGAAACATCCAGTTTGTACGTGGGATTTGTTGTTCCAATGCCAACATTGCCAAGGTTATAATATATATTTGAACTGTTGGTCAGCCATTGGCTGCTTACCTTGTTGTTGAAGGTGTTCCAGTCGGTGCTGCCCAGGTAACCCGATTGGGATGCTCCTGCCTGCTGAACCTGGATTGTTGTTCCGGTTCCGAGCACGGCATTGGAGCCAGAAGTAATTGTCAGCACCGAAGAAGTAACTTCCGTGAGGTTTCCTTTTTTAATGGCCAGAGCGGTTCCTGAACCCAGGACGGCATTGGTCCCGCCTGTGATGGTCATATCAGATGAAGTCATTGATCCCTTGTTGATGGTTAGTCCGAGACCTGTTCCAACCACTGCTCCATTTCCTCCGGTAATGGTCATATCACCGGAGGTGACATTGCCCAGGGTCAAAGTGTTTTGCTTGTTATTAAAAGTATTCCAGTCTGACGAAGATAGAAACCCCGGACTGGTTCCATTGGCCTGGGAAATAGTAATATTGGGACCTGACCCGCCTGAACTGCTCAAAGGAGAAGTTGCGGTAACGGTTGAAACACCAGTGACAACAGCAACACCATTCTTCCGGAGGGTGCCGGTAAAATTAATATCCCCGGCTACATCCACTGTCCAGGCCGGACTGATGCTTCCGATCCCGATTTTACCAGCAGAATACCATATATCGTTGCCATTCTGAAGCCACTGTGTACTTGTCATAATCCAGTTTGGTGAAGCCGGTGTCCCCTTGTTGGTGTAATAGGCATTGTTGTCGGTGCAAAAGACCAGCAATCCTGTTGCGGGGTTACTAATAGCATTGCGGTCGGAAATGGTCATCCGGGGGACAAGCATCCCTTTGGTGGTTGATTTCACATCCAGCATAGCTGAATTATCGGGCAATGAGGCATCCGAATTGATGGCTACCTGTGCAAACATTGCATTGTTAAGAAGCAGAAACAGTGCAATAATAGAAGTAAGTTTTTTCATGTTCAATTTTTCTGTTGGTTAATATCATGCGATTTTTGGTTCTTTAGAGAAAATTAAGAAAATTACAATACTATGTTACCGACTCCAAATGATTAAGAGCATAATTTACTTTTTGAATTTATCCTACTACCCCTACCGCATGAATAATGGCATTGCGGTTATCCGGCCCAAATCCAATTGTTCAATAATCCTTCAACTATTCACTTGCATACCCCAAACATACAAAAATTCCCGGTTATACACAAGGAAGACAAATCTGAAATCCGGGAGCCGAGATCTTAGAAAAACGTGACACGTGACGCGTTACAAATTTATCCTCCGAAGGAGGACGCGCGCCTGTTAAGGGGAAAGGACGCCGGAATATTTACAGAATATTATTTTTTTATATATAAATTCGTACCTTTACTACAACATGATTTCCGTGATCCTTCTTCAGCGTGAAAATCACCTGTGAACGAAATCATCATCACCAAAAAAGTTAAAAGTATGAAACGGAAAATTATCCTCTTTTTCTTCATGGCCGTCATCATGTTTCCTGCCGCTGCCCAGCGGAGTGACAGAAAATCCGCGTTGCGTGCCAAAGCCACATCAATTCATGACAGGAGTTTCATCGAAAAGGAATCGCCCAGCAGCTATGTCTGCCCAACCACGACTTACCTTTCCGGAGTCAAAAATCCTTCTTATCCTTATCTGCAAAAAAACCTCATCGGAAGTGCCCGGAATATCTTCGGAGGTCTTCTCAATTACCAGACCTGTCTGACCTATAACAAGGATCTGAACACGATCATGTTCACCCACCGGGGCAATGACAAAGGGACAATCGTTCCGCTTGCCACGGGGGATGACATCGTGACTGCCTTTTCCCCTGACCGGGGTCTTACTTTCAGCCAGAAAACTGCCCTCACCAATGGGGAGAGCAACCGGTACCCCAGCGGTGTTCTTTATAACCCGTCAGGAAACCATGATACCACGAATGCCTATCCGCTTGTTGTGGGGCCGGTCACGACCAGCAGTGTCTGGTCCTCCATGTTCCTTCATACAGAGAAATATGACCTGACGAATCCGAATCACCAGGAAATCGCAACCGATCCCACGTTCCTGGAGCTGATGCGGAACGGACTGACTGCCACGAACGACGGCAGGTTCCACGTCGGGGCCAACGGGACGACACTCAATTCAGCACAGACAGCTTATACAGCCTGCAAACTTTTCAACCTGGACGGGAGCTGGAATCCAACCGGCAATAAGATTGGCTGGGAGACGATCAATGAGATCACGCCCAACCTGGTGGCTGCTCCCTCGGACAATACACTGTATCTGCAGGGAGATTATTCGCAGGCTGCCTGGTCGATGGACGGAAGCGTCGGATATCTCCTGATGCTGGGTGCCGATAACCGCCCGGCAAGCAAGCCAAGCATCACACCCATTCTATGGAAATCAACGAACGGCGGAGCAACCTGGACACAGATGGACTATTTTGACTGGAGCACGGTTCCCGCCATCCGCGATAATATCTTCCCCACCAAATATGATACGACCGTTTACAAGCCTTACTTCGAGGAGGCAAGCATTGTGGTTGACGCCAACAACAAGCCCCACGTCTACGGACTGGTACGCGGCGGGTACAGCGCCAACCTCGATTCGCTGAGCTATATCTATGTAAGATCTTCCACCCAGACCATCATGGACGGCAATATCGTTGAGCTTTACCTTGATAACAACGACACATGGAAGGGCGACTGGATCGACAGCATCAGCGCCGATGCCGTACCTTCCACCAAATCACCTTATGTTTATTCACCCGATAACGTCGGATGGGACCACAGGCTCACCGCATCCGTTTCCGATGACGGTCAGTTTGTGATCTGTGGTTGGACGGATTCAGACTGGCTCTTCTGGGGAACGGAAGCTTATGACTTAAATCCTGATCTGAAAGCCTACGGGCGTTTCATCAACGAGATACCATTGCAACACGACCTGAATAATTTCACTGCAAACACCGATCTTTGGGGTCTTGCCTTCTTCCACTTCATTTCACCAACAACAATTACTGTTGGACCCGGATGGTGTTATACGATGCCACTCGTAATAACCGATATCAATACAACGGGACTCCAGGCTACCGAACCTGTGTATTACTATTATCTGACCGGCTGCGATTTCTGTTTGGTAGGGATCAATGATCATACCGCCGGTAAAAATGCGATTGCTTCGCCCTGCTATCCCAACCCGTTCAGCGGATATACCAAAGTCGATCTTACGCTTGCCAAGCCGGCCAGGGTGAACATTGCTGTTAATGATGTTACAGGTCAGCTCATTTCTTCGAAGGATTGGGGGATGACGGGAACCGGCAAGCGGTCGGTGTACATCGATGGCCGCAATCTCAGCAGCGGGATCTATTTCTATACCGTCACTGCCGGAGACCAGAGATACACCAATAAGATGATCGTGAAGTAGGAATTGAGTAATCGAATATTGATCAACGATTTTTGATTTTCGATCTGAACTCAGACCCCGTTGATCAATGTTCGAGTATTCAGAAGAATTAAGGGTAAAGTACCCGATGACACTCGGTACAGTTATAGGTCTTCCAGTTATCCTTCACATCTATGGGATGGATAAATCCCAGCACATCGTTGATGGCGGCATACTGCACTTTACCTGTAGGTCCCTGCGCGACGATGGTATGACACAAATCGCAGTTCTTTGTAATGACCTTTCCTTTGTCGGACCGGTGACGGTCGGAGTGGCAACGGAAACAGCCATCGGATTCGAGATGCCCGATATGGTTGAGATAGCTGCTTGAGGTTGCGCGCATGTATGGGAAGACATTCAGGTTAAAAGCTTCCTGGATCCCGGCAATGGCCTTGTTAATCGACTCCTTGCGGGATTTATAGATCTGCGGATATGAGACCCTGTAAAAATTGGTAATGCTGTCGTGGATGTACCTCAACGCGGAATCCTTTTTGGTGAAGGGTCCTTTCAATACATTCATCGCAACCTTCTTGATGAACGGGAGATCGCCGGGAACCGAACCGCTGACGATAGCGTTATCGACATAAACCGGTGCCGATTTGTATGAATGCGAAGGACGGTTGTGGCAATCCATGCAGTCCATAATACGGTGTTCGAGTGTATCCATGGCTTTTGCTGTCAGGATATTGGCAGTATCACGAAAGATCTGTACCTCGCCTGTTTTCAGATTTGTATACCGGACCCAGGGAATGGTTTCCCGATCTTTTGTTCCGGTTATGTATTCGATCTTGACATTCGGGTTGATGTGCCAGTGAATTCCCTCCTGCAAACCAAGCGCACTCAGGCTCGGCCCGATCTTCATCAGCATGGAGATGTTCCATTCGGTGCTGAGAGAATCGGTAAGATATCCCTTTTGTGTGATCAGTTTGCGTGCATAAAATTTCTGCGGCCAATGACATTTTTCGCAGGTTTCCCTTGCAGGCCGCAGGTTCATGAGCGGTGTTGCAATGGGTTGTGAATATTTATGGAAGATGACGGAATAAACCTGGTACAGTCCTGACAGTTTTGACTTGACATACCAGCCGGCACCTTCACCCACGTGACATTCCACGCAGGCAACGCGTGCATGAGGGGAATGAAGGTAGGTCGTATATTCAGGTTCCATCACCTTGTGACAGAGTTTTCCGCAGAATTCAACCGATTCGGTATAGTTGAATGCCTCGTAACTGCCCATTGCAGAGACAATGAGGAAAAGAAATGTGAAGATGGAAATGACGATCAGTTTCTGACGTGCTTTCGGGTTGTTCATATCAAGTACCGGCCACTTCTGGTCTGATGCCTTAGTCTTCTTTCTTCGGATAAGCATCCCGATGGGTATCATCAATAGCCCGATCACCAGGATCACGGGAAGAATGATGTAGGCAAAGATCCCGTTGTAGGGATTGGAATGCGCGGTCAGCAGGGACTGAATAAAAAGAACGAGGATCAGGATGGCGCTATTGACGGCAAAGATGAAGCCGAGAATGCTCACCCAGTTGTAAACGGATCTTGACATTTTCATGGATTACGATTTTAGTTATTTATCGGTTTGTTTTGAATTTCTTATCATAAATGAAAACCTTATTACGATTCAATTTAACCACAAAGGACATAAAGATTGCACAATGTTCACAAAGAATTCTAAGTGCTCTTTGTGTAAACCATTGTGTTCTTTGTGGTTAAATTAAATTTTTGATTTATGCTTACCATATTGGTAATATAATTCCAAAATTAAAGAGTGTTTAAAAGTACAAATATTTATAAAACAAAATATGAGAATGGAAAAACCCTGATGGGTTGATTATGCTTCTTCCTCTTTCAGCCTTGTGCTCAGCTCTCTCACAGAAGTAAGGCTTTCCATCAGACCCGGGAGATATTCGGTGGAGGTGATAAAGGTCCAGATATACGAAACAATGGCGTAGATCTTTCCCGTTGAAAAATTATCAACGTCGACACAAATAAACAGGACCGCGATGAAGATGATCATCAGCAATACTTTGATGATCGCATAATCAATAGAGTTCCAGGTAGCTATTTTAGTCTGGGGAAGAACCATGTTGTGATAATACTGGTGGATTTTGGAAGAATCCTTTGCCTCGACAACGCTGTAAAGGTCTTCCCTTGTATCATGAATATTCTTTTGCAGGGTCACAACGTTTTTCCGGTAGAGGTTGTTGATAAAGACCACCGGGAACACAACAAGCAATGCAACACCAGCGATCCGCCAGTCGTAAAAGAAAAGCGCAATGATGCCTCCACCGGTTGCAGAAAGCTGCCAGGAGATCTCGGGGAACCGTTCTTTCAGGAAAACGACGTATTCCTTTGCAAGTTCAGCGCGTGCAAGTACCTGGGAAATCGGATGACCCCTCTTTTTGGATTGCACGATGACTCTTGTGGCTATATCGGCGTACATCTTCGAATAGATCCTGCCGCCGAAATACCGGCTCATGGCTCCACCGAGCACATTGATCAGGTAAATGAGAATCCAGAAGATCAGCGGAACCATATAATTTGCTGCCTCCTTATCATAGAAATGATCGATCAATGCATCAAGAAGCGTTCCAAAAAAAGTTGGTTCAGCAATCCATGCAACGTTTTCAAGGATCACAAAGCCGGTGACAATGGCAATGGGTCCCTTAAAAGTCTGCAGGATTTGTTTAAAAGTCATACTGTAGAATTGTTGTGCAAAAGTACCAATTTATGATCAGAAATTGAACCAACCTGTTATTTAAGGTGCAATCTTCCATGGTTTCTCAGTAACTTCGTGGCATTAAATGATCTTAAAATGCAATCTCAATGAAACAAAAAATCAGCTTATTGCTTCTTCTGGTCGTTATATTTACCAGTTGTAACAAACAAACAAAAGTTGAAGGAGTTTACCGGTACTATTCTGGTGAAAAAGATGGTTATAAGATCTGGATCGTCGACGGATATAAGGTACGGCACAAGATCTATGATTCATTTTTATATGGTGGAAACGAGCAGCGTTACATCTTTAATCCCAAGGGCGAGATCTGGATCGACAATGCCCTGTCATGCGAAGAATATGAACTTACCCTCGCACATGAATTGAATGAACGGCACCTGATGGCAAAATTTGGCTGGACCTATTATAAAGCGCATGATTCGTCGCTGCTGGTTGAGCTGAAAATGCGGCACAGCAGTGAACTCATCTGTAAAGCCCATGAAGCCGCGCTTCACAAGGTCGCCGTTACGGATTACAGCGGGTTAAAGGAGATCAAGAGCCTGCCCGACAGCATTCAGCTGACAAACATATACCGCATTCCACTGGGTACACGAAATGGTGTTTCCATCTGGATCGTTGATGGTTACGAGGTACGAAAGAGTATTTATCCTGATTTTGGATTCAGCGGGAATGACAAATCCTACCATTTTATACCACCAATGGAGGTTTGGCTCGATGGACAAATCTCCTGTGAAGAGACCGAGTATTGCATCGCCATCGAGCTGACCATGAGGGATCTGATGTCAAAAGGCAAGAGCTATTCGGATGCCTACCTGGCAGCAATCAATGAGAATGACATCCGGAGAAATAAAATGGAAGCGATCATTGCACAACACCCGCCCCTGGTGGTTCCCGACACTCTGGCCCGGGATGCCGGCATCATCGATCCCAATGAAAAGTAATTAATTTTGTATTTTCGCAAGGAATTTCATATTCCAGGAATGTTTCCTGGATATTACACGGCATAAATAATTTATGTTACCACAGATTCTCATAATTATCGCTCTTCTCCTGATCAATGGATTTTTTGCCATGTCTGAAATCGCGATTATCTCTTCACGAAAAGCGCGGCTGGAAGAACTTCTCAGGAAGGGACATAAAAATGCCAGGATTGTACTGAAGCTCTCGGAGACACCCAACCGTTTTCTTTCAACCGTCCAGGTGGGGGTAACCCTGATTTCCATCCTGGTCGGTGTTTTCAGCGGCAGGGAATTCTCACCCGGCATTGCTGAATTTTTTCTCAGCCTGGGAATCGCTGAACCCATTACACATAAACTCTCGATCATACTGATCGTCCTCGTGATCACATTCTTTTCCATCATCGTTGGTGAACTTGTTCCCAAAAGGATCGGGATGAGCAACCCGGAGAGCATTGCCATGAGGGTTGCACGACCGATGATGTTCATCGCGCAGGTGATCACGCCTTTTGTATGGCTATTAAGCACGTGCACCGATTTCGTGGTCAAATTGTTTAACGTCAAACCCAAGACGGCCTCACAGGTGACGGAGAATGAGATCAAGGCGTTGCTTGAAGAAGGAACTGAAGTCGGAACGATCCAGGAGATCGAGCAGGATATCGTAGAACGTGTATTTCACCTGGGCGACCAGAGGATCGGTGCATTGATGACCAACCGGAACGATATTATCTGGCTTGATGTTGAGGATCCTGCCGAGGACAACCTGAGAAAAATCACATCCAGCACGCATTCGATTTACCCTATCAGTGAGAAAGATCTGGACGATCTTTTGGGGATCATTTACTCCAAGGATCTCCTGCTCGCTGTGATCAACAATCCAAAGTTTGAATTAAGAGACCATGTCAAATCCGTCAATATTCTTCCAAGTGACCAGAATGTTTACCAGGTTCTCGAAAAATTCAAAGAGACCCGAATCCATTATGGTATTGTTGTTGATGAATTCGGATCGGTGGAAGGCGTGATCACGCTGAACGACATCCTCGACGGACTTGTTGGGGATATTACCGACATGGATGAGCCGGAAGTGATCCAGCGGTCGGAAAACAGCTGGCTGATTGACGGCAAGCTTGCTTTCTTTGAGTTCCTGCATGAGTTTGAGATCGACAACGACGATTTCACCGATGCCCAGTTCCATACGATCGGGGGATTTGTCATCCATCAGCTGAAGGCCATTCCTACGACAGGAACCACCTTTAACTGGAACGGATATCATTTTGAGATCGTTGATATGGATGGGAACCGGATCGACAAGATTTTGCTCACCAAGTTACCGTTAGCCTGATAAGCTCAAGGTTTTGATTTAAGAACAAGGATTAACGATTTTTGGAGTCAGAAGATTTTTTGAATTTTCCTGCTGAGTTATAACTTCATAAATCATCATTTGTTAATCCTTATTCTTAAATCATCATTCGTTAATCCTTGTTCGATATTCAATACTTCCATGAAATCCTCCGGTCCTCCTCAACATAAAAGTCTTTTCAGCCCAATCAGGGCATTGGCTGAAGACGGGAAATTATCCGGCATCCTCCTGGTACTGGCGACGGTACTTTCATTAATTTTCAGCAATAGCGACAATGCTGCGTCTTATCTTGGAATCTGGCATGCAGAGATCGGTCCGGCGTTCCTTTCCAGGTCGATTCTGCATTGGATCAACGACGGACTGATGCCCGTATTCTTTCTGCTTGTCGGGATTGAGATCAGGCGGGAAATGATTTCCGGCGAATTGTCGAAGTTCAGCCAGGCCATTCTGCCTGGCTTTGCAGCCATCGGCGGTATGCTGATCCCGGCGATCATCTACATTTCATTCAATCATGGAAATCCGGAAACAATTCATGGATGGGCCATACCAACGGCAACCGACATTGCATTCTCGCTCGGGCTCCTATCATTGCTGGGAAAAAGAGTTCCTTTCGTACTGAAGATATTCCTTACAGCCCTTGCAATCATTGATGATCTCGGGGCAATCATCATTATCGCAGTATTCTACACAGGCAGCCTGCACCTGTCCATGCTCTTACTCGCGTTTATGATCTTCACATTATTAATGGTGTTGAACAGGATGAAAATTCAGCCGATCTTTCCATACCTGTTTCTTGGAACCCTGCTCTGGTATTTTGTTATGAAATCAGGGATCCATCCAACCATTGCAGGCGTTCTGCTGGCATTTTCGATACCAAACAATATCGCGGAGAAGCTTGAAGAAAAGCTGACCAGGACCGTATACTATTTCATCCTTCCGATTTTCGCCCTTGCAAATACGGCGATTCCGTTATCACTGGATCTCGGTTCAAACCTTGCCTCCCCGATGTCGCTGGGCATCATGCTGGGATTGTTTATCGGCAAGCCTTTGGGAATTGTTCTCTTCACGTTTCTCCTTGTAAAATCGAAGATCAGCGGGATGCTCTCGGGGATTACCTGGCCGCAGATGATTGGTGTAGGAATGGTAGCCGGGATCGGGTTTACAATGTCAATCTTTATTTCATCCCTTTCATTCACTTCCGGTTTTCTGTCGGACACGGCAAAACTCGCGATCATCGGCGGGTCGGTGGTGTCGGCGCTGGGGGGGCTGGTGTTACTCTGGAAGTTACTCAACTCTCAGATCTCAGATATCGGATCTGAGAGTTGAGATTTGAGATTTAAATTAGCCATCTACACACATTCTTATCAATATTTCAGATTTCTTCATAAAATCATGTATTACTTTTCCATTTTCTTCCGATTAATGGGAAAACAACATGACAATTCAAGAAAAAGACAAATTCAACGGAATGATTCGGGATAGAACATTAACGATTGCTGTAAATGTTTACAGCCTTTTTCAATCAAAGACTTTTAACCAATTAACCCGTCCCATGATTAACCAGGTCATCAGAAGCTCCTCATCCGTGGCTGCTAATACAAGTGCAGCAACACGGGCAAGATCGAATGCAGAATTCTTTTCAAAAATCTGCATCGTAACTGAAGAGTGCGATGAAACAAATTTCTGGTTGGAATATCTACGCAGGATTAATGTTTTTACAAATGACGAGATTAAAAACATCCAGGATGAAGTGGCTCAATTGGTCAGGATCTTCAACTCAATAAAGAATAAGATGAAGGGAAAGGTTGAGGTAAACTGAATAGAAAGCGAAATCTTAAATCTTAAATGTCAAATCTCAAATCTGAGAGCTGAGATCCGATAATTATAGTTTCCCGGATCTATCTTATCAGCATCACAGTACCCTTGTTACTTACCTTGATCTTGTTGTTGTCTTCGTAATAGATCGCCCAGGCGTAGAGTCCTTCCGCGCATTTCTGACCATTGATCTTCCCGTCCCATGATTCCAGTATATTGGTGGATGTGAAAACCAGGTGGCCCCAGCGGTCAAATATCTGGATGTTGTACATGGTGATATTTTCAGGCGGGAGACCGATGATCCTGAATTCATCATTAACTCCATCGCCATTGGGACTAAATGCAGTCGGGATCTTTGGCAGCACATAGACTGTCACGGTAGTATCGAAATTCTCGCCGACACACAATGTCATGGTTGCCCTGTAAATCGTGGTTTGTGACGGAGCAACCGTAACGGTTTGTTCACTGCTGATCAGGTTTGAACCTTCATACCAGGCATAGCTTATCTTGTTTCCAGGAACAAGAGGAATAAGTTTGTAAGGAATTGGAGCAACAGCAAAACTATCTGCCGAAAGCGGTGAATAACGCCATCCTTCCCTTGATGCAGACCAAAATGTAGCATTTCTCCCTGGAACGGCAAACCCGATCATACCGGTCCCATTCTGTAATCCGAGCGTAGCTTTATTTAACGCGATGCATTCCGGTTTACTGTAGATCTGGTTCTCGACAATGTTGGTCCCTTCATCCAGGATGATCTGGAAGGTGGCATAAGAATCCTGGCACCAGTATAACGGGGTCTGGCACCACATCACAACCAGTTGCCTGTTGGGCGCAGTTCCTTCAGTAAGGTAATAGATGTAGCTGTCAGAAGTCTTGGGAAGCAGATCCACAAATGGTCCGAGAATACAACTTTTAGGATTATAATTGGCGGCACTGGGAACGGCAAAAGCCTCGCGGATACCCGAGGAGCTTACATTTGGGACAAAGCTTATCCAACCGTTGGCACCGATATAAAACTGGTTATAAACGGTTCCGAAAAACATGAAATCGAACCCGATCGGAAATGGCCCGTCCACATCATCATCTCCCATTGTCACCGGGATCCCTACCTGGCCATAGGTAGCAGTCAGCGTTACCGGGATGCCGGGGTTGATGCTGTCGTTCGGTCCTGCCGAAAACTGGCCCCGGCTCACTGAAGCAATCAGCAAGCAAGAGATAAAAATCAGGACCAATTTAATTATCCGGCTGTTCAATTCTTTTCTGGTTAATTTCTTCAAACCATGTTGATTCACCAATTATCTCTCTTGGATTTTTCTCAGTGAATCTCTGTGTCTTCTCAGTGAACCTCAGCGTAACATTTTACACCGGGTAACAAAGAGATCAACAATCATGTGATCAGTTGCCTTATTTTCCCCACAAAATTGGTCATTAAATTTGAAATAAATCTTACTTTTGTGATTGATCATAAAAGTACGGATTTTTTATCATGCCAGAATACCACAATAGACACAATAGTCCACAATAGATAAAACAAATAATAAATCTCCTGATCCGGTTTCTGCGGATCTGTATTTCTAAAAATAACACATTATGAAAAAAGACATTAAAGTGTTCAATGTCATTAAAAAAGAATTGCATCGCCAAACCAGTGGTATTGAGCTGATCGCATCCGAAAATTTTGTCAGCGACCAGGTGTTGAAAGCCATGGGATCCTGTATGACCAACAAGTATGCCGAAGGATACCCGGGAAAAAGGTATTACGGGGGATGCCAGTTTGTTGATGAAACCGAACAGCTTGCCATTGACCGTGCCAAGGAGTTGTTCAATGCCGAATGGGCCAATGTTCAGCCGCACTCGGGTGCACAGGCAAACATGGCAGTCCTGATGGCGGTTTTGAAACCCGGTGATTCATTCATGGGGCTTGACCTTGCACATGGCGGACATCTATCACACGGATCGCCCGTCAATTCTTCAGGGATATTGTATCATCCATTTGCCTACCAGGTGGAGGAAGCCACAGGTATGATCAACTATGACAAGATGGAAGCCCAGGCTTTGCTGAACAAGCCAAAGCTTATCATCGCGGGTGCATCCGCATATTCCCGCGACTGGGACTACAAGCGCATGCGCGAGATCGCAGATAAGGTCGGGGCCATCCTGATGGCCGACATTGCGCATCCTGCAGGCCTGATCGCACGCGGGTTGCTGAATGACCCACTCCCCTGGTGTCACATCATCACAACCACGACGCACAAGACATTGCGCGGACCGAGAGGTGGAATGATCCTGATGGGAAAAGATTTTGAGAATCCATGGGGCGTTAAGACGCCGAAAGGTGAAACTAAAATGGTTTCTGCCATGCTTGATTCTGCAGTATTTCCCGGCATCCAGGGCGGACCGCTGGAACATGTCATCGCAGCCAAGGCTGTCTCTTTCTTTGAAGCGCTTACGGATGAATACATGGATTATATTCTCCAGGTCAAAAAGAATGCAGCAGTCATGGCAAAGGCATTTGTCGACCGGGGTTACCACGTGATCTCCGGCGGTACCGATAACCATCTCATGCTGATCGACCTGCGGAAGAAATTCCCCAATATCACCGGGAAGCAGGTTGAGAATACACTGGTAAGAGCTGAGATCACTGTCAACAAGAACATGGTTCCGTTCGACAGCCGCTCGCCGTTCCAGACCTCCGGGCTCCGGGTCGGAACTCCTGCAATCACAACACGTGGTTTGAAAGAAAAACACATGCCGGTAATTGTTGATCTGATTGATGAAGTGATCAGCGACATTGAAAATGAAACCAAAATCGCCGAGGTTGCAAAGAAGGTCAATAAAATGATGGAAGAATTTCCGTTGTTTGCCTATTGATTTAAGAATCAGGATTAACGATTTAAGATTTTTGAAGAAGTGAACAGAACAGCATAAAACAAATCTTCATAAATAAAAAATCGTTAATCCTTGTTCGATATTCAAACCGGATTTCAGAACATCAAACCATAATAACAAAATCACGTTTCTTAGCCACAATGAAAACCTTGTATCTGGCACGGCACACAAAATCTTCATGGGATACCGAAGGTATTGATGATTTTGACCGGCCATTGCTTGAACGGGGGATTCAGAAATCGAAGAAAGCTGCCAGGTATCTGAATAACCTTGATATTCATGTTGACAAGATCATCTCCAGTCCTGCTGTCCGTGCATTGGAGACTGCAAAACTGATTGCATCCGGCATCGGGTTTCCAACGGATAAAATCGTGCTGGAACCAGGGATCTATGAAGGATCGCTGAATAAAATGCTGGAAATTATTTATGCGACAGATGACGAAGTTGATTCCCTGATGATCTTCGGGCACAATCCCACCATCACTAAACTGGCCAATCATTTCCTGAAACCAGGGATTGATCTCATGCCAACCATGGGAATCGCCTGCATCTCCTTCAATACTGACGAATGGAATTCAATTCCATTGGCGGAAAAGAAAAACGAGTTTGTTCTGTTTCCCAATTTATTACCGGATTAAATGGGAAAGAGCAAAAAAATACCTATTCTCAACCGTGAGATCAGCTGGCTTTCATTCAATGGCCGGGTTCTCCAGGAAGCCGCAGACAAAGACAATCCCCTGATTGAGCGGCTGAAATTCCTTGGGATCTTTTCCAATAACCGCGATGAATTCTTTCGCGTTCGTGTGGCCACGCTGAACCGGATGACCACGATGGGCAGCATCCGCACCGATTACAAGATCAATCCCAAGAAGGTCCTGAAGGAGATCAACGAGATTGTGGTCTCCCAGGAACGGGACTTCATGGCGGTGTACCAGCAAATCGTTACTGAACTTGCAGAGCATAACATCTTCATCGTCAACGAAACCGAACTGACCGAAGAACAGGGAATCTTCGTGAAAAAATATTTTCATGAAAAGGTTCGTGTCGGCTTGTTTCCCATTATGATCGGGAGTTTGCAGGATCTTTCATCGCTGCGTGACAAATCGATCTACCTTGCCGTTGCCCTGGGCAGAAAAGAAAAGCCCAACAAGGAAGATATTGCCGTCATCGAATTGCCGACCAAGTCCGTTTCACGATTTCTTGTCCTTCCTTCACGGGGCGACAAGAAATTCATCCTCCTTCTGGATGATATCATCCGGTATTGCCTTTCGGAAATTTTCTCCGTCTTTGGCTGGAATCAATTCAGCGCATTCACGATCAAGATTACCCGTGATGCGGAGATTGACCTGGATACCGATGTCTCCAAGAGTTTTGTCGAGATCATGACCCAGAGCCTGAAACAACGGAAACGCGGCAGTCCTGTCCGGTTCGTTTATGACAATGCCATTCCGGATAACTCCCTGAAGATCCTCACAAAAAGACTTGGCATCAGCAAGGATGACCCGATCAGGGGCGGAAGCCGGTATCATAATTTCAAGGATTTCCGCTCTTTCCCAAACCTTGGCTCCAAGGTCCTTGAATATGAACCACGGATTCCCTTGTTGCATAAGGATCTTCCGGCAAACAAAAGCATCCTGGCATCCATCCGTGAAAAGGATGTGATGCTTCATTTTCCTTACCAGTCGTTCCAGTACATCATCGATCTCCTGCGTGAAGTTTCCATTGATCCTTCGGTGCGGTCGATCAAGATGACCATCTACCGCGCTGCAAAAAATTCCAGCGTGATCAATGCATTGATCAATGCAGCAAGGAATGGAAAGTATGTCACGGTGTTCATGGAACTGCAGGCACGTTTCGATGAAGAGGCAAATATCCTCTGGACAGAACGGCTGCAGGAAGAAGGTGTGAAAGTGATCCAGGGTATCCCGGGATTCAAGGTTCACAGCAAACTGATCCTGATCCGGAGAAAGGAAAATAACCGGAATGTCTATTATGCAAATATCGGTACCGGGAATTACAATGAAGATACTGCGCTGGTTTATGCGGATGACAGCCTGCTGACTGCCAACCCGGAGATCACTGCCGATGTGGAAAATGCTTTCCACCAGATGGAAGCCAACTACAAGCCATTGAAATACAAAACCCTTGTTGTGGCCCCGTTCCACATGCGGAACTATTTCCTGAACCTGATCTCGAACGAAATCCAGAATGCAAAAAAAGGGAAAGAGGCATGGATCATCATCAAACTGAACAACCTCGTCGATGAGAAGATCGTGAATAAACTTTATGCCGCCAGTAAAGCCGGCGTGAAGATCCGGATGCTCATCCGGGGAACCTGCGTACTGATCCCGGGAATACCGGGAGTCAGCGAGAACATTGAAGCGGTCAGTATTGTCGACCGGTACTTAGAACACTCAAGGGTGCTGGTATTTTGTCACGGCGGAGCAAATAAATATTTCATCACTTCCGCCGACTGGATGATCAGGAATTTTGATAACCGGATTGAGATTGCCTGCCCGATTGTTGACAAGAAAATCCAGGAAGAACTGATGACGATGCTTGAAATTCAGCTTTCGGATAATACAAAAGCCAGGATCATCGCTGCCGGGAAATCAAACGTATATAAGCAGACCGATGGTAAACCCGTCCGTTCGCAATACATGATCTACGACTACCTGAAAAAGAAGGGACAGGAATAATTAACTACTTTCAAGACTTACCGTGGAAAAGAACAGACATTTACTGAAAAAAATATTTTCCTTCTTCATCAATAAATTCTTCATTCTCACTGTTGCATTTATTGTCTGGCTGCTCTTCTTCGACAGCAACAACATCATGAACAGGTTACGCTACCGGGATAAACTGAAAGAACTGAAAAAGGAGAAGCGTTTCTATCTTGATGAGATCAGGCATGATTCGATCCTTACCCAGAAACTTTTAAACGACAGTTTAGAACTGGAAAAGTTTGCCCGCGAAAAATACATGATGAAAAAAGACAAGGAAGATATTTTTATGGTGCTCGATTCTACTGCGGATCGACATCGATGACCAGTTTCACCGAGTTGTGGGCCTTGTTTTTGAAGAACGCCTCAATCACTTTCACAAGCTTTATTTTTATTTCGGTTTGCGATGAACTCCGTTCGATCTTGATCAGGATCTGCTTCATGAAATAATTCTTTATCCTGGAGACCAACGGATATTCAGGCCCCAGCACACGTTTCCCAAGGATCTTACGAAACCCCGCTGCAAGCTCATCGGCCGCATCGTTCAGTATCTTCTGGTCTTTGTGCTTGACCTTTACCTGGACCAACCGGTAATACGGAGGATAATTGAATTTTCTTCGTTCGACCAGTTCATGCTGATACATCGAATGATAATCGTGATTCACAACATCGAGGATGATGTGGTGCCTGGGGTTGCTAGTCTGGATGATCACCTTCCCCCGGTTGTGCTTTCGTCCCGCACGGCCACTCACCTGCGACATCAGCTGAAAGCTTCGCTCGGCTGCCCTGAAATCGGGAAATGAGAGCATATTGTCGGCATTCAGAATACTGACGGTGCTTACATTTTCAAAATCCAAGCCTTTCGTAACCATCTGTGTTCCGACCAGGATATCGATCTTCCTCATTTCAAAATCATGAAGCAACTGCAGATGCGATTGCTTGCTCCGCATTGTATCCAGGTCCATCCGCATGATCTTTGCATCAGGAAGCAGCGTCCTGAGTTCTTCTTCAACCTTTTCTGTTCCAAATCCCTTCATCCGGATGTCGGTGCTTTTGCAGATCGGGCATTTGTCGGGGATTTTGGTAGTATAGCCACAATAATGACAACGCAACTGATCGCTGGCTTTGTGGTAAACCAGTGTTACATCGCAGTTTTTGCAGGTTGGCATCCAGGCGCATGATTCACATTCGAGCCGCAGGGAAAATCCCCTTCGGTTCTGGAACAAAATTGCCTGCTGATGCAAATCCAGTGCGTCTTTTAGCTGCTTCATCAGAACGGAGGTAAAGTGGGATTTCATTTTTTTCCACCGGATCTCGTTCCTGATATCGACCACCTCGATCTCCGGCATCTCCATGTTACCGTAGCGTTCCATCATCTCGACCAGCGCATACTTTCCTTCCTGGCAATTGAAATAACTCTCGATGGAAGGTGTCGCAGAACCGATGATCGCCTTGGCACCATGCAGATGAGCCAGGTACAAAGCGGCATCTCTCGCATTATACCGCGGTGCCGGATCGTATTGCTTGAAGGAAGGATCATGTTCTTCATCAACGATAACCAGTCCAAGTTTCGAAAACGGCAGGAAAATCGCTGATCGTGCACCCAGGACAATGTCATAATTGCCTTGCTCATGATGTTGTTTTTTTCCGCCGGTCAATACTTTATTCCAGATCTCGAATCGTTCATTTTCATTGAACCTGGAGTGATAAACACCGATTCTTTCGCCAAAATATTTCTTCAGGCGGAGGATGATGTGCGAAGTCAGTGCGATTTCCGGAAGCAGGTATAGCACTTGCTCTCCACGGTCCAGCGCTTCCTGCATGCACTTGATATAGATCTCCGTTTTCCCGCTGGAAGTCACGCCATGCAGCAGAACCACATCTTTCGTAAGAAATGATTGATGGATCCCGTCAAGCGCACTTTTCTGAAGCTCATTATAAACAATTGAGTCCACACCTAATTCTGATGCACCGATATTCACGCGGCTGATCACCCGTTCGTGGATCTCAAGCACATTCTTCTTCACCAATCCGTCAAGAACCGGGGCAGTTGCATGGACACTCTGGAGGAGTTCTGATCGTGTCACTTCCAGGATTTTCTCTGATCCGTATTTCGACAGTGCGAGAAATGACATCAGGAGCTCTGATTGCTTTTTTGCTTTTTTCTCAAGATCCCTGAACAGGGATTCGAATTTCGTTTCATCCTCAAGATAGGCAGTATTCAGCTCGACGAAAGTTTCCAGCTTTGGTTTGTACCTCTCGGAAAGTTGTTCCTCCATCAGGACAATCCCCTTATCGAGAAGCGTATTGATCACCGGGATGACTTTCTGCTGGTTCAGTATCTTGTGGATTTCGGATACTTCGATGGATTTCCTGTGATGAAGTGCCTCCACCAGCAACTGCTCTTTTTCATTCAGCTGCGAGAAATCCGCTTCTGCCGAAGGATGCAGCATGATCCTGGATTCGCTTGATAGTTTGAATGCAGATGGAAGTGCGGCATTCATCACTTCACCCAGGTGACAAATATAATAAGATGCCACCCATTGCCAGAATTTTACCTGGACGGGAAGTACAACCGGGTATTCATCAAGTGCTGAAAGGATACTCTTTGGTTCATAACCTGATGGGGCCTGGTCATGCAAAGCCAGGACCAGGGCGGTATAGAGTTTTCTCTGTCCGAACTGTACGACCACCCTTCCCCCCGGAAAAACAAACGGAACCAGGTCATCCGGGATAAAGTAGGTAAATGAACTGCCCAGGGGTAAGGGCAGCAGGAGATCGGCAAAATGACTGACAGTTTCCAAAGCAAGATGAACCTAATGATTTACAATGCCAGGATCCGCGACATTTCAAGCAATGGCCGGTTGATGTCCTTGTGATGTTTAACGGCATTTTCAAAAGGAGTGAATACCACTACCCTGTCAACGATACCGGCCATAACATCCCGTTGTCCATCGAGCAACGCCTTGACTGCCGCATAACCCAGTGTACTCGCAAGAACCCTGTCGTATGCGCTGGGGGAACCTCCGCGCTGGATATGACCGAGGATCGTTACACGCGTATCCAGTTCCGGAACCCGTTCTTTCATCTTTGCAGCGATCTCATAAGCACCGCCGGCTTCATCACCTTCTGCAACGATCACGATCCCGGAAGTCTTGCTTTTTCTCCAGTCATGCCTGAGCAGGCGCGCAAGATTGTCGATGTAGGTTGTTGTTTCCGGCACCAGGATGAACTCGGCACCACAGGCAATCCCGCTCCGAAGTGCAATAAATCCCGCATCACGACCCATCACCTCGATGAAGAAAAGCCGGTCATGTGAAGTGGCGGTATCACGGATCTTATCTGCAGCTTCTACTACTGTATTGACCGCAGTGTCATACCCAATCGTAGCATCCGTGCCAAAAAGATCATTATCGATCGTTCCGGGTAAACCCACGGTAGGTATGCCAAATTCCTTATCAAAGATAGCTGAACCGGTAAACGTGCCGTTCCCACCGATTGCAACCAGTGCATCGATTTTGTTTTCTTCCAGGTTCCTGAAAGCCTGGAGCCTTCCCTCCTTTTCCATAAAGCGCTTGCTGCGTGCGGTTTTCAGGATTGTTCCCCCGCGCTGGATGATGTTTGATACAGAACTGCTGTACATCTGCTCGATCTGTCCGTCGATCATTCCTTCATAACCGCGGTAAATCCCGAAAACCTCAAGGCCTTCAAAGATCGCTGTACGCACTGCAGCACGAATTGCGGCATTCATTCCCGGTGCATCACCGCCTGATGTAAAAACACCAACTCTTTTTATTTTCGACATAGCTATTTCTTTTATTTTTTTACCACTGAGGCACTAAAATCACTTAGAAACACTAAGAAGACAAGTGATCAACTCGCCAACCCGGTCAATACAACTCAAACTTCACAAACCTGCATTCCAGCGGGCCATTGTAAAGGATGATCTTTTTCGATGGGTGAAGGCCGATAAATTTCAATGCTTTCAGGTCCGACGAAATGAACCATGCCGTGTAACCCTTGTATTTTTTCTTCAGCACATCCCCGATCATCTTGTAAAAACCAATGCTGTCATCCAGCTGCAAACGCTCATCGTACGGAGGATTGCACACGATTGTTCCCTTTTCGCCCGGAGCATCGGCATCTTCAAAAGATGTTTTTTTTATAGTGATATCCTCAAGGAGGTTGGCAAAATCAAGGTTCTCTTTTGCATTTTCTATAACCCTTGAAGAAATATCGGAACCAAAGATCGGCACTGAATTGCGGATGATCTTCGCATCTTCCTTTTCTTTTACCGACGACCACAACCCGGCATCATAATCCGCCCATTTCATGAACCCGAAATCATCCCTGAAATACCCTGCAGGAATTGCCTTTGCAGCCATGGCCGCCTCGATCAGGATGGTTCCTGAACCACACATCGGGTCATAAAACAAGGAATTTTTATCCCACCCCGAAAGGATCACCAATCCTGCAGCAAGAACTTCACTCAGTGGGGCGATTCCCTGGTTCCTGCGGTAGCCGCGCTTATGCAGGGACATCCCGGAACTGTCCAGTGAAACGGTGCAATTTTCCTTGTAGATGTGAACATTGATCCGGAGATCAGGATTGTCAAGACTAACAGATGGTCTTGATCCCGTTTTATCCCTCAGCCGATCAACAATAGCATCCTTCGTTTTTAATGAGATGTACTGTGTATTGGTGAAGACAGAAGTACTGTTCACTGCATCCACGGCCAGTGTCTGGTCTGACTGCAGCCAATCTTCCCATTTAAAATCATAAATATTCTGGTAGAGATCTTCCTGCTTGACAAGACTGAAAGCAAGAACCGGCTTCAGGATCCGGAGAGCCGTCCGGCAGGAATAATTGGCCTGGTAGAGCAATTCCCGGTTCCCCTGGAAAGTAACAGCCCGCTTCAGCAACTGGCTGTTCACTGCACCCATTGCATCGAGTTCATCCTTCAGGACCTCTTCCAGTCCAGAGATGGTTTTCGCGGTATAGGTATTCATTTCCGATGCGTTCACAAGCCATCAATTTACGATTGGAAAATTACGAAATATTTTGCGAAGGGAATTGAATAATAAAAATGATTCCTACCTTTGAATTGAAGAAATATACCATTATCTGCTTTCCAATATCTTCAACTTCATGCGTATGCATTTCAAATTCAAGGGTTTTTTTGTGCTCTTCCTGATGGTTGTAAGCATAAGCGTATCCGGCCAGGAATCTTTCCTTGTTTCCGGGAAAGTGACCGACTCAAAATCACAGGAACCACTTGCGTTTGTCAATATTGTGATCAACAACAGCATGAATGGCGGAACGACCGACATTGACGGGAAATTCAAACTCAGATCCGCTGAAAGGATCAATTTTCTGCAATTATCATATGTCGGATTTCAGCCTTTGAAATACGCCATCAGTACCAAAACGGAGAACCTCCAGATCCAGATGATAAGGACTGAGATCGAACTAAAGGAAGTAGAAATTCTTCCGGGCCTGAATCCTGCGCACAGGATCATCCGAAATGCCATTGAAAACAGGGAAAACAATGATCCTGAACGGCTGAAATCGTTCTCTTATACATCCTATGAAAAAGTGGTTTTCACCATGGATTCCTCTTATGCTTCTAGTACAGCACGTAAGGACACCACCAGAAAAGAGAAACGGGTTACGATCTCTGGCAGGGATAAAGATGTTCCGGATTCTGTCCACGAGGCAAGAATGGATTCGGGAGAAGTATCCATGAAGAAATTCTTCAGCCAGCAGTATCTTTTCCTGATGGAGAATGTAACCAAGCGCAAATTCCTTGAACCGGACAAGAATTATAACAATGTAATTGCAACAAGAATGTCGGGTTTCCATGATCCGATCTTTGTTTTCCTGACAACCCAGATCCAGTCATTTTCGTTTTACAAACCCTATATTTCTCTTTTCCAGAGCACCTACATCAATCCCATCAGCAGCGGGAGTCTCAGTAAATATTTTTTCAAGCTTGAAGACACGACCTATACAGGAAAGGACACTGTTTTCATCATCTCCTTCAGGCCCCACCGGGGAACGAATTTTGACGGGCTGAAAGGCGTGATCTCCATCAGCACGCATGGGTGGGCGATCCAGAATGTTATTGCACAGCCTGCGAACAAGAGCCAGGCGATCCAGATCAAGATCCAGCAGATGTACGAACTGGTGGATGGAGAACACTGGTTTCCCGTGCAGCTGAATACGGATGTGACATTAGGAATGCTCGAAATTGGCCGTGACCATCATGTGATCGCCAAAGGGAGAAGCTACATCCGCGATATCGTCCTGAACCCGGAGCTTGTGCGAAGGGAATTCAACCACCTCGATGTGGAAGTCGACAAGGCTGCGACAGAACGGGATGAAACCTTCTGGAATG
>Ga0118677_10004511_pt1 | contig 25288 bp, 40 predicted proteins | sample AliMusrvi5mmetaG_FD_86154 | JGI IMG/M metagenome (GOLD analysis project Ga0118677, IMG submission 86154)
AAGCGCGCGGCGCGCACATTTTTGATGCAGGGTGGATTTAATCAAACATTCGTGCCATAATAATTTTATGATGGTTGATATTAATCAGTTTTTAACCGGAGACCTGGCGCCTGGCGAAGATATCCTGTGGTGCGGCCAGCCGCAGCAGGGTCTCCTGCTGCGCCGGTCGGAGGGCCTCTGGATTCCTGTCAGCCTGCTGACAGGCCTGCTCGTTTTTCCGGCAGAGGGCTGGCTCGTATCCCTGTTGTGGAAGGTCGTGGATGTGCATGATTATTCCACCGCAGGAATGGCCATTTTGTTTGTCCTCGGGGGCATCGTCCTGCTTGGTTTGCTTTTTGTCCTGGCGGCAGGTTACCTGCTGCTTGGACGCTTTGCCTATGACAGCCTGCGCCGCCGGAAAACCTTTTACGCCCTGACCAACCGCCGGGTCATCATTTGTTCCACAATTTTAAATAGAAGAATCCGCTCCATCCCTCTGGACAGAAAGCTCAAAATGACCCTGGTCAACAACACGGGTGGGCGGGGTAGCCTGTATTTAAGCGCCGAAGTCGTTATATGGTGGATGATTCTGGGGCCCTCGTGGTGGCTGCCGATCTGGCCGGATGTGGAAGTTTACCATCCGCCTTTTTTGGAGCGCATTGAGAATGCCGGGGAGCTGTACCAACAGATTAACAAATTAATCGTTTGAAGTTTCCCTGTGGATGTGAGGGTGAGTGCGATGACCTTTGAACAAAAAGAATCTTTGCCTTATTTTTTCAGCACCTTGCTGGCGCTGGGGGTCATCGTTATTGTCTGGAAACACCGCCGCAGCCCTGGCGGCAAGGCATTTATCTGGATGATGCTCGGCCTGGCTGCCTGGGCAGGCCCGGCGGGATTGGAAATTACCTCCAACAGCCTGTCTGCCAACCTCATCTGGTCGATCGTGTCTTACCCCGGTGTGCTCAGCGTGCCGGTCTTCTTCTTTTTATTCGTGCTCCAGTTTACCGGGCAGGAATACCTGCTTACGCGGCGCAACCTGGCTTTATTATGGATCATTCCTGGCATAACGCTGCTGATGGCGCTCACCAATAACTGGCACCATTTGCTCTGGAGTTCCCTGGTTCCTGACCCCCTGGTGGGGGAAAATTTGATCCATTACGGCCATGGCCCGTGGTTTTATGTGATGCTCGTTTATCTATACGCCCTGGTTCTGGCCGGGTCTGTCTTATTGCTCAAGGCTGCCTTCAGTTTTCAAAAAGCGTTCCGCCTGCAGACCCTGGCGATTCTGGTCAGCATTCCGCTCCCCTGGCTGGGAAACCTGCTCTATATTTTAAATATCAGTCCCCTGCCGGGATTGGATACCGCGCCCATCTTTTTTACGATGACCGGCCTGGTCCTTTCCCTGGCAATCTTCCGCTTTCAACTGCTTGAGCTGGTGCCGGTGGCGCGTGAAATGGTGATCGAGGGGCTTTTGGATGGAATCATGGTCATGGATGCCCGGGAGCGCATTGTGGATATTAACCCGGCCGCAAAAAAACTGCTTAACCTTTCCGCAGGCGCCTGGCTGGGGCAGCCCATCTCCAGCCTCGTGCCCCAGATCCAGCAGTTGATCGATCATCCACAATTAAAGCTGGAAACCTTTTCAGAAACCGCCACGCCCACCTGGGTGGAAATGCACCTCGACCCTCTGCGCAGTCCCACCGGGCGTCTGCTCGGCCGGCTGCTCACGCTGCGCAATATCACCGACCGCAAGCAGATGGAACTCGATTTGCAGGAAAAAACGCGCGAGCTCGAACGCCTGGCTGTCTCTGACAGCCTGACGGGGCTCTTCAACCGGCGTTACATCGAAAGCGCCCTGCAGCTTGAGTTTGAACGCTGTGAGCGCTATCACCTTTCGCTGGCCATCGCCATGTTTGATATCGACCTGTTTAAAGGGATCAACGACCGTTTTGGCCATCCCTGCGGCGATGAAGTGATTCGCCGGGTCTCCAGAGAATTGCGCGCCTGCCTGCGCTCGGCGGATATCGCCGCCAGGGTGGGCGGGGACGAGTTTCTGGCTCTCTTCCCGCTGACCAGCCTGGAGGATGGCTGGATGGCGATTGAACGCCTGCGCAGTTTGCTCGAGCATTCGGTGATCGACTGCACCGGGGAAGGAATCACCATCAGCGGCGGGGTAACGTCCTGGTTTGCCGGAGATAAACCCAATGCCGCCTTGCAGCGCGTGGACCGCCTTTTATACCAGGCAAAAAAGCAGAACCGCAACCTGGTTCTCAAAGATGCTGGCCAAAGCGACCCATTCCAGGTCAACCCGGAAGAATTGGCGTAAAACCCTTACTTCTTCTTTTTGGGTTTGGGTTCGGGAAGCTCCCCGGCAGTAATGCGCACCAGGTCGCTCAACCTGCCGCCGTCTTCAAGCAGTTCTTCGATGAGAAACATCGGTTTTGCGCCGGGGTAAGGCGGGGCTTCAACCACATCGCCCAAAAAGGCCCTGCCGCCTGCGGTCGGCTTAATAAAAAATTGGTTATCGCATACCAGGCCCAGGATTTTACCATCCACATAAAGCGTATACTCGCCAAACATTTTCCGGTAAGTGATGCTGCCGGCATCCTCAATCTGGTCCACGACAAACTCAACAAAATTAATCTCGGATGACAATTTTACCTCCATACAACATCACAGGTTTTATCGTCCATTCTTTTTGCGCAGCATTCAACATTTCAAAAGAGGTTTGACTTCGATAATATTTCTGGGAGGGTGCCTTTTTTTGAGTTCATTCAGCACAAATCGGGTCATATCCGTGTCTTTCATAGGTCACCTTATGTCCCCGCTTTCAGATAGCAGCTCGGGTTTGTGGGTGAAATTATATCCTGAAAAAAGAAAAACCAATTCATTCCACCCGCTTTCATTTGATAAATAATCGTGTATAATTTATATGACTAAAAAAAATATATAGTCATATGGTAACGAGAGGTGTTTATGCCCCGCGCATTTTCGGACAGTGAAAAAATAAAAATCCGCCAGCGGCTGGTGGACCAGGGTTACAAACAATTTTCGGCCCACGGGTTGAAGAAAACCAATATTGACGAGCTCGCCTCTGCGGCCGGGATTTCAAAGGGCGCATTTTACATCTTTTATGACTCGAAGGAAGCCCTTTTCATGGATGTGGCTGAGATGGCCGAAGAGCGTTTCCGCCGTGATGTCCTCGCCGTCCTCGACCAGCCGGCCGTTTCCGCGCGTGCCAACCTTTTTGCCGTGTTAAAAAAGGCTTTTTCGCTCTGGAAAACCCTCCCGATTCTGCAGCAGTTTTCCGCCGTGGATGTGGAGGTGCTCCTGCTGCGCATCCCGGAAGAAAAATTGCACGCCCATATGCAGGCGGATGGGGCTTTCATGCAGGAACTGATCTCCCGCTGCCGGCAGGCAGGCATTCCCGTCTGCCGCAGTGCGGGCGAATTGGGTGGGCTGGTTTACTCGCTCCTTTTGATCAGCTTGAATGAATCCGGCCTGGGGCCGATCAAAGTCGAAGACAGCCTGGATGTGCTGCTTGAACTGGTGGCGGCTTACTGCCTGGGAGAAATAAACCTGCAGGCGCCGGGCCCCGAGGCACATTGGCCTGGTTTTGACGCGGAGGTATAAAAATGACCTGGTCGATTGAAACGCAAGACCTGTGTAAAAATTACGCCAGGGTGAAGGCGGTGAAAGACCTTTCCCTGCGCGTGGGGCAGGGTGAAGTTTATGCTTTCCTCGGGCTGAATGGCGCCGGAAAAACCACCACCATCCGCATGCTCCTGGGGATGATCCGCCCCAGCGCCGGGTGTGTATCGGTCCTGGGGACACCTGTGCGCCCGGGAATGTGCCAGCCCTGGGACCGCGTGGGTTACCTGGTGGAAACGCCGCGCGCTTATCCTGAGCTGACCGTGCTTGAGAACCTTGAAGCAGCCCGCAGGCTCCACCCGGGCACCAGCCCCGCAGCGGTTCCGGCGATCATCGAGCGCCTTTCCCTGGGAGAGTACGCCCAGCGCCGCGCCGGAACGCTTTCGCTCGGAAATTTACAGCGCCTGGGCCTGGCCAAAGCCCTGCTGCACGCACCCGAAATCATCCTCCTGGACGAGCCGGCCAACGGGCTCGACCCTGCCGGGATCGTGGAAATTCGCAACCTGCTCCTCGAATTGACTGAAAAACAAGGCTGCACGGTCTTCATGTCCAGCCACATCCTCGCCGAAGTATCGCGCCTGGCAGGACGGATCGGCATCATCCACCAGGGGCGCCTGCTCCAGGAAATGGACATGGCCGGTTTGGAGCGCAACCGCCGCCGGCGCCTGCTGCTGGGCGCGCGCGACCCGCAGGCGGCGCTAAGCGCCCTGGCTGCCGCAGGCCAACCCTGCGTCTTGCTCGAGGACGGCGAAATTGAAATCAGGAACGACTTTTCAATTCAACACCCCGATGAAATTGCCGCTTTACTGGTGCGCGCGGGGACGCCGCCCACACGCCTCCTGGTGGAAGAAGAGGCGCTTGAGGCTTACTTCCTGCGGTTGATCGGCGCAGAAGGAGAAAATTAACATGGCAGCCTTCGCAGATTTGCTCTGGGTTGAACTTTTAAAGGCGCGCCGCTCGGCTGTGCCTTTTTACACCGCCCTTGGGGCGCTCTTCATGCCGCTCGGGGTGGCTTTTTTAATTTTCCTCGCCAAAAACCCTGAATTGTCCCACCGCCTGGGGTTGGTGGGCGCCAAGGCCAACCTGACGGCTTATTTTGCCACCACCTGGAGCTCCTACCTGGCGCTTTGCGGGCAGATCATCGCCGCCGGTGGATTTTTTATTTTTGTCCTGGCGGCTTCCTGGATTTTCGGGCGCGAGTTCGTCGATGGTACGCTCAAGGATCTGCTGGCTGTGCCGGTGCCGCGCACGGGGCTGGTCCTGGCCAAATTTGCCGTGCTGGCGATCTGGTCTGGCGCAATAACCCTGTTAATCCTCGGGCTCAGCCTGCTGCTGGGCGGGTTGATTGCCCTGCCCGGCGCTTCGACCGGCGTATTGGTGCAGGGCTGCGCGGCCGACCTGGCAGCTGCGGCGATGGTTATCCTCGTGGTGCTGCCTTTTGGCCTGTTTGCCAGCCTCGGACGCGGCTACCTGCTGCCCATGGGCCTGGCGGTGCTCCTGCTGGTGATGGCCAACCTGGTGCAGGTGGCCGGCTGGGGTGACTATTTCCCCTGGGCGATTCCGGCCCTTTTTGCCCAGGGAACGCAGTCCCTGCCGGCTTTAAGCTTTGCCAGCGTGCTCTTCACCGGCCTCGCCGGCATCCTGGGCACCTGCCTGTGGTGGAAGTATGCCGACCAGAACCGTTGAGCGCCATAATGAGGAGCACAACCTAAACGTCCAGGAGGATGCGCGGGTTTTGCTCTGAAAGGATCTCGTAACGCGCCCGCCCGCCGCAAAACTGTTCGACCAGGCGCATGCTTTCGAGGCAGGCGGCTTCAATTTCCGCCGGGCCCATCGGCGGCAGGCCGTCGACGTTGATTTCAAGGGCGCGGGTTTCGGGCAGGGTCAGGGTGTGGTTGGCCTGGCGCCAGGTCCAGCGCCGCGTGAGCACGGTGCTGCCTTCAGCAAAAATGACTTCCCCCGGCAGGGGGTGTTCCAGCTGCTCAGAGCCAAAAGGAGTGAAATTTTCCTCCCCGCTTGCCAGCTGCAGCAGCATGTCGGCCTGAAGCCCTTCGATGCTGTGACCGCCGACCGGCAGCAGGTGGTGCAGAGAAACCAGGTTGCCGATATCCACCAGGGTATTGATCGAGGGCAGGGCATCGCCGCGCAAAGCGCGCCGCGCCAGGGCTTCGATTGAAGGCCGAAATTCAGCCGGTTTGGCGCCAAAGGAACGGAAAGCCTCGCGCCACGGGCGGATGTGTGCGTCTTCAATCAGCGTGTCCAGTGAAAGCCTGCTGCGCACATCTGCTTCGGCGGCGCGCAGCAGCGCCGTGAGGGCAGCCGGAGAAGGCCCGTTCTTCAAGCCCGCCGCGACCACCACGCCGCGTAAGTATCCGGGAAAATGATTAAAAATATCGGTTGAAATGGAATGCTGAAACAGGGGCATATGGGTCTTCCTCCGGGCTGTAAGACTCGAGATGGTCTATTATAAACATAAAAAGGCGCTCCCTGGAATTAAGGTTCCCAATGATCCGGAATTAATTCGCCGTGGGCTTGACTCGCAGGCATTCTTCTGATAAACTCCACCTCCGCGTGCAGGGCTGCAAAATTGAGCAACCATGGGTGTAAAACGCCTGAGGCGTTTGATTTTCGGCCAAAGGCTTGTCATTTTAAATACCCTCTGTTATAATTCTGCACGCTGTGTATGAGATCTTTAACAACAAGCGCCGACGTAGCTCAATCGGCAGAGCAATTCACTTGTAATGAATAGGTTAAGGGTTCAATTCCCTTCGTCGGCTCTGCGGTTGTTAGCTGGCACGCGAAAGTGATCGTAAAGATCTATTTTGCTTGCGAACCAACAACTCGTTGCGTTCGGAATAAAAATGGGCAGTTACCCAAGTGGCCAAAGGGGGCTGACTGTAAATCAGCTGGCGAACGCCTTCAGAGGTTCGAATCCTTTACTGCCCACCTGGTCGAAGTTTCAAAAGCTTCAGACCGACACCTTAACCGCAATGGTGAGGTGAAAACACAAGACGGCAAGCCCTCATAGCTCAGTTGGTAGAGCACGTTCTTGGTAAGAACGGGGTCTTGGGTTCAAATCCCAATGAGGGCTCTTGCTGCTATTATGGTCTAATAATAACAACAGGAGAATCAGGAATTATGGCTAAGCAAAAGTTCGATCGAAGCAAACCGCATATGAACGTGGGTACCATGGGCCACATTGACCATGGCAAGACGACCCTCACCGCCGCAATCACCAAAGTCAGTCAATTAATGGGAAATGCGGAATTCAAAGCGTATGACCAGATCGATAACGCTCCTGAAGAGAAGGCGCGTGGGATCACGATCAACATTGCGCACGTGGAATATTCCACGGCCAAGCGGCATTATGCGCACGTGGATATGCCCGGTCACCGCGACTATATCAAGAACATGATCACCGGCGCAGCGCAGGTGGACGGTGCCATCCTGGTGGTGGCAGCCCCCGACGGCCCGATGCCCCAGACCAAAGAGCACGTGCTGCTGGCGCACCAGGTGGAAGTGCCGAACATCATCGTCTTCCTGAACAAGGTGGACATGATGGACGACCCTGAACTGCTGGAACTGGTTGAAATGGAACTGCGAGAAATGCTCACCGGGTATAAATACCCCGGGGAGGAACTGCCGATCGTGCGCGGCAGCGCCCTGAAAGCGCTGGAAAGCACCTCGACCGACCCGAACGCACCGGAATACAAATGCATCCGCGATCTTCTGGATGCGGTGGACAACTACTTCCCGGATCCGATCCGTGAAATGGACAAACCGTTCATGATGCCGGTGGAAGACGTGTTCTCGATCAAGGGACGCGGGACGGTGGTGACAGGGCGTGTGGAACGCGGGCGTGTCCATGTTGGGGACCCGGTGGAAATCGTGGGCCTGCAGGAAAAGAGCGTGGCGTCCGTATGCACGGGAGTGGAAATGTTCCACAAGCTGCTGGATGAAGGCCAGGCAGGAGACAACCTGGGCCTGCTGCTGCGAGGAATCGAGCGCAACGATGTCGAGCGCGGGATGGTGATCGCCAAGCCGAACTCGATCAAACCGCACACGAAGTTCATGGCGGAAGTGTACGTGTTGAAGAAGGAAGAAGGCGGACGGCACAAGCCGTTCTTCCCGGGATACCGCCCCCAGTTTTTCATCCGCACGATGGATGTGACGGGTGCGATCACGCTGCCTGAAGGTGTAGAAATGGTGATGCCGGGCGACAACGTGAATATGATGGTAGAACTGATTGTACCTGTGGCTCTGGAACAGGGTTCGAACTTCGCCATTCGCGAAGGCGGCCTGACCGTGGGTGCGGGCGTGATCACCAAGATTCTTGACGAGAAACCAGGTAAATAAATATGGCTGCTAAACAACGCATTCGAATTCGCTTGAAGGCTTTTGACCATCGTGTCCTCGATCAATCCGCAAAACGTATCGTTGAGACGGCTGAACGCAGCGGTGCCCATGTTGTGGGTCCCGTTCCGCTACCTACCAAGATCGAAAAGTTTACCGTGCGCCGATCCACTTTCATTGATAAAGATTCCCACGAACATTTCGAGATCCGCACACATAACCGCCTGATCGATGTACTCGACCCAGATTCGAAGACCATTGATATGCTGATGCGGTTAAATCTGCCAGCGGGTGTCGATATTGAGATCAAAATCTAATTGAACCAAGGAATAAAGTGGTTGGAGCCTGATTTCAGGCTCCAACCATTGTCGGAATGTAACAAAGGTGGTAAAATGTTTAGGTTTGGTTAAAATCCAAGCATTTATGAGGCAATGTAAGAGCGGTTCTGTGGGCGCTGATCCCATAACCGGCATGTCGCAACAAACTGCTGACTGCATTGCGCACGAAGATGATGCAACCATGCCCAGGTTGACAGTCTTGTCAAATCTTATAGAAGGAGAACAATCGATATGTTTAAAGGGCTAATTGGTAAGAAAATCGGCATGACCCAGATTTTCGATGAAAATGGTGCCGCCATTCCGGTGACCCTCATTGAAGCTGGGCCATGTTTCGTTACCCAGGTTCGAACAGCCGAAAAAGAAGGTTACACGGCAGTTCAGCTTGGGTTTGACGAAATTAAGCCGAAACGCCTGACCGGCGGTGAATTAGGTCATCTCAAGAAGAACAATTTGCCCCCCATGCGCTTCCTGCGTGAATTTCGTGCCAAACTCATCGAACTCAAAGAGGGCGATGTGGTAAAGGTGGACGTTTTCACCGTGGGTGAACACGTGGATGTCGTAGGTACCAGCAAGGGCCGCGGCTTCCAGGGTGGTGTCAAGCGCTATCATTTCCGGGGTGGTCCCAAAACACATGGTCAGTCAGATCGTCATCGTGCTCCTGGTTCCCGAGGTTCGGGTACAACTCCAGGGCGTGTCTATAAAGGTGCTCGTGGTCCCGGTCATATGGGCGATGACCGAGTTACGTCCTCGAACCTTAAAATCGCTATCGTCGATGTTGAACGCAATTTGCTGGGGGTGCGTGGCGCCGTTCCTGGTTCGCGTGGCGGCCTGGTGTTGATCAAAGAGGGACGAAAACAGTAGCCCTGTGGGCCTCAAACTGTTTTCAAAGGGAGCAAAACGACTATGTTAGTAGATGTTTTCAACATGGAGGGCAAGAAGATTAAGACGGTTGAATTGCCGGCGAATGTCTTTGAAGCCCCAGTTTATCAAGACTTGATGCATCAGGCTTATGTTCGTCAGATGGCCAATGCTCGCCTGGGTACGCATGCGACCAAGGTGCGCGGTGAAGTGGCTGGTGGCGGGCGCAAGCCCTGGAAGCAGAAGGGTACTGGCCGGGCCCGTCAGGGTTCCATCCGTTCAGCCCAGTGGAAAGGCGGCGGTAAGATTCATACTCCCCATCCGCATTCCTACCGGCTGGCGATGCCGCTCAAGATGCGCCGCGCCGCCCTGCGATCTGCTTTAACGGTAAAGGCTCAGGAATTAAGTATTGTGGTTGTAGAAGAATTAGCTTTACAACAGCCCAAGACGCGATTGATGGCCAGCGCATTAAATGCCCTGGTTGGCAATGCCAGCGCATTGGTGTTGATCCCGGAAAAACTCGCCTATGCAGGCGTGATCCGCTCAACCAATAATATTCCAGGCGCCAAAATCATGTTAGCCAATTATCTCAACATCCGCGATCTATTGTCATATGACAAAGTGGTCCTGCCCCTGGCAGTTCTGGATGTTATTAGTTCAAATCTGGGTTAGGTAGGAGGACGAGATGACTACTGTATATGATATTCTCCGCCGCCCGCTGGTGACTGAAAAATCGAACTATCTTATGAACCACCTGCATCAGTATGTCTTTGAAGTGGCAACGAGCGCAACTCGAACCCAGGTAAAAGACGCTGTGGAAAAATTATTCAACGTCGAGGTATTACAGGTGAATATTATGAAAGTTCCCGCCAAGCGAAAGCGTTCGGGGCGCAGTCGCCAGTTGACGCTGCGAAATAACGCTTACAAGAAAGCAATTGTCACGCTTTCTCCGAAAGACCGCATACCGTTCTTTGAGGGGGTGGAATAATGGCAGTTAAAGTTTATAAACCCATTACTCCTGGCCAGCGTAATAAGACTGGCTATACTTTCGAAGAAATCACCAAGGATACCCCCGAGCGTTCATTGGTGGTCATCCAGAAACGCCATGCAGGACGTAACAATTATGGCCGCGTGACCGTTCGCCATCAGGGCGGCGGAGAAAAACGCTATATCCGCATGGTGGATTTCAAACGGAACAAGCAGGGAATTCCCGCGAAAGTGGCTGCGATCGAATATGATCCCAACCGCACAGCCCGTATCGCCCTGTTATTTTATGTGGATGGTGTAAAGGCCTATATCCTGGCTCCTATTGGTTTGAAAGTAGGAGATACAGTGATGGCTGGTCCGAGTGCAGAAATTCGCGCCGGTAACAGCCTGCCCATTTCCAGCATCCCGGTTGGTACCATGGTCCATAACGTTGAATTAAAAGAAGGCCGTGGTGGTCAATTGGTCCGTTCAGCCGGTACGGCAGCCCAGCTGCTGGCAAAAGAAGGCGACTATGCCCAGATACGTATGCCATCTGGTGAAGTACGCCTGGTCCGCCAGACATGCTATGCTACCATTGGACAGGTTGGCAATCTGGATCACAGCAATATCAAGCTAGGCAAAGCTGGCCGAAAACGCCACATGGGTGTCCGCCCAACGGTGCGTGGAACAGCAATGTCCCCCCGCGACCATCCGCATGGTGGTGGTGAAGGGCGTCAGCCTGCCGGTATGCCTGGTCCTAAATCACCGTGGGGTAAGCCCACACGTGGTTATAAGACCCGTCGTAATAAGTTGACCGATCAATACATTGTGCGCCGCCGTGATAAATCGGGCGGACGCTAAATGAGCTAGAGATAGAAGGACGAGAAATATGTCACGATCTCTGAAAAAGGGTCCATTTGTAGACCCCAAACTGTTGAAGAAAATTGAAGCCATGAATCAGCGTGGCGATAAAAAAGTAGTCCGCACCTGGAGTCGTGCCAGCACGATATTCCCCCAGATGGTTGGACATACAATCGCTGTCCATGACGGCAAACGACATGTGCCGATCTATGTGACCGAAAACATGGTTGGTCACCGTCTGGGCGAATTTGCTCCAACACGTCATTTCCGCGGCCATCTGGCAGCTGAAAAGGCGTCTGCTGCGCCAGCGAAAGGTAAATAAGCCATGGCAACCGATGTTCGTGCTTATTTAGAGAACTGCGGCGTTTCAGCCCAAAAAGTGCGCCTGGTGATCGATGTAGTCCGTGGAAAACCTGCGACTGAGGCTTTGAATACGCTCAAATTTATGCCCAAGATTGGCGCTCGCCATGTTCACAAGCTGTTAGCATCAGCTGTTGCCAATGCCGAAGAGAATTTTGGCTTGAACCGGGAAGATATGTATATTTACAAGATTTCTGCCGATGAAGCCCCCACCCGTAAGTGGCGCCGTTTTGGAGCCCGCGGTCGTTTCAAGCCGGTTTTACGGCGCTCTTCACATGTCACCGTAATCTTACGGGAACGAGAGTAGGAGAAGTTTATGGGTCGCAAAGTACATCCGATAGGTTTTCGTCTCGCAATCAACAAGCCCTGGGAAGGGCGCTGGTACGCCGAGGGTGAGGAATATAGAACCCAACTGCGCCAGGATATCGTCATCCGCGACATGATCCATGCCGAAACCGACAAAGCCGGTGTTTCACTGGTAGAAATTGAACGGTTTCCTGGCAAGGTCAAAGTGGTGATCCACACCGCCAAACCCGGTATTCTCATTGGCCGCAAGGGCGAAAGTGTCAAGAAAATTCGCCAGAGTCTTGAAGTGTTGACAGGCAAGAAGATTGATCTGGAAATTAAAGAAATCAAATCACCAGATATCGATGCTTACCTGGTGGCGCGTAATATCGCCGGGCAGATTGAACGGCGTGTGAGTTACCGCCGGGCGATGAAACGCTCCATTCAACAGGCTCTGCGCCAGGGAGCATTGGGCATCAAGATTGAAGTCGCTGGTCGTCTGGCCGGAGCCGAAATGGCTCGCACAGTCTGGCTGCGTGAAGGGCAGGTTCCCCTGCAAACCTTGCGCGCCGATGTGGATTTTTCCCGCACAACAGCCAAAACCCAATATGGAATTATTGGAGTAAAGGTCTGGGTTTATCGCGGTAACGTGCTGCCTGAAGTGGAAGAGAAATCTGAAACCACTGAAGGCGTATATGTAAGTGAATAGGGTCGGGACTATCCTGACTGATGAAGAAAGAGGTTAGCGACTATGTTGATGCCTAAGCGTGTTAAATACCGCAAGCAACAGCGCGGAAATATGCGTGGGAAAGCACTTCGTGGCGCGGAGATCGACTTTGGCGAGTTTGCCCTGCAGGCCCTGGAACCCGGCTGGGTTTCCGCCCGGCAGATCGAAGCAGCCCGCCGCACCATTGTGCGTGAAATGAAACGCCGTGGTAAGTTGTGGATCCGCATTTTCCCCGATCATCCTTATACTCAGAAACCCCCTGAGACCCGTATGGGTAAAGGTAAAGGAAACGTTGAGTACTGGGTGGCTAGTGAATAAAGTCCCCGAATTATGTTTGAAGTCGACGGTCTACCCGGCCCGATTGCCATGGAAGCTCTGAGACAGGCTTCGTACAAGCTCTCCATCAAGACGAAGGTAATAGCCCGTCATGAGATTACAGGAGAACTGAAATGAAAGCGGCAGAGATTCGACTTTTATCGAATGATGAAATTAAAACCAAATTGGCGGATGCTCGTCATGAGTTGATGAACCTTCGGTTCCAGATGGTGACTGGCCAATTAACTGATACCAGCCGCTTGAAGCGTGCCCGTCAAGAGATCGCACGGTTTGCGACCCTCCTGGGTGAACGTGAACAGGCAGCCAAATAGGAAGGTGAGACATGAACGGACGTCGTCGTATGACAGGTATTGTAAAGAGTAACAAGATGATGAAGACGGTCGTCGTTGAGGTTGAACGCACCTACCGGCATCCTCTCTACGGCAAGGTGGTTCACACGAATATGCGCGTCAAAGCCCATGATCTCCTGGCATGCCAGGAGGGCGATGAAGTGCAGATCGTGGAGACCCGACCATTATCCCGCGAAAAACGCTGGGTGGTGGAAACGATCGTGAAGCGCGGCGGTCAGGCCCTCTTGGCCGGTGAAGGAGTATAACTATGATCCAGCAGGAGAGTAGGATAAATGTAGCCGATAATACCGGCGCGCGAGAACTGCTTGTCATTCACATCATGGGTGGGTCCACCCGGCACTATGGTAGTGTGGGAGATGTGGTCGTGGCAACGGTCAAAACAGCAGCCCCGCAGGGATCAGTGAAAAAGAGCGAGATTGTCAAGGCAGTGATTGTTCGCTGTGCAAAAGAATGGCGCCGTGAAGATGGCTCAACCATTCGCTTTGATGATAATGCAGCCGTCATCCTCGATGCGGATGGCCAAAACCCAAAAGGCACTCGTATTTTTGGCCCAGTGGCTCGTGAACTGCGTGAGAAAGGTTTTATGAAAATCGTCTCACTGGCCCCGGAAGTGATCTAGGGACCAGCAAGGACAGGAGCAAAGCCATGAATATTAAAATTCGTAAGGGTGATTTAGTTGAAGTGATCAGTGGCCGCGAAGAAGACAAAGGCAAACGTGCTGATGTCATCAAAGTATCGCCAGATGATGGTAAGGTTGTTTTACAGGGCGTCAATATGCGAACGAAGCATCAGCGCCCGGTCCAGGCCCAAAACCGCCAGGTTAGTCCCGGCAAGGTTCGTTTTGAAGCACCCATCAGTATTGCTAATGTGATGCTTGTTTGCCCGAAATGCGGCAAAGCAACCCGTGTTGCTTATACCCTTGAAGGCGATAATATGGTCCGGAAATGTAAAAAATGCCAGGCCCTGATCGACGGTTAATTTGCCAGGGAGCATAAAAGATGAATCGGTTGAAAGAACGATATCAGAAAGAAATCGTACCTGCGTTGATGAAGCAGTTAGATTTAAAAAACGTCATGCAGGTACCCCGCTTGCAAAAAGTGGTTGTTAATATTGGCATGGGTGAGGCTTTGGATAATCCCAAGTCGATCGATGCCGCTGTAGCAGACGTGACCGCTATCACAGGCCAAAAACCTGTGGTCACTAAAGCAACCAAAAGCATTGCGAATTTCAAACTGCGTGAAGGACGTTTGATCGGTGTCAAAGTGACACTGCGCGGCGAGAAAATGTGGTCTTTTGTTGATCGTCTGGTTAATATTGTATTGCCGCGTGTGCGTGACTTCCGGGGGATTTCTCCCGAGGCATTTGATGGACGTGGGAATTACACATTGGGACTCAAAGAACAGTTGATCTTCCCCGAAATCGAGTACGACAAAATCGATAAAATCAGGGGTTTGGAAATTACCTTTGTCACCAGTGCACTGACGGATGATCAATCCTACGTGTTTTTAGAAATGCTTGGTATGCCTTTCAGGAAGGGTTGATATGGCGAAGAAATGTATGCAGTACCGTGAAATGCGGCGAGAATATCCCAACCAGGTGCGAAACCGCTGCTCGCTTTGTGGTCGTCCTCGTGGATATATTCGTCGGTTTGGATTATGCCGTATATGCTTCCGCGAATTAGCGCTAAAAGGGCAGATTCCCGGCGTCAGAAAATCGTCCTGGTAAGCCCCTGGAGGTAGATAATGACTGTAAATGATCCTATTGCTGATATGTTGACCCGCATTCGTAATGCGGTTATGGCAGGCCAAAATGTTTGTGCGATGCCTGCATCGAAAGTGAAAGCTGAAGTAGCCCGGATTTTAAAAGAAGAAGGTTTTGTCGAGGGCTATGAAGAAGTAGAGGGTGAAGCCCAACCGACTCATCGTGTACTGCGAGTTAACTTGAAGTACACGGGTGAACGCCGACAGCGTCGCCCAGTTATTACCGGTCTGGAACGCATCAGCCGACCCGGCCGCCGCGTGTATACCCGCAAGCAGGATATTCCCTGGGTACTTTCAGGGATGGGTATTACGATATTATCAACGCCTAAGGGCATCATGACCGGGTCGCGCGCACGCCAATTGGGTGTGGGTGGCGAGATTATTTGTAAGGTCTGGTAGTCCAGAGGTCAAGGAGGTAAAACCGTGTCTCGAATTGGTCGTTTACCAGTGGCGGTTCCCGCGGGCGTGCAAGTGAACGTTAATGGGAATGAAGTCAGTGTCAAGGGCCCCAAAGGCGAATTAAAACGCCTTTTTCCTGCGACAGTCGAAATTAAACTCGACGGTGAGCAGGTTATTGTGGCTCGCAGCTCTGAAGAAGCTTCAGTGCGCGCTATGCATGGAACCACACGTGCTTTAATTAACAATATGGTTGTCGGTGTCAGCACCGGTTTCACAAAGGTGCTTGAAATTGAAGGTGTTGGTTACCGTGTTGAATTGGACGGCAAAAAAGCAGTCCTGTATGTCGGTTACTCTCACTCTGTGACGTTTGAACCCCCGGTTGGTATTTCTTTTGAGGTTGATACCAAAACCCGCCAGTTGAAAGTAAGTGGTTCAGATGTTGAGTTGGTTGGTCAGGTTGCGGCAGATATTCGCAAAGTTCGCCCGCCCGAGCCTTACAAGGGCAAAGGAATTCATTATCTGGGTGAAAAGATTCGCCGTAAAGCTGGTAAAACTGGTAAAGGTAAATAGGTGAAGTAAATGGCAAAGTTAACTCGTGCTCAAGCTCGCCTTCGAAGGCATCAGCGTGTGCGTAAGAACATATCTGGAAGCCCTGAGAAGCCGCGTTTAAGTGTTTACCGAAGCCTGGCTGAAATTTATGCCCAGGTCATTGATGACGAAGCAGGTCATACCCTCGCCGCTGCCTCAACAGTTGATCCGGAACTGCGCGAAAAAGCAAAGACCCTGAATAAAACTGAACAGGCAAAGCTGGTCGGTACAGCAGTTGCAGAGCGCGCCAAAAAAGCTGGAATCGAAGTGGTTGTTTTTGACCGCGGCGGTTTCCGTTACATTGGTCGTGTAAAAGCCCTGGCAGATGCTGCCCGCGAAGCTGGACTGAAGTTCTAAGCGAAGAAGAAGCGGAGAAAAAGGAAACAATATGACTATGGAAATGACGGAATATCCCTTAGAGTCACAATATGACGAGCGCGTGGTTGAAATTGCGCGCGTTGCAAAAGTCGTCAAGGGCGGTCGCCGCTTCCAGTTCCGGGTTACCATTGTTACCGGTGATAATCACGGTAAAGTGGGCCTGGGAATTGGCAAGGCCAACGCTGTTCCTGATGCAATGCGTAAAGCCACCGAGCATGCGCATAAAGGTATGCTGAGTGTTCCCCTGTCTGGAACAACCATTCCTCATGAAGTGATCGGCCGTGTCAGCGGGGCCAGGGTTCTACTCAAGCCCGCTTCCCCTGGTACGGGTGTTATTGCCGCAGGTGGTGTCCGCGCTGTATTGGAAGCTGCCGGTGTTCATGACATTCTGACAAAATCATTGGGAAGCGCCAATGTGTTAAACGTGGTCAAAGCCACATTCGATGCTCTCGAACAGTTAAAATCCCCTGAGCAAGAAGCGATCCGGCGTGGGAAACCCGTACGGGAATTATTGCCCTTCTGGGAGCGGAGGAAGAATAATGGCTAAAATAGATGAAACCATTAAAAAATTGCGCATCACCTATGTTCGCAGCGCAATTGGATATTCGGTTCGCCACAAAGCCACCATCAGTGCGATCGGATTTCATCGTTTGCATGAAACGGTAGAAAAAGTGGACACCCCTGCTTTGCGCGGGATGCTGGCGAAGGTTGCTCATTTGGTTGAAATAGAAGAGCAGGTAGAGAAATGAAAGTAAATGAATTGATGCCCAATCCGGGCTCTACAAAGACTCGAAAACGTGTCGGTCACGGACCAAGCGCAGGCCAGGGTAAAACTGGCGGCCGCGGGACAAAAGGCCAGGGCTCGCGTTCTGGTGAAGGCGGCCACATGTATCGTCAGGGCGGCAACCTGCCTTTCTACCGCCGACTTCCGTTTATGCGCGGTGAAGGATTCACTCCGCCAAATCAGATTGAATACAGTGAAATTAACCTGGACCAGCTGGCTCGTTTTGAAGCCGGTGCGGAAGTTTCCAATGCTGTTCTGGCTGAGGCCAACCTGATTAAAAAAGCGAAAAACCCCGTGGTAGTAATGGGCCGGGGGGAAATCATTGTGGCTTTGAAAATTCGTGTTCAACGAGTGACCCAGAGCGCCAAGGCTAAAATTGAGGCCGCTGGTGGTTCGGTGGAAATCGTTGATCTGGCGAATGAAGCTGCCAACTAACAAAAGGAGAATCCGTCCATGAAGCGTTCAGCATGGCGCTACCTATGGAAATCTGAAGATATCCGGAATAAGCTGCTGATTACCCTTTTATTGCTGGTACTTTACCGGCTTGCAGCAAATATTCCTGTTCCGGGAGTTAACCGCGAAGTGTTGACCAAGCTCTCATCTGTGGGTGGGGCAGGCGGCCAGCTCATCAGCCTCCTGGATTTGCTTTCAGGTGGCACGGTTTCCACTTTTTCAATTCTGGCCATGGGTGTTTATCCCTATATCACGGCCCAGATTATTCTGCAATTGCTCGTTCCAATCATCCCTGCACTTGAAGCCAGGATTAAAGATAATCCGCGTGAAGGTCAGAAATGGATGGAAAAATGGACGGTGATCTTAACCATCCCGATGGCAGCCTTATCGGCTGTGGGCCAGATTAATATTTTCAACTCGCTGGCCAACAGTTTGGGGCTTACCCCATTGATGAGCCTTAATTTTAACAGCGGGACAATCCTGCTGGCCATCACCACCATTTTCACCATGATAGCCGGTACGATGTTTGGCATCTGGCTGGGACAATTGATATCGGAATACGGCATTCCCAAACAGGGGTTGTCGTTGATTATCTTTGCCGGTATCGTTTCAAAAATCCCGAAAAACCTGCTCTCGCTTTTGGTAGACCAGAACGGCTGGCTGTGGGTCTTGATCATTATTGCCATCCTGGCGCTAACGATTTTTGCCATTGTTTACGTGCAGCAGGGAAAACGCAACGTGCCTGTCCTATTTCCGGGGCGGCGTGTGGGCAACCGCATGTCGATGCCGGTTCGCAGCAACCTGCCCCTGATGGTTAACATGGCTGGTATGATCCCCTTGATTTTTGCCCAATCCATTTTGACTTTCCCCGCCGTGGTGGCCAGCTTTTTCCTTGCCAGCACGACCCAATGGGTTGCGGACCTGGCCAGGTCGGTTTCCAATACATTTGGAAATGGTAACTTCTGGTATTCACTTTTGTACTTTATCATGGTCGTGCTGTTCACTTTCTTTTATACCGATGTGCTTTTTACCCAGCAAAATTATGGTGAAAACCTAAAAAAGCAGGGCGCACAAATTCCCGGTGTGGTGCGCGGCGGACCGACTCAAAAATACCTGACCAAGGTCCAGCGCCGAATTACTTTACCTGGCGCGTTATTCCTTGGATTGGTTGCAGTTCTTCCTTATATCCTGTCTGCGGCCATGCCTGGTTTACAGGCCTCCGGTTTGCTGCTGGTATCATCAGCGGGTTTGCTCATTGTTGTGGGTGTTGTACGCGACACGTTCAATATTATTGAAGCAGAACTTAAACTGCATGGTTATGATGAAAGCCTGATAAAGGGGTAGAGCTTATGCCAGTATATATCGTTTTGTTAGGCCCGCCCGGTGCGGGAAAAGGTACCCAGGCAAAAGGCGTTTCTGAAGCCTATGGTCTTGTGCATATTTCCTCGGGAGATATCTTCCGGGAAAACTTAAAGGCGCAAACCGAATTGGGAAAACTTGCCAAAACCTATATGGATAAAGGTGAGCTTGTACCCGATGATGTGACCATTGCGATGATTAAAGACCGCCTGAGCAAAGCGGATTGTGCGAAGGGTGCACTTCTGGATGGTTTTCCACGCACACCCGCACAGGCCGTTGCCCTGGACGAGACGTTAAAATCGTTGGGCGGCAAGGTTCAAATTGTTCCGTGCATCAATGTGCCTGCTGAAATTTTGATCGAGCGCCTTTCCGGGCGGTGGTCGTGCAGGGCTGCAGGACATCCATATCACGAAAAGTTTAATCCCCCCCAGAAAGCCGGGATTTGCGATGTGGACGGCTCCGAACTCTACCAGCGCGACGACGACAAATCTGAAACGGTTAAAAACCGGATTAAGGTTTACGAAGCGCAGACCGCGCCTTTGATCGAGTATTATAAAAAGTCGGGGCTGCTGGCCGAAGTGGACGGAACCCAATCGATTGAAATCGTCAGTGAAACAATGATGTCCGCAATTAACAAGGTTGTGAAATAATGAGCTGGGAACGTAAGGTAGTCATCAAGAGAGCCGAGGAACTCGAAATCATGCGGGTTGCCGGGAGAATTAATGCAGAAGCACTGGCTGCCTGCCTTGCGGTAATTGTTCCCGGAGCGACCACAGCGGATGTTAATGCAGCTGCTGAAGATGTTCTCAAAAAGTACGGCACTTATTCCCCTTTCAAAAACTATCCGGGTGCTTATCCTTATCCTGCGAGTGTTTGCGTCAGCATTAATGAAGAACTTGTGCACGGGATTCCAGGGAAGCGGAAGTTCAAAGAAGGGGATGTGGTATCGGTTGACTGCGGCACCGTCTACGAAGGTTTTGTGGGCGACTCAGCCTTTTCAGCCGGAGTGGGTGAGATCACAGCCAAAGCCAGGCATTTATTGGAAGTGACTGAAAAATCCCTTTATATCGGGATTAACCAGATGTGGCCCGGGAAACGGGTTGGTGATATTTCAGCTGCCGTTCAGAACTATGTCGAAGGACAGGGTTTACACGTGACCCGTGAGTATACCGGGCACGGCGTTGGCAGGGAAATGCATGAAGGCCCCCAGGTGCCAAATTACGGCATCCAGGGGACGGGCATGCTTTTGCGGTCAGGAATGGTGCTGGCCCTGGAACCCATGGTCTTGATCGGAACGCCCTTAACCAAGGTCATGCCTGACCAGTGGACAGTCACTTCGCGGGATAATTCACTGACAGCCCATTTTGAGCATTCAGTCGCAATTACGGACGAAGGTCCGGTGATTTTAACCCTGCTGGGTGATAACACCAGTCCGGGCCAAATCGCTGGACATATCTAAAAAATGCTATTATAATAGCTACTTTGGCCGAGAAGCCGAAGACAGGCATTATTAAGGAGTTATAGGAATGAGAGTAACACCATCCATACGAAAGCGCTGCAGCAAATGCAAGATTGTTCGGCGTGCAAGACGTATTTACGTCATTTGTGAAAATCCAAAACATAAACAGCGACAAGGATAAGTAGAGTTATGGCGAGAATTGAAGGTGTTGATCTTCCGCGTAATAAGCGGGTTGAAATTGCATTGACGTATATTTTTGGCATCGGGACGACCCGGGCGCATGAAATTCTTGCGTCCACCAAGGTAAATCCTGATATCCGCGTAAAAGACCTGCAGGAAAGCGAAGTCAGCCTCCTGCGCGACTATATCGGCAAGAGTTTTAAGGTCGAAGGTGATTTGCGCCGCGAAGTGCAGATGAATATTAAACGGTTGATTGAGATTGGCTGCTACCGTGGAATGCGCCACCGCCGTAATCTGCCCTGCCGTGGTCAACGAACCCGTACCAATTCACGTACCTGTAAAGGCCCCAAGAAGACAGTGGCTGGTCGCGGTCGCCGTCGTGGTGCAACCAAGAAATAACATCCATGGGTAACGACCCTGGCTGGGAATGGGAAAGCCTTCCTCTCCCGCGGCTGCCCGGCCAGGCTAGGACCCAGGATTGTTTATGTATTCGTAAAGTAAGAGGTTATAGCGAGGAAATATGGCTCAAAACGTACGCTCGACGCGTCGCAGTACAACTGCACGTAAAACAAAGCGCACCGTGTCAACAGCGCAGGTGCATGTTTTTGCCTCGTTCAACAATACCATCGTGACGATTACTGACCAGCAGGGCAATGCCATTTGCTGGGGAAGTTCCGGATCGGCTGGTTTCAAAGGATCACGCAAGAGTACCCCTTTTGCGGCGCGTCTGGCGGCTGAACAGGCTTTAAAAGCTGCTGTTTCGATGGGTGTTCAGGAAGTGGACCTGATTGTCAAGGGCCCTGGTCCTGGACGCGAATCAGCAATCCGCGCTGTGCAATCAATGGGCGTCAGGGTGCGCTCGATCGCTGATATTACGCCGGTGCCCCACAATGGCTGCCGGCCTCCCAAGAAACGCCGCGTATAGGAGGAGTGTAATCTATGGCAAGGTATGTTGGTCCGGTTTGTAAATTATGCCGGCGAGAAGGTGAAAAATTATTTTTGAAAGGGCAGCGCTGCTTCAGCCCCAAGTGCGCTTTTGAACACCGTGCGACCCCCCCAGGTCAACATGGTGGCCGAAGCAGGCAGGGTGGCCGCAGTGAACGTGAATCAGATTATGCTCGCCAGATGCGCGCGAAGCAAAAGGCCCGCCGTAATTACGGCATTTTGGAACGCCAGTTCCGGCGCTATTTTGCATTTGCCCGCCACAAAGTGGGTATGACTGGTTTGAACCTGCTGCAGACGCTTGAACTGCGCCTGGATAATGTCGTCTATCGTTTGGGCCTGGCCGAAAACAGGGCTCAAGCTCGCCAGATTGTCAACCATGGTCATTTCATGGTCAATGGTATCCGTTCAGACATTCCCTCCATGCTGTTGAAGCCCGGGGATGAAGTGGTTGTCCGCGAAAATTCAAAGACACACACCTTCTTCAAGGAAATGCCTGAGCTGGCCGCCAACCGCCAGTGTGCTGTCTGGTTGGACCGGGATATCAAAAAATTGGGTGGCCGGGTTTTACGCCTGCCTGAGCGGGCTGAAATTGACGGTAATCTCAACGAACAGTTGATTGTTGAGTATTATTCCCGCTAACCCTGTTAGAGCCGGTGCGCGGTTGTAAATGGTGTGCTGGCAAGAGGTGAAAAGTGACGACACTAAGTAATATGGTTATCCCAAAGGTTGAGCGCAAGGCCGAAGCTCGAAATTATGGGAAGTTCGAGATCGGCGCTTTGGAGCGCGGTTATGGCGTGACGCTTGGCAATGCCCTGAGAAGGGTGCTGCTATCATCACTAGAGGGTGTCGCAGTTACTTCCATTCGTATATCGGATGTGTTACACGAGTTCAGCGACATTCCAGGTGTGCGTGAAGACGTTCTCCAGATTATGCTGAAGATTAAACAGCTGCGCATGATGCTGCACGATGTGGATTCTGCCCATCTGCACCTGGATGTGCGCGGTGAAGGCGAAGTGACAGCTGCTGATATTCAAGTCCCGGCCGAAGTGGAAATTGTCAATCCTGATCTTTATCTTTTCACGGTAGATGATCCGAAAACCCGGCTGGAAATTGATATGACGGTTGAACGCGGAAGGGGATATTCCCCTTCGAATGAACGCAGCGGTCATTTACCCATTGGTGAACTGCCCGTGGATGCCATTTTTTCGCCTGTCAAACGTGTGAACTGGACGGTAAGTTCTGCTCGTGTCGGTCAGAACACAAGTTACGATAAGTTAATGTTGGAAGTCTGGACGGACGGCACAATGACACCTGAAAATGCGATCAGCCTTTCATCCAAAATTTTGATCGATCACTTACGCTTTGTCGCGGGGATTGGGCAGGATACATTCTTAATCAGCCCTGAAAAAGAACAGGTGGTTGGCCATCTCACCAGTGAAGCAGCCGAAACCCCCATTGAAAACCTGGATCTTTCTGTGCGCGTGTTCAATTCGTTGAAACGCACCGGAATTACCACGGTTGGCGATGTGTTGGAACTGCTCGAAAAGGGCGATGAAGCGGTCATGTCCATCCGTAATTTTGGCGAGAAGAGTCTCGATGAACTTCGCCAGAAGATGCGCGAAAAGGGCTTCCTGCAAGATGAAAAGAATATGGAGTAAGAGAAATGCGACATCAGGTTGCAGGTTTCAAATTAGGTCGAAATAAAGGTCAGCGAATCAGCTTGAAGCGGACAATGATCCGACAGCTTTTTAAGTTTGAACATATCAACACGACGAAAGCTAAGGCTCTTTTCATCCGCGGCGAAGCTGAGAAGTTAATCACAGTCGCACGCAACAGCGATAAGGGTGATGCAGTGGCGAAAGTCAACGCACGCCGCCTGGTCGCTTCGCGCCTGGGAAATGACGCTGAGATTGTCAAGAAATTATTTGACGATATTGGCATTCGGTATAAGACCCGCAATGGTGGTTATACCCGTATTTACCGATTAGGTCCACGCCAGGGTGACTGCGCCGATATGGTGCGGTTGGAACTGGTCGAAGATTAATCCATCCGGACAGCCGGTTTGGAATGGCACGTTACCAAATTATATTAGCCTACGACGGCACAGATTTCTGCGGGTTTCAACGGCAGGGACTGGACCGCACGGTCCAGTTCGTGGTCGAGGAAGCCCTCAGGCAGATTGGCTGGCAGGGAGAAAGCATTCTCGCTGCCGGACGGACAGATACGGGTGTGCATGCCAGCGGTCAGGTAATTGCGTTTGACCTGGAGTGGCGGCACGGCGAGGAAGTCCTGATAAGGGCACTTAACGCCCACTTGCCTGAGGATGTTGCAGTGAAACGAGCGAAACTGGTTGATGACCGGTTCCATCCCCGTTTCCAGGCGCGTTTCCGATGTTACCAGTACCGGATTTATTCGGATGCTGGCCGGGACCCGTTTCTCAATCTGACCGCCTGGCGCGTTTTTCCAGAATTAAACCTGGATTTACTCAACCAGGCAGCCGCCATGCTGGTTGGCAGGCATGATTTTTCTGCGTTCGGAACGCCTCCCCAAAAGGGGGGCAGTACAACCAGAATGATCTACCGCGCTGAATGGCAGAAAACAGAACCCAACCTGATCGTTTTTGAGGTGATGGGAACTGCTTTTCTTTATCACATGGTCCGTCGTATGGTGTTATTGCAAGTGCAGGTGGCTCAAGAACGCCTGGCGCTGGATGAATTTATAAAAACCATCCGGGAGCAGAAGTTTCTTGCTCCAGGATTGGCCCCGGCGCACGGTTTGTTTTTGACTAAAGTAGGTTTTACGAATGACGTGCAGTGGACTGATCAAAGCAGTCCGGCGGCTCCGTTCGAAATGTTGTAATAGTGGAGATGATGGCTGTGGAAAAGACATATGTGATCAAAGGTGATGCGCAAAACGATTGGCTCCTGGTGGATGCAAAAGACCAGGGCCTGGGTCGGGTTGCAACACAAATTGCTAATTACTTGATGGGCAAACATAAACCCACCTATACCCCGGGTGTAGATATGGGAGATTTTGTGGTGGTGGTTAATGTTTTCCAGCTCGATATCACCCAAAAACGAATGACCGAAAAAACGTATTTTACGGTCTCAGGTTTTCCGGGTGGGATCAGGTCCGTAAATTTACGCGACCTATTAAATAAGTATCCGGATCGAGTGATCCGACGCGCGGTTTGGGGCATGCTGCCCCATAACAAGGTGGGACGCCAGCTGATTAAACGGCTTAAAGTTTACGGCGGCAGTGAACATCCCCACCAGGCTCAAAATCCTAAACCGGTAGCGTAAAGGAGAAGCGTTTTATGGCAGTTCAGTATTATGAAGGTATTGGCCGTCGCAAGGAAAGCACTGCACGCGTGCGTGTGATGCAAGGTTCAGGTGTTTTTACCGTCAACGATAAGACAGTTGACGCTTATTTCACCCGTCTTGGAGATATTGATACGATCATTTCTCCTCTGGCTGCAGTTGGTCGTGATCGGACCAATATCGATATCACCGTTAAAGTGATGGGTGGTGGTGTAACCGGGCAAACTGATTCCGTCATGCTTGGTTTGGCTCGTGCCCTGCTGAAGATGAACCCGGAAGAAGGCCCCATGCTGCGCAAGGCTGGTCTTTTGACGCGAGATCCAAGGATCAAGGAACGTAAAAAACCAGGTCTCAAACGTGCACGCAAGGCGCCGACCTATACCAAACGCTAACTCGATAACGTATTATTTTGGATTACAAAACCTATTCCGGCTTGATGAGAGCTGGAATAGGTTTATTTTTTTCGAAAAGGTGATTGATCATGGCTGAGAAAAATGGAATAACCATCCTGGGGTTGGGTCCAGGCAACCCACAACATCTTACCCTGGAAGTTCGGGATTGGCTCCGGTCGATTTCAGAAATTTATATCCGCACCAGCC
>Ga0118677_10004512_pt1 | contig 25286 bp, 11 predicted proteins | sample AliMusrvi5mmetaG_FD_86154 | JGI IMG/M metagenome (GOLD analysis project Ga0118677, IMG submission 86154)
GGTTCCACGAGGCTTTGCAGAGCTGCCTTGCCCCCGTCATCAAGGTGGCGCACACGCTCCAGAGCCATCTGCTGGGGCTGCTGACCTATTTCCGGCACAAAATCACCAACGCCATGACCGAGGGTTTCAACTCAACCATCCAGTCGCTCAAAGCCAGCGCACGCGGCTTCCGCAACTTCGAGAACTACCGCATCCGCATCCTCTTCTTCCTCGGAAAGCTCGATCTTCAACCACGCTAATTCACGAAGAGCCACTTTAGAGCGTCTGCCAAAAGAAATTTCCAGATAAAGAAGGCGGCGCCACGGGGCAGCGCGCAAGGCGCAAGCGCAGCGGCTGTATTATCATACTGCCCAAGCTTGCAACACCGCGCGATGACCCGTGCCGCCCCTCTCTTTGCGGAAAGAATTTTTGGCAGCCGCTCTAACAGGTTCGCATACTATTTCCTGCTGGGAAAAAAGAGCCAGGGCGGACGTTACCATCCGCACTGGCCCTGTGAGTTGGCTAACTGATGGAGAACCACCGGAAGCTTCCGGCGGGATTGCGCATCAAATTAGTAGTTTTGGGTGATCGCAGAAGCGTCCTTGGTGGGGTCGCGGCTCACGTGCATGCTGGCGAGCGGGATCGACACAGCAGGCGTGCTGGAGGTGGTCGCATTCTGGAGCAAACCTGCCACGGCATTCGCGTAGCTCTGGATGGTCGAGTTAGCCCATGCGGTATTGTTGACATACATGTGCTCGTAGGACCAGAAGGGGTAGAGACCTTCCTGAACCGCCGCAACCGAGTAAGCAGCCCCGTTGTAGCTGAGCACCTGCCCGGACTTGCCCGAACCGTAGGCTTTGCCCGACGCATCGCTCACGGAGATGTAAGCGATGAACCCGCCGTTGGTCACAGCAGCTTGAGCGTTCACCGTGGCGACAGCGGTGGTGCTGGCAGCCGCGACCTTGAAGGAGGAGTCATCGGAACCGATGGCGTAGGCGAGGTTGCCGCCGCTGTCGTAGCCGCTGTTACCCGCAGTCTTGGTGCTGATGCCGTTGATCGATTCCACCGGCCATTGGTGAATACGTGCGATCGTGGAGGTGCCCCCGGTGATGAGGGTGTTGGTGCCGGTGGCATTGGTGCTCAAGGGAGCATACTGATGGGCAGTCTTGTAGAGGGCGCCCAGACCAGCTTCGGCGAACGCGATGAGGCGGGTGCCGGAGTCAGGGTTGCGGCCCAGCGCATAGATCTTTTTGGCTTGATCAAGGCTGTTGCCGCTCAGCATGGCGCCGGGGATGTAGCCCGTCGAAATGAGGTTCTGGATCTGCCAGGTGTAGATGTTCGACCCCGAGGTCATCAGTGCGGCAGCGCCTTTCGAGGCGCACCAAACGAAGGGCACAATGCCGACCGTGCCATTGTTGACTTCCGTCAACTGATAGGTGGCGGTGTCGGAGAACTGTGACGTGGATTGGAGCGTGTCAGAGAGGGCGATGTTCGCAGTTTCCTGGACACAGGTGGAAGCAGCAGCAGTGCCCAAAGCGTTTCCGCCCGAGGTCATGCTGGTGGTGTCCGGCAGGAACTTTGTCGTGCTGCCTTGGCCGACGACCTGAATGCCCGCTTCGGAACCAGTCCAACTGGTCTTGATATAGACTTCGTTGGCTCCGCTGTTGATGGTGCCGTGGAAAATTGCCTGGCTGCCTTTGCCCAAGCCGTTGGCGGCGCTTTCGGTGTAGGCGTAGGTATAACCGGCATCGAGGGAAGCCTGGATGGCCCCGTGCATGGTAGCGCGGAAGGCGGAGGAACCCGTGAAACGGATGTAGGTCTGGGCGCTGGCCATGGAGGCCATGCCGAGTCCGATCACACCCGCCATAAGAATGGTTTTGGAGAGTTTCATTTGGTGTATTTAGTTTGGTTGGTGGTTGTTTAACTAACGAGGTTGAAGACTAAGCCTTGAGCGCGCGGCGGCGGAGCACGCCGACGAGACCGGCAGCGCCCAGGCCCAGCATCATCGCATAGGTCGAGGGTTCGGGAACCGCTGTGGGTGCCGTGGCGGAGACGAAGTTAAGATTGCCCGTGGCAGCGTCGTAGCTGATGGTGCCGAGCTTGGTGCCTTCAGCAGTGCTGTGGCCGGGGAGATAGTAGAAGTCGAGCGCGCTGGAAGCACCGCCTTCGGCGAGGTAACCCGCGAAGTTTGCTCCGCTGACGGGCAGCACATTGGTCCAGGAAAAGTCGTTGTTGTTGGCTTGCACGGTGCCCATGGGGTTCGTGGTGACCGAGTTTTGCGCGTTAAAACCGACGTTGGCAATTTTGCCGCTGCGTCCCGCTTGGTTCATGATGTTCTTCAGCGGGGTGCTCGAGGCGTCGGTCGCCCAGTTGTCAGCGATGCTGTTGTCAGTGCCCAGAACGGCCCATTTGAAGTTCGCGCTGCTCGTGTTGAATCCGCTGATTCCGCTGAGGTCGGTTTTGACGGCCGAACCGGTGTTGGCGAAGGTGAACGAGGTGGTGAAGTCGTACCCGGTATAAACGTTGCCGAGATCGACCACGTATTCTTTGGATGCACCGGTCGTCATGCGGAACCCTAGGAGGAGGTCTCCGTCATTGAAGATTTGGTCGGTGCTGAAGTTGGCCGCGTTGGCGGCTTGTGAGGCGAGCACGAGGCCGGTGAGGGCCAGAATGCTGGATTTGAGGATGTTCATGTGTTTTTTCGAATATTCGTTGTTTTGTTTTTTGAATCCGAACCACCCAAGAGGGGCTGAATTCGTGGGGACGCTACAAAGCAGACAAGGGAGGAGCAATGTTTCTATAGTTACAATCATGCAACAAAAGGAGCGGGCGAGGTTAATGTCACAGATGCGTGACATACATGTTACGAACAGGTAAAACATCACCCCCTGGACGCTTAATCCATTTACTCCGCGCCCGGTTTTTTCTATTTCATAAGGATTGTGCTTTGGTTCTCGCGCAAAAAAATGCGCTAAAAACCGGGGCGCGCCCCTTTCCATGAAGTCGAGAATCCTGCTAGCCGAAGACGAACCCGACATGCTGAGCCTGGTCGCCACAAATCTCGAGTTGGCCGGGTTTGAAGCGATGACGGTGACCGATGGCCCGTCTGCGCTCGCAAAGGCCCGGGCGTGTGCGCCGGCGCTGCTCTTGCTGGACTTGATGCTCCCGGGGATGTCCGGCCTGGATGTTTGCCGCGCGCTCAAGGCGGACGAGAAGACCGCCGACATCCCCATCATCATGATGACGGCGAAGGCCGCAGAGGTGGACCGGATCACGGGGTTCGAACTGGGCGCGGACGATTACATCACCAAGCCCTTCAGCGCCCGGGAATTGATGCTGCGCATCAAAAGCGTGCTCAAGCGAACGGTCATCGCGCCGGTCGAAGAGGAAGTGCTGAGAGTTGGCAAGATCGGCGTCGATTCCGCGCGCTGCCAGGTGAGCGTGGATGGAAAAGCTGTGGAGTGCACGGCGACGGAGCTCAAGCTGCTCAAGCTGCTCATCGAACGCAAGGGGCTGGTGCAAAGCCGGGACTCGCTGCTCAACGATGTTTGGGGGTATGAGGGCGTCATCGATACCCGCACCGTGGACACCCACATCCGGCGGCTCCGGGAGAAGCTCGGAAGCGCCGCAGACTGCATCGAGACGGTGCGCGGGTTCGGTTACAGAATCGTGGAGTAATCCCCTCCCGCGAAAACAACAGGGGGCATCTCTGCCTTTTCTGCGCGAGGCGCAAAAAACTGTCAGGCGAGCTGTTGCAGAAAATCATTGTAAAACGCCACGTCAAGTCGCAGTCCGTTATCCAATCATCCGCCGTGTGCGCCTGTGCGATTGAATCCGGACCGGTGGCTACCGCCGGGATGCCCACAGCAGCAAACACTGCGGCGTCGCAGAACCACGGTGCTCCGCACGGCATGCCTCCGGCCCTTACGAGCGCGCGGATATCGCGTGCTGGCCGGGGGATGCCCCTGTATTGCTTTGATGGGGAACCGCCTATTGCACCGGGGGCGCCGCGTGAGCGGTAAATTCATCCGCCAGTCGCTTGCCTTCCTTGATCTGCACCGAAGTCATCATCGGAACGATTTCGACCAGGAGGTTCTCCGCTGTCACATCGCCTTGATCCTTGGCAAGTTTCAGCCACTTGAATGCATGAACCAAGTCGATCCCCGCCAGGCTAGCATTCGCCAGAAACCGTCCGTAGTTGGCTTGCGCCTTGGCGTTCCCATGCTCTGCAGCTTTGGCATACCAAGAGGCCGCCTTTTTCGTATCTTTCGCCACGCCCAGTCCATATTCGTGCATCGTGCCCAGGTTATTTTGAGCAGCGGCGTTGCCCTGTGCAGCGGCTTTTTCCAACCATTTGGCCGCTTGCGCGTAATCTTTTGGCAGAGCATCGTCACCGAAGGAAAGCAATTCGCCGAGTCGGAGCTGGGCTGCTTCCGAACCTTGTTCCGCGGCTTTCCCATACCACACGAGGGCTTCCTGGAGGTTCTTGGGAACGCCATCGCCCGCGGCGAGCAGGCCAGCCAGGCTGACTTGCGCAAGGGTGGCTCCTTGTTCAGCCGCCTTGCGAAACCATTTGGCCGCCTCCTGCGTATTTTTGGCAACCCCGCTCCCTTGGTAATACATTGTCGCCAGGTTGTGTTGCGCCTTGGCGTGGCCGTGTTCAGCAGCCATGCGGTAGAGATCAAAAGCTGCTGTCGGATTTTTTTTAAGCAACGCCTTGGCTTGGCGGAACTGGTTTTCCGCGTAGCTTTGCTGTGCTTCTTCGGTCTGCTCCGCCACGGCGGTGTTTTGAGGGAGTTGCTCCGCGCCGGTCGTATCGGCACGGAGTGACTGGACATATGCTAACTGCATGACACCCGGCAGGACGCCGAGCAGCACGCCTTTCTGTAGTGTGGATTTTGTTATCATAGTAAAATCTGTTCACTGATGCGGTGGGAGTTCACTGTCTCTCGCAGTTAATTAATCCCCCTCTCCGCCACCATAACCTATCACCTCCACGGTGATGACGGATGGAATTTCTTCGCGCTGCTGTTCCGCCGCGCGCCGCTGTGCCGCCGCCCGATCCTCGCCGCTCACGTTGTTTGTCGGGGTGGTATTCTGTGCGGAAATCTGCAAGTTGCCTATGCTGGAGACCGCCGCCACGGGCGTGCCCGTGCTGGCCCCGCCCACCTGGATGTTGCTGGCGTTGAGAATCTGAACTGCGGAGACCGTCAAATTACCGCTGGCGCGAATGCCGGCGTCGCCGGCGTCGATGGCCCCGGAGGGGGCAATGAGATCGATGTCTGAGGGGGTAACACCGGAAACCGTTTCCAACGCGCCGATGCCGCCGCCCGTGGCCAGGCCGGCAAGGTCTGTTTTGACGTCGCCGCTCTGCGGGTCAATCAACACACGGGTGGGCGGTGCCGATTGCACGGTTTTTGACGATGTTCCCGCAGCGATGTCGCCCACGGTGGACCAGATGATTTCGTTCCCCCCGCGCAGCGTGAAGATACGCGAGGTGCCCACGTTCACGCTATTATAGGTGAAGATGGAAATATCGCCTCCGTGTTCTGTCAGGATGCCCTGGTCGATGGCCTGTGCGCCGCTGACCTCGTAACCAACGGTAAGCGCCCCCCCGGGGGCAAAGAGGCTGATGTTTCCGCCGTTCTTGGTCTTGATCTCGCGGGAGGTAAGCGAGATGTTCCCCTTCCAGCTGTCGCCAGGGAAGAGCGCCTCGATGGCAGCGTATCCCGCATCATAGTTCTTGTAACCGGCGCTGGTGCTGTCGCTGTGGTCCCGGCCCGCGTCGCGCAGCACAAGGTAGAAAATATCGAGCGCCAGGAGTTCCCGTCGGCTGGCGGAGAGTTTCTCGAACGCAGTCCAGACCTCCTGGTTGGTGGCATTGGTCAAATCCTCGTTGGGCAGGAGCGGCTCCAGCAAAGTCCGCAATTCCGGCAAATACCGGGTTGCCTTGGTGCCGCCGCTCGACGGGTCAAGGAACTTGGAAATGAAGGAAGTGAAATCCATGGCGCTGTTGTCGATGCCGACAGTTCCCATCCCCGCCCCGGCAACGATATTCGCGCCCGCAAACGGCAGGTAAGGGTTGCGTGTGTTGCCGACGCTAAGCAGCCCCATGCCTGTTCCATCGCTGAAGTTCGGCCCGATGCCTAGATCCAAGTTGCCTCCCGCCAAGACCTCGATGGTTCCCGGACCGTTGATTTGAATATCTCCGGCTTTGGCAATGCTTCCCATATGGGAGTTGCCCGCCGTCAATGCGGAATCGTAGGCGGTGATGTTGCCTCCGGCGGCCACCACGCTCACGTCGCTGGTTCCAACGTTCTGGATGTAGAAGGCAATGTCGGCAATATCATTCCCGGCCAGGATGCGGGTTTCCTTGCCGGAGAACAAGGTCAGGCTGGAGATGTCCCCCGTGTTTGCATAGATGCGGACGGGTTCGGAATCGTTGGCGTGCAACAACCCATCGGCGTGGAGTGCCTGCTTTGTCTGCAAAACGGCATAATTTCCAGTCGTTGAGATCGATCCAGAATCATTGAAGAAAACATCCAACACGTTCGCCAGGAATCCGAGTCGCGTTTGTGTATCGACATCGCTTGAATTGGCCTTGACCCGGGCTGCATAGGCATACGGGGTGGCGATTCCAGGCAACGCGGCGGGGTCTGCATCGGACAAATTGACCGTGGCAGAGGTCCATGCATAGGAGGCAACCCCCTTGATCTTGTTCACTCCTGTGATCTGCAACCCGTTGACGGCTCCGGCAGACAGCAGATTTATTGTCCCCGTGGGGGATGGCGAAAGCGTAATATTGCCCACGATATTAATATCGCCGGAGAACGCCGTCGCATCAAGGGAGGAAGGCATCAAAGTCGCAGCGGTAGTAAATGGAGACACCGATGTTTCCGCCATCATAAGCCACGGCTGGTAGTAAGCCGCCGTATTCCCCTTGCCTGTAAAGAGCCACTGCTGTTGCATCCAAAGCTGCAGCAACGGCACGGCCGTGATAGCAATATTTGCGCTGGAGTCCAGGACGACAGGAAGCGAAGCGCTCTCCTTGAATTCCACGTTGCCCCCCACCGATGTGACCTTGACGATATCCGTTGTCGCATAGGTCGAGAAATAGGTCTTGTACCAGTAGGTATTGGATAATCCTTGCGGCAACAAAAACGGGTTGGCCACCGGCCCCAGCGTTACATCGCCGTCCGCGCTGACGTCAAAGTTTCCTTTGCCCAGGAAAAGGGTTGTCGGAAGCCACATATCCATTGGGTTGATCTGCGCTTTGTAAGTGGCCGGGCTGAGAATGTTCGCTAGAACCGGAGAACGGGTGATGTTATCCGAGTGGAGGGCAATGTTGTTGCCCGCCGAAAGCGTTCCGTTCCCGCGCTCGACATAGTAAACGCCGCCATCGATATCGTTCACGGCGCGAACTGTCACGTCGCCTCCGCCCAGTTCGACTATTTTTGCCGCATCGGGGATTCCATCTGGCATTCGCGCATTGGTGGGGGCAACAACATCAATGTTGCTGATGTTTCTCCCCGCCGTCACGGTGGCGTTGCCGCCTCCCAAGGTCCCCACTCCCTCAAAGAAGTTGCTGAAGTCCACCCACCAGGTGGTGGATGCCTGATCGCCCAAAATCGCCGCTCCAAATGAGCCGTTGTTTCCAACATAGCCGCGCCGGTAGAGCCAGCTCGTGGGAAGTTGGCGTGAAGAATCGGAGACGACCACTGAGAATTGCAAGGTTTGATGCACTATATCCCGCTGGGCGGCGATGGTCACGTTGCCGCCTGCCTGACTGTATTGCGCCGGGTAGAGATTGTTGACTGCGCTCTTGTTGGCGTCGGAGAAAAGGAGTGGCAAATCAAACTGGCCGCCCATGGTGGGGTCGGTGACTTGCGTTCCCGCCGTATAGATTGTCGCGAATTGATTCCGTAGCTGAACGTCGCGGCCCGCAAAGATTTCGATGTCGCCGGACCCCGTTCGGATTACTTGGTAATTGCCGTCGATCGCGGTGAGAATGGCGTCCAACGCAGATTGCGAGAGGTCCGTGGATGAGCTGTAGGATGGGTTCGGGTCATAACCGTTGCAGTAATTGCCGAGTTGCAGAGAACCGTCCCTGTGAGAGGAATCCAGAGACGCCAATGACTGCACCCGGCGGAAGTCAGCGGCGGTCAAGTCTGCCCCCGCAACCAAACGATACGACCATGATTGCGCATTTGCGGGAAGCAACGGGTTTTGCTGAAGCAGGAGGGCTTGGAAATCACCCGATTCAAAGCCGTCACTCAACGCCCCGTTGAAAACAAGGCTACCCGCCGCCCTGAGGGTCAGGTTTCCGGGAACGCTGTTGGGGCCGAATCTCATGCTGGAAAAATCCCAAGTGCTTGCGAGCGTTAAATCGCCCTGGGGGTTGATGATTTCGGCACCCGGTTGGACAATAAGCACGGTTGAAAGCGCGGCGTTGGCTGTGCCAAACAGTCGGCTGACCATATGGTCATAGCCCGGCGCGGCGATTCCGTTATCCCCCGCGAACGCTATGCAATTGGAGTTAATATCGCTTATCTGATTATCTATGGATCCGTCTGTGGCTGTGAAGAATTTATACCCCTCGACGACGATTTTGGAGGCGCCGGTGATTGTGCCGTTGAGAGGTTCGATCTGAACATCGAGTGTTCCCGGACCGGCATCGCCTTGCCGTTGGGGGGCGCGCAGGTGAAGCGTGCCTGTGTAGCGCCCAAATGATGCGCTGTCGGCTGTGTTGGCTGCCACGGAGAGATCGATTTTTGACCCGGTCATCAGATTGATGACTGCACTGCCATCGTAACTTGGAGTGCCAGACGAATCGACTGAGAGCGCGCCCGCCTCCAGCGAGACCGCTCCGCCTTTCCCGGCTGAATCGAAGTTCACGCCAGCGACGCTGAGATAAGCGTTCTGGGACAACACCACGCTGCCGTGTGCAGACAGGTTGATGGTTCCGCCATGTTCGCCCGAGGCGTCAATGATCCCGGAGACTGTGATGGAACCCTGATCCGCCGAAAGGTTGAATGCATGGGCCGTGGCAAGCCCATCGACCCAGACATCGCCGTTCCGCACACGGATGGAACGGGAAGCGGTAAACCCGGCGCTGTTGAGAACGGCGTCGAGCCCGTCCAAGCTGGCGTGGCCATTGGAATCCACCGCTATACTCGCCGTATCCAGCGAGAAGGTGCTGCCGGCGCCGCCTTGCCCCAACAGGCGTCCGCCCGGTGTGAACACCCCGTTCGGCGCAGCAATACTCAAGCTGCCCGCATTCCCGGTTGTGCTGGGAGCCGCCACGGAGATCGCGCTTGTGCTGGCCATTACAACATTCCCCTTGTCGCTGGTGAGGGCAATCTGGCCGCCATCGGTGTATTCCACCATATCAAAGAATGTCCGGGAAATGCCGGCGACATCAAGTCGCCCGGTCAACGTCACATCCCCCTGCATGGCGTGCAGCGTGAGCACTCCGCTGGAAAGGAGAATCTCGCTGGCGACATTGATGCTGGAACCTTGCAGCGATAAGCTCGCTCCCAACCCGCCTGTGACTGCGGAAGTCGAATTGCCAGCCGACTGCACGGACAAAGCCCCGGCGGCGCTGATGTTTTGATTGGCCCCTGTCGCCGCCGTCAGCACCGGGGTGGTCATGCTCAAATTTCCGGTGGTGGAGAGTCCGCCCGTTCCTTCGCCGATGATGACGCTCGTCGCGTTCAGCGAGGTGTTCTTGAAGTTATCCACCTTCAATTGATTGGCCCCAAGGTGAAGCGTTCCGGCATTGAAAACGAGCGAACCATCAAGTGTGGCGCTCTGGTTGTCCACCGCTTTCGGAACCAAGGCGCTTGCCCGGTTGTCCAGTTGAATGCTCTTGGCGGAGAAATTGGCCGCGCTGCCGTTGAATCCACGCAAGTCCGCTGCGTGAAGCGCAAGGCTTTCGAAGGACGACGACCCGATATTTCCCGCCCCGTAGATGTCGATGGAGGAGTAACTCAGAAGAGAAAGCGATTGAGCGTAGTCCGTCAAAGTTTGCAGTGCCTGGCCGGCAAGCACCAAACCAGTTGTTGTTTTGCCCCCGGTTTTTTTAAGATCGCCGACGGTTTGGCCTCCCAATAGGAGACTGATCTGCCCGCTGTTCAAGGAAACAGAGTTCCCCAGGAGAGTGGCAGATGAGGCGAGGTCCGTCGCGTAGGTTGAATCCAGCATGATGCTGGCTCCGGAAATCGTGGCGCCGGCTCCGACAGTCAGCTTGGGGCCGGGATAGGTTGTCACCAGAGCGCGCGTTGTTGTCGCCGTGGGGTCGCTGCTAACCTGCACCAATAGACCGTCCCCAAGGGTGATGGGAATCGTCCCGCCGGTGCCGCCATTGGCAAAGGTGATCTTTCCGGCTGTGGAGAGTTGAACCGAGGCGCTCGATGTGATTGCTGTTGCGGTGTTCGCGATCAGGTTTGCAGTGGAGCCATTGGCGTAGGTGATGGTTCCAGCGCTGGTGGATATGATCTTGTCATTGCCGGGTGTGCCGCTTGCAAATTGAAGGGTTGCTCCCGCAGAAGGCAGTTGGATGGAGTCGCCGGGGGATTTGAGTTCCACAAGCCCGCTAATCGTCCGCGTTTCTCCTGTGGTCGTGGTGGTTCCCTTCTGTTCAATGTCTGCGCCAGGAGCAAGCGTCATGGCTTTGTTCGCGACGAGAATAATTTCGGGACCGGTCAACGGCGATCCGCTGTTATCAACCGTCAGCGCATTCGTATGGACGGAAATTTTTGTTCCATCGTCGCTGCGTATTCCGCCGATCAGGAGGCTCTCCGCGCCGAAGGCACTGAGCTGGGCGGCGTCCAAAAACATAACGCCTGCACCGACGGTAGCGCCCGTGTCGCCGATTAAAATGTCTGCGGGGCTGCTGATGTCCACCGTGCCGCCACGCCCTGCGGAAGGTGCCTTGGCCAGCACCGAGCCTTGGAGTGCCATCGACCCTTTTGCGGCCAGAACCAGGCGCCCGGAGTCTTCAGGAAGACGCAATGACGCATCACTGGAGAAGAAGGTGTTGGCGCTGTAACTCTCGTAGGTGGCGCGTTTAGCCACAACGGAGGAGGACGCGATCTCAAACGAGCTCAACAAAGTGTGGCCCGCTTGAGCCGGGCTCAAGTCGTTATTACGGTATCCCGTAACTAGGGTTGCCCCGTCTGGCAGCGAAACCGTCCCGGCAGGAGTGCTGCTCTTGGGCGTGACGAGGAACGCGCCGGGAAGCAGCGCGTAGCGGGCCGGAAGAAGAGTGTAAGTCCCCGCGGGAAGCCCACTACTTGCGTTCAGGTAAACCTGGTCACCCACGCGCAGACCGCTGTTGACATACCCCTTATCCGTTCCAAAGTTGGCGGCAGTGGTTGAGTTATTGTTAAACGGAGCATACGGAGCGTAGTCCGCTCCGTAACCGGGGATCACCGCGAAGCTCGCCGATGACCCCAGGATATCCTTGGTGCCGCCGGTTCCCTTGACAAAACGGTAGGCGAAGAGATCGCCTCCCCCGCGGATGTCGATGGTCGCTCCCGCCTGGCTGCTGATGTTCACCGCCGAGAGTTCGATGGATTTTGCAGTCGGCCCACTGGTGCTGATGTCCGTGCCGGAAGGAGCTATCCAGGAACTATCGTTAAGATTCAACCCGTAGGGGATGGTGGTCCCGCTTCCGCTCGCGGGCTCGATGGCCGAAACGGAAGTGATGCCGTCTGCGGTGAGGGTGATTTGCGTGGTGGTCGCAAAAGACAGGTTCGTAATCAGATCCAGCGGCGCGGAACCCGTGCCGTCCCATCCGATGTTGATGGAGCCAAGGGGCGCACGCAATACGCCGCCCTGTGTTATCTTGGATCCGTAGATGTTCAATGTCCCGCCTGCGGAAAGCGGGAGTCGGCGGCTGCCCGAGGCATTGATGGTTACGGAACCGGCGACTCCGTTGTGGTCGTAAGCAGCCACAGTGAATTGAACGCCGCTGGCGGGGTATATCTGCCCCGCCGTCATCGTGATGTCCCCGGCGATATCAAATATGCCGTTGCCACGGATGTCGCCATTGTTTGCGGTCAGATTCGCAGCGCCGATGTTTTGCGGTGCAAAGTAGCCCACATCAATAAGGCTTGCCGCGACATTAAGGGCGCCCGTCCCATATTTCGGAGAGATGTTGAAGGGCTTGCCTTGATACTGAATCTGGGATTGAAGAGCCGATGCGTCTTGTGGCGGTTGGAACGTTGTTCCAAGCACAACGTAGGGGGCGATGATGTCTATTTCGGAATCACCGTAGATCACGCCACGGTCGCCGAAGTTGATTGTGCGAGGCGCCACGATTTTGACGGCTCCCGAGAAGCTCAGCACCCCGGATAGCGTGAGTGAATCGAGGCCGCTGGCGTTAAAACTGTCCGCTCCGAAATATCCCAACCCGGCGAGCGCGTTGCCGCTGGAATCCAACACGGCGTGACCGATGGCGGTTCCGCCGGTGGGATAGAATGACGTGGAGATAACGGGGTCTGCTTGAGTGACCTGCAGGCTGACATCTAGCGGCGACCCGCTGTTCCCGCCACAGAAGACCGTCAAGGAACCGCCCTGGGCGCCGGAGCCTCCCGCAGCGCCGCGCAACGTGGCGTTGGATACCAGTTCCTGGCCGCCGCCAAACACAATCGAGCCACCATTGCTGTCCACGCGGGTGCGAGTGATCGTTGCGCCTTTGAGTGAGCCGATTGTCTGGGCGTCGAGATCACTATACGTAACCAGCTTATCGAGTTCGCCGCTTGCACCCGAAACGTCGATCTGTGCTCCGGCTTCTGCGACAATGTTGCCTGTGATCGAAATCTTGCCGCCGGAGAGAACAGAACCGGTGCGGTAACCGAGCGGGTCCGGCGTGAGCAGCGACATACCGGCGGTGGAGAGTGCACTCTGCGGTCCGAGATCAACCGTGGGCGCTATATTTTTCGATGCGAAGAGCAAGGAAGAATCGCTTGCTCCTGCAAGGGTGATGTTCCCCCCTGGCACGATGATGGATCCCAGAATCGCCACGGTATTACCACTGATGGCTACGTTTGCCAGCGCATCGGTTTGAATCATCGCCCCCTCTCCCAACACCACCTGGCCACGGATAATTTGATCACGCGTGAAACTATTTTTCACGCCGGGGGCGCTAATGGTGAGACTGACCGGAGAACGCACCCCCTCCGGGAGCAGCATCGTCTCCCACTGAAGACCGTTCGGGGCCTGGACTGCCATGCGGGTTTCCGCTGCCGGTTCGAGGACCGTTTGGGGGTCAATCGACACGGCGGAAAGGAACGTATCAGCCTGACTCGACTTCTCGCCGATGCCGGTGAGTGAGAAACTATTAAATCCGCCTTGATTGAAGAAAGCGGGGGATAACAACAAGGTGTCGGAACTCGCCGCGACCTCTCCCACCTGAATCAACGGCGCTTTGATGTTCAGTGCGCCTCCGCTCACTCCCAATCCCCCGTAACCGGTCAGGCTGCTGTTCAGCATCAGGCTGCCTCCGAGCAGCGAGTTGATATTTGGATCCTGGCCCGCGTTGATGGTTATGCTGCCGCCTTTTCCATACGTTTTCTTCCCATTGCCGCCGATGGCCAGACCGCCCGAAACCTCCACCGCGCTGCCCGCGGAGAGATCGACGCTGCGCCCTGTGACCGCCACGGAACCCCCGTTTTTCAACTGAGTCAAGATGGAGTCGAACGTGAAGGTCTTGCCGGAGGTCGATCCATCATCAACAACAATCGTGGTGGTGGTTTTTCCCGCGTCTGATGTGCTCGTGGTGATGGATTTCGCAAGGTAGTTTTTGGTCGTGCTTGTTCCGGCATTGGTCGCAATGACGGTCACGGTTTTTCCACCATCCTTCACAATGGTCGTGTTGTAGTTCGCCCCATCCATTGTAGCAGTGGAGGCCACTCCGTTGACGGACATCGTTGTTTTCTCCGCCGTGGGGGAACCGGGGTGATCGTCGATCACCAACCCCGCCGCGCTGAGCGACGCCGTCGCGCCCAATGTGAATTGGCCTCGCGTAAGATCAACCGCCGGCAGCGTGACTTTCGAGGGGTCCTGCGCATACGCTGCGCTCGTTTTAAGAAAATTGTATGGCGAATAGTCGTAGGCCGTCAGACTGAGGCTGCCGCCGGGCACGGAAACTTTGCCGTCGATGGAGAGATTGGCTGTGGAGAGGGTGACGGAGCCGCCGGACGGTGCGGTAATGGAAACGTTCGAAGGGATGGTAACATTGCCATCCCCGTCGGCCAGGGTGAATATGCCGAAGCCACCGGTGTTTAGTAGATCGGGAGAAAGGACAACTTCCGCTTTCCGGTCAGCCCGCAACGGGGCTGCGTTTCCCGAACTATCCAGCGCAAACGCGTCAGCGGCATTCAGGGTGGCGCCCGTCTGGAAGGTGACACTCGGAGGAGTGGGCGACACGGCAAAACCGGTGGAGACATCCTGTTTTTGGAAGGCAATGGTCAATGCCCCGGATGTCGGCGCAGTGGAGCGCTGTCTCGGGCCGGTCACGGAGTTTCCATACAGGTTGCCATCCAAGGCCATGCCGGGAGCCGAGATGGTGATCGACCCGGCGGAGGCGCCTTCGAGGTAGCCTGCCTCATAATGCGCACCGCTTAGCAGCGGGCTCGTGAACGTCTCCGCAATGTTCCATCGCGAATGCGTTTCGGTGAATCCCGAATAGACTCCATCATAGACGAGATCGGATGTGGCTTTGGAAATGTCGAAGATATGCGAACCGGATATAAGCCGGGAAGTCTGGACTTCGCCGCCTTTGTATTGAATCCACCCCCCCGAAACGTCGATCATCGATCCGGGCTGCATCACCACCGATTCACCGGCGTTGAGTGTGACGGACCCGCCCGCGGTGGTCAACTGGCCGACGGAACGCTGGATCAGATTAACGTAGCCGGAGACATCGGCAAGCGGCGTGCCAACCCACGTTTGCCCATCAACCGAGCCACTCTGCCGGGCATCGACCTCCACGGTTTGGCCCCGCAGCACGCCGTTGCGCTGCGTGGGATAGTTGGCGAGCTCGGACCCGCGCAACTGCACGGAAACGATGTTGTCGGTCACTGAGGCGGCGACATTCGTCGAGCCTGCGACATCAATGGCAGCGCCCGAGTCGAGGTAAATCTGGCCGCCGTTGTTGAAGAAGACGTAAGTGTTTGATTGCTGCTGCCAAGTGCCCGCATTGATCGAGACACCTCCGCTGGCTGCCAAAAGCTGTGCGTTTGCTCCCAAATAAACCGTTTTGCCTTGTAGGTTGATTTGGGAGGAAAGCGTGAGTCGCGAACCGACCACCGTGCTGTCGCTGGTTAGTTCCGGGCTGACCTGCGTCACGCTTCCGGCTCCCAAAGAAACAGCTCCCGATGCCGTGGAGAAAAGAACGGTCTTCCCCTGGACCTGCGTGGTAACAGCATTGTAGTTGGCCAGCAAATCAATCCGGCCGTTCAACGCGACCGATGTGGTGCTGTCGATGAAGCCAAGCTGGTTGACCGTCTTCCCGGCAATCACCACGCTGGCTCGGGCCGCGTTTATAACGCCGTCTAGCGCGTTCGCGGCCGTGCCAGCGCCCTGTCCCACCCAGACATCAAGCCCGCGCAGGGTGGGATCGTTGCTTGCGTGTGAGGTGAGGGCAACCTGCTGGCCTGCGGCGAGAATGATTTGGCCATCAGGGGCGGAGATGGTGCCCGCGTTGGTCACGTTGGGCCCGATGAGGGCGATTTTCCCGCCGACGTGGTCACTCGTCGTGGGGCTTGAAAGGGTGGCCCCCTGCTGGACCGTGACATCCCCCGTGTTCTGCCGCGTATAGGTGACGCTTACGGGCGCGCTGCCGATTTTGTTCAGGCCGTTCGTGGTGAATGTGGCGACGGTGTAGCCGTTGCTGTCTGTGGACAGGGAGTAATCTGAGCCAGCCGTGAGCGTCGCCGCTGCCGCGCCGCTCGCAGTGTAGCTCAATGCAGGAGTGCTCGTGGAGGCGACTACATGGGCGAGTTTGTAAGTATTTCCGGAGGCACTTACGGTGAATGCCGCGTCGGTGACGGTCGGGATGAACGCGTCCATCGTCCCGCCACTGGAAAGCTTCGGAACGGTGAGTGAGGAGAAAAGGAATTGCAGGTCCGGGTTGTTGATCAAGCCGCGGCTGACGAGGTTGTCGTTGATCGGCAGCGAAGAGGCGACCAGAGCGTGCGTGTTGACCTGACTGTCAGGCCCAAAGATGATGCCGTTCTGGTTGATGACATAGACCTGCCCGTCGGACTTGATGGAGCCGAGGATTTGCGAGGGGGAGCCCGTCGGGTCGTTGATCTTATTGAAGGCGATCCATTGGCCCACGTCGGTGCCGCCCGCGGTTTGATCGAAGGTGAGCGTGGTGTTCTTGCCGATGTTGAACGTCTGCCAGTTCAGCATTGCCTGCTGGCTGCTCTGCGTGATGGTGACGGTGGTTTTACCTGCGGCGGTAGTCTCCACGGGGGCGCTGGCGCCCGTCCAGAGTGTGCGGCTGGCTGCCGGTTTCTGAAGATCGGCGGCCACTCCCGCGGCCACTTGCAGCCCTCCCGTTGTCAATCCATCGGGGACGTTGGGCAAGGTCTGCCCGGGGTGGTTTGGGTCCGCGCCCAGATTGTTGGCCGAGGAAGCGGACTGCGCCGCAGACCGCGCCGCGCTCTGCAACGACTGCATGGCTTGGAGCGCCTGGGTGGTGCGCGTGAGCACGTCCTGGGCGCGTTTGGCGATGGCGGCGCTTTGAGCCGAAGCGGCGTTGGCGGCATTGGACGAGTCCGCAGTGGCGCCCGCCGTGGATGGCGCAAAACCGGTCCCGCCCCGGAGAATGTCGCGCGCGTCCCCCTGGTGCGTGACCGTTAACGAGACGGCGACCCCCAATGCGGCGGCAAGCGCTCCGCGCGATACGGTGCGGTTCACCTCGGGCTTGCTGCGTGAGGAGGCAGACTTGGGCATGACGGGTCTGGGATTGCGACGGGGCACGTTTTTGGCGGCGTGGTTAGCGCTTGGGCTTCTCCTCGGCCTTGATTTTCTGGTCGGTCAGCTTGTCCTGAAAATCCTGCACGAAGCTTTCGAGCTTCACGCGGGTGGTGCCCACGAACGGTTCACGGGCGCCAAGGACCTCGCCCAAGCCGAATTTTTCGTAGCGCAGGAGGATGTCCCGCCCGAGCTTGTACATCTCCGCGTTCTTGGTCTTCTGGTCCGCCACGGTGCGGGTGAGGACGATCACATCGGCGGCGAGTTTGGCTCTCTCGGCTTCCTTGGATTGCGCGAGGGTGGCGGCGGCCTTGAAGTCAGCCTGTGTTTTTTCCAGGTATTTTTTGAGCTGTGCGATTTGTTCCTGTGCGCTTTCGAGCTGCGCCTTGAGCGTGTCGATGCTCTTTTTCGCGGCGTCGCGGTCATCGGCGCCGTTCTTGGTCAACAGTTTGACCTTCGCTTCGAGGTCCTTGTTTTTGATTTCGAGTTCGGCTTTGGCGGCCAGCGCGGCGGCTGCGTCATTCTGCGCCGTGCGCAGTTGCGTGGTCGCGTTGCGGTAGGCTTCGCGCAGGCGCGTGTCGGCGGTGCTGGCTTGCTCGGCTCCAGCGCGCGTTCCCGCGCCCAAGAGCACCACCGCCAGACCGGCGGCGAGGAAGGGAAGAGTGTGCTTGGTCATAATCAGAATTTGGCGTTGATGTCGAATTGGATGATGTCGTTCTTGTAAGTGGGGCCGGCGATGCTGTCGGCGCTCATCCAGCGGACGGCGATCCAGACGCGCGGGGAGAGCCCCAGCCCGGCGCCGAGCGTGTAACCCTTGAGGTTCGTCCCGCCGCCGCCGAAGTCGGAGTCGCAGAAGCCGTCGATCACGGCGTCGCTTTCGACGTAGCGGTAGCCGAAGTTCACGTTCCAGTCCCAGCGCTTCTGAAGCACGGGGCTGCCAAAGTTGAGGCTGACGAGCCAGCCGGTGTCGCCTCCCGCGAAGTCGCCGCTTTTGCCCGTGGAAGTGTCCGCGCCGCGGTTGTTCACTGCGATCTTGTTGATGGCGGCCCCATCGTAGGCGACATTCTTGACGACTTCACCGGTGAGCGCAATGTGGCAAGGCTCAAACCCGTTGTAATCCACCTGCCCCGTAAGGGCGAGATCGCGGAAGGGGGTGGCCAGCCCGTAGTATTGGTATTGGCTGGTGGTGCCGTAGCCGTTGGCGGAGGTGGCGACGATGTCCCGCAGGGCCATGTAGGTGTTCCCATACTGCGCAAACGTGGGCCGCAGCGAGTCCGTGTCGCCGACATCCGAGGTGCTCAGCGGCGTGAATGGGCTGGAGAGTTTCCCATCCACATTTTGATACACGTAGTAGGCGAGGGCCACCTTGGCGCTCCAGTCCTTGGTGAACTTCACATCGGTGCCGACTTGGATGCCTTCGAGCCATTTGTCCCGGCTGTTGAATTTCGCGGCCTGGTTGGAGGCGAAGTTAAAGTCCGTGTTGTAAACCGGGAACGCGCCCGCCGTGAAGAACGGGGTGATGCACTCGAGGCCCTTGTACTTGGCGTTGATCACTCCGCCGTCAAAGCCGAGGTCGTCACACCAGATCATCTTCGTGCTGAAGAACGGGTTGTCGAAGCGGCCCACCGTCGCGCTCAAACGGGTGTCGCCGGGGAGGTTCGTTTCATACTTGATGAAGCCGCGGTCGAGCCAGATGGAGTATTTGCTGAAGTTGCCGCCCTGCCCGGCGGTGGTGGAGTTAACGCCGCCGAGGGTCTGGTTCGCGGTGACAGGCGAGTTGGTGTCCCCGGTGCCGATGCGCATGCCGGTGGTGAAGCCTTCGCCGAGATCAACCTCCGCGCCCGCTCGCACCCGAAGGCGCAGCCGGTTGCGGGATTTGTCCGCGTTGCGTTCGGGCGGGTAGTTGTTGCCGGTGAGATCGAATGGGCTGCCGGTGTTGATGGAGTTAAAGTTCGGCAGGCCGCCGGTATTGTCGTTGCCGGAGGGGAAGGAATCGTTCTGGTAGCGCATGCGCACATCGCCAAAGAGGCGCAGGTTGGTGACCCAGGTCGGGAAGGCGCGTGGAGCGGCCCATTTCTCCTCGTAGGCCTGCTTCATCACATCCGAGCGGAGCTCGTCGCGGATCTGGTCCTTGACCACCTCGGGGATGTAGGTGACGCGCACGGTGTCGTCTGCGGGCGGCGGAATCTGCGCGGCTGCGGCTGCCTGGGCTTTGGCCACCTCGGCATCCCGCTCGGCCTGGGCGATGAGATCCTGCGCGTCCTCCTTGGAAAGGACTTTGCGTTCGACCAACCGGTTGATGAGGTTGATCGTCACATTCTGCGAAGGCGCGGCGACAGGCGGCGGTGCGAGTTGCGGCTGGTCTTCAGGGATGGCGGGAGCGGCCACCGCGAGCGGTTCGGCAGGCGCTGGAAGGGGCGCTGCCGGAGCGGCGGAATCGGCGGCGAAAGCCGTGAGAGCGGTGGCGGCGCAGCCATACCCGGCAAGCAGCAGTGCGAGCGGACGGCGGCGGAGGTGTTGTTTCTGGAACATAAGCAGGCGGTTCTTCTAAAGTGGATTAGTGCGGTGGCGACGCGGTGGCGTTGATGCGCATCACAATGGGCGCGGGCATGTCCTTGGGGGGCGGTTCCTTGAGTTGAAGCCCGGTGAGCGCCTCGGTAATGGCCTCATCAAGTTTCGGGTCGTTGGTGGTGGCCGCGAGCTTGGCGCGCGAGACACGGCCGGTGATGTCCGGCCAGATGCGGACTTTCATATTAAAGGCGGCCTTGCGCATCCGCGGATCTTTGCGGAGCGCCTCGCTCACGGTCCCCTGCACCTGTGCGGCGTACCAGCCATACTTGCTGCGCTGGGCAGAGCTGCTGCCCAGAGAACTGCTGCCGCCGCTGCCAGCCTTTAAGCCAAACGGGTCGGGACCGGTGCCGGTGAGGTTCGTGGTCACGGCAGGCGCTTCCGGCGGTGTGTCGGGCTTGTCCTCCTTGTCGTCCACGGGCGCTTGCTCGATCATTTTCTCATCCTGCTTGATCTCCGGAGGCGGCGGCGTGGGCGCGGGTGGCGGCGGCGTGGGAAGCGACGCGGGCAACCGCACGTTGACAATCTCCTGCCCCTTGTGCTGGGAGGAGCCCGGCTTGGAAAACTTGCTCTGGAGCAGGTACACGCCAACCCCGATGACCACAAGCGCGACGACGCTCAACACGAGCTTGTGACGTTCCAGGAACGTCATGTCGTCCCTGTCGTCGAAGTTGTCGTTGCGGTTCATATTGGGTGAGGGTTGCGAAAGTTGCGCTGTTTATTTGGCCGACGGTTTGGTCGCGAGGCCGACTTGCGTGATGTTCAGGCGCCCGAGCACGTCGAGGACGTCCATGACGCCCTGGTACTGGGTAAGGCTGTCGCCCTTGACCACCACGGGCAGTTCGGGCGTGGCGGCCTTGGCGGCGCCAAGCTTCTGCTCCAGCTCCTGCAAGGTGACCGGCAGCGTGCCGAGCGTGATCTTTCCCTGGTTGTTGATGGTGATCGCCTGCGTCTTGGGCTTGTTCATGGCCGGCGCCTGACTCGCCTTGGGCAGGTTGACCTTCACCCCCTGCACGGAGGCCGTGCACATGAGGATGAAAATAACGAGCAACACGTACGCCAGGTCGAGCATCGGCGTGATGTTGATGTCGTCGTAGGGTTTGTCGTCGTTGATTTGCATGGCGTGCGAAGTCGACTAGTGAAATGACTAGTGAAGGAATTACTCGCGGTAGAACTCGGCCATCCGCGTCACAAACTCGTCAATGAAGACGTGCATGTCGCTCGTCGTCTCCTTGACGCGGGTGAGGATGTAGTTGTAGCCGAAGAGCGAGGGAATGGCGACGGCCAGACCTGCCACGGTGGCGAGCAGCGCGGCGGCGATACCCGGTGCGATGGCGTTGACGTTCACCTCGCCCGCGGCGGCCACGGCGGCGAACGTGATCATGACGCCCACGACGGTACCAAGCAGCCCGAGGAACGGACCACCAGAAATACAGATGGTCAGCAACACGATCTTGCTGTTCATGCGCTGCAACTCGCGCACCATCCCGCCGTCCAGCGTGGCACGGATCGCCTGGATCGAGCGGCCCGAAAGCCCCTTTTGGTTGCCGTCCACTTTTCCAGCCGTCATGCGTTGGCGGATTTCCTCCACCCCGACATGGTAAATGCGGTAGAGCGGGGATTTGCGCAAAGTGCGCTGTTCGGACTTCTTGCCTTGCGCGCCCAGCGCCTGTTTCCCGTCGGACAGGGAGTCATCCAGCTTGGTGATGTCCGTGGAAATCTGCTTCCACTCGTTGAGGAAGACCGCGTTGCCCGCCGACACCGAGTTCAACATCGAGACCTTCGTTACCATCACATACCAGCTGATGCACGCCATGACTGAGAGGATGCCGATGACGACCCAGCCGTCCGTGGAAAGATTCTTGATGATGACGCCGAAATACCCCGTGCTCAGCCAGCTCGAAGTCTGCTCGTCTTCGCCAAACTTGAGCAGCGCCGCCGCCTTGTCTCCCCCCTGCCCCGCCACTTGCAGCTTGAGATAGCCGAGCGAGCGCGCCACCTTGGAAATCTGTAATTCGTCGAGCTCGCCCCGGAAACCGTTCTCGCCCGCGAGAGCTTCCGTCGCGCCCTCAGGGATGCTCCCGCCGATGGCCGCCGGGCCATTCAACGCAGGAAGCGCGGCGTCCAGCCCGCCAGCGTAAGGCTCGCCATCCAGATAAAGGGCGATCTTTGCATCCTTGGCAATGACCGCAAGATGGTGCCAGGAGTTCGCCGGAACCACCGTTCCCGGCTGGCTGCGCTTCACGGCGCCAGCGCCGCTCACCTCCACATAGGGGATGCCGTTGTCCACGCCGATCACAAATCCCTTCGCGCCCTCACTCCGCGAGAACAGCACCGCGTTGGGCTGCGCCGCGGCGGTTTTGAACCATGCGGACCAGGTCATCGCGCTGCCCTCGCTCCACGCGGGCGCGGCGGGAATGGTGACGGCGACCTTTCCGTCGAGCTTCAAACCGGTCCCGATCATCGCACTGTCGGCAGCTAGTCCCGCCTTCTGCGCATTGGCGCTGGAGGGCGACGCATCAACGGAGGGCGTGCCGTGTTCGCTGAAGTGATACACCAGCGAGGTGTTCGCGTCATAGGTCGCCTTGGCGTCCTCCACCTTGGCGGCGGCGTTGCCCGCGTTGCCGCAGTAAAGCCAGAACTCAACCTGCGCGCCGGGCTTCACGTCGGGGAGCTTCACCCACACGAACGCTTCTCCCAGCATCGCATTCCACGACTCAATGTGGTAGGTGAGCAGGGTCTTGTCGTCCGAGGCGACGAAACGCAGGTCGCTCCCGTCCTCCTTGGCGTTGTCAAACTTGAAGTTCCCCTCGTGCAGCCGGATCAATACCGGCACGCTGCCGGTGGCGTCGGGAAGCGGAAATCCCTTGTCCGTGGTGTCCAAGGTGATTTTTTTGCGCACAGACCATTCGCTGTTCCACCACGCCGCCTGCGCAGTCGTCGCCAGGGTCACCACGGCCAGCAGACCGCAGAGGATGCTTTTTAGAAAGGTTGATTTGGATCGTGTCATAATCAGTGGGTCTTTTTGCAACAAGTTAGAAGTCCGCCCAGAGACGGAAGATAAAGAGGAGATCGTGCGGATTCACCGTCCCCTGGCCGATCAACGGCACACCGAGATCAAAGGAACCGCCAAAATGGTCGTGGAACCGGATGTGGCTCCCAATGCCGTAGCTGGCCAGATCGAAGCGGGCGGTCTGCGAGGGCAGGGCGTGCCGGAGCTGGAGGATGGCCGCGTCGGTGAACGCGTAGAAACGCCATTCGTTCATGTGCGCCCCGACCCAGCCGCCAAACCAACCGCTCAGCGAGGGCGTGCGCAATTCGAGCGTGCCGCAAAGGGAGTTGTCCGCCAGCGCCGTCGATTCAAGGTAGCCGCGCACCGTCCCGATGCCCCCCGCGCTGAACTGCTCGCTGTTGATGAGCGGTTGATCGGAAATCTGCCCCTGCACTTTCCCGAAGACCTGGAAATCACACGGCAGATCGCGCGTGTGCGCGAGGTCGCCCTTGAAGTAGATATAGTTGCCCTCGGCATCGTAGCGGCTGTCGTCAAACTGCTGCTGGCCGCTGCCCATCCCGCGCAGGTGCAGGTTCACCCCGCCGTTGAACTCGGTCGTGTTTCCCTTCTGCGTCTTCTCGTCCTTGTTGATCCAGGAAGCAGAGTAACACGCGCTGATCGGGTAATAGCTGATGGGCGTCGACGTCGTCGAACTGGCGGCGACGATGTTCTGCTCGAAATGCTTGTAGTCGATCCCCACGTTGATGGAGTGGTAGAAATCCTTCCCGTTGGGCAGGGTGATCTGCACATGCGGGCCGAAGTATTCGCCGCGGCCGGCCACCGCCGCACCGCCCAGCGTGGAGACGTTGCTGTCCTGCTTGGTGCCCTGCAACATCAACGCCAGCCACGGCACCTGCGAGAAGCGGAAGGTGTAGTAACCCGAGAAAACCTTCACCTGGCTGACGTCCTCCGGGGACAACTGGAAACTAAATCCCACCGAGTGCCCCAACTGCCAAAGGTTATTGTAGTTCACCGAACCGTTGAGACGCAGTTCCGGGGTATCGGCACTGTAGCGGTTGTTCACCTCCAGGCTCCCGTGCAGCGGAGAAGTGTCCTTTACGTCCAAGTCGAAATCAACCGTGTTCGGCTCCCCCCCCGGTCGCACTGTCGGCGTAACCCGGAGATCAGGGTGCTGATTGAGCGCCACCACATCACGCGTGACCTCGCTAAAATTAACGACGCTTCCCTCCTTCATCGACGGCGCACGTTTCTTGATCTCGCTGGGCAGAAAATAGTGCGCCCCCTTGACCCGCAGCCGTCCCACCGTCATCTCCACCACCTGCAAAACAACGATCCCTGCCCGCACCGCGCGCTCGGGTTGCTCGGGAATCTGCACGGAGACGGTCTGGTAGCCCTCCTCCCGGTAAGCCTTCTCCAGCGCCGTCCGCGCCCCCTCCACATCCTCCTTCGAGCGCCCCGGCCCCAGGAATGGATAGACCGCCCGCTCCACCGCCTTCGGCGCCAAACGGTGCGCCCCCTCCACTCGATACTCTCTAATATAGAGAGGCCCCGCTCCGGGATGCGGCGTGGGGCTCGGCACAGGCTGCGCCGCACTCCCGCTTGCCGCCACCTCCGCCGCCCTCACACCCGCCGCCCTCACACCCGCCGCCACCACCACCGCGCAAAGCGCCACGAGGGCAAACTTGGCGCGCGTGCCGAAAAACGGCGTGGGCGGATGTCTAAAACTGTGGATGAAACTCATGAGTTCGTAGCAATTTGGCGGCGCGGATGTATCTCATCTGGCGCTATGTCTTCCAAGCCATCGATTGTTACGTTTTCGTGACGTCTTTGTGACAAAAGGGAGTTTTTACAGTCGAGCAGCCCCGTAAATACACTGAAACACGTAGCGTGGCGACCTCCCGGTTCAGGGAGATCGCCCAATCCAGCCCTCAGGCCCAGGCCCGGCATTCGTTGAGGAACTCGCACATGGAACACTGCATCCCCGGTGAGGGCACCGGGTCCCGGCGCTCCAGGTCGTCAACGTAGGCGTCGATCAGATGGAAGAGCCGGGTGACCTGCTGATCCGTTGCCGGACCGGCTTCGGTCACCACGAGCTTCGGCGTCTTGAGTTTCACCAGATGGTGCAGCTCAATGCCTGTTTCCCGCTGCCCGGTCGCCTCGCGGTAAAGCAGGGCATACCCGGTGGTCTGGACTTCGGTGGTGTGCCTCACCATCTCGGGATCAGGGGTGCGGGCCGTCGTTTTGAAATCGACGATCCTGCCCCCGGCCCGCACGAGGTCCAGCACCCCGACCAGCACTGGCAACCCGTGAGAGGCAAGGTCGATCTCGACGCTGACCTCCACGCCCTCCGGCTTTTCGTCCACGGGGATTGGCGTCTCGCGCAGGTAGGTCTGGACGGTGGAGAGTGCTGAGGCCTTGGCTGTCCCTTCCTCTCCATCTTCCCAAACGACACTCTGGCCTTCGGGATGCGTCCATGCCGCTTCAAACACGGAGCCGATGGCACCGTCATCCAATGGCACTCCCCGCCACCGGGCGAGACTCCACTGTTGGAGAACGGCATGGACGGTCTTCCCAACATGAAGTGCCGCAGAGGGTGGCTTTACGACTCCGGCAACGTAGCGCAGGTGGAACTTTAGCCGGCACTGCAACCAAGTGCTCAGCCGCGAGGCCGAGACCGTGGAGGTTAGTTCCTCAATGCTGCGCCCCTGCTGCTGTTCGGGCTCGACAGAGAGCGGCG
>Ga0118677_10004513_pt1 | contig 25285 bp, 20 predicted proteins | sample AliMusrvi5mmetaG_FD_86154 | JGI IMG/M metagenome (GOLD analysis project Ga0118677, IMG submission 86154)
ATGTGTGGGCAGACAACGACGGATAAACAAGACGTAACGGCGCACTACTTTCGCGCCGATGTCGTTGACGCCGATGTGTGGGCAGACAACGACGGATAAGTAAGACGTAGCGGCGCACCCGTGTGTGCGCTCTGCGTCATCACAGATTGACACATGAACACCGTAAAAGACATTCTCGCATTGCTGTTCTTCCCAGCCGGGCTGGCCGTGATTTTCGGCGGGCTGGCCTACGAGTGGATCGACCGTAAGCTGGTCGCCCGACTGCAGAACCGCATCGGCCCGCGCTGGTTCCAACCCGCCGCCGACATCGTAAAACTGCTCGCGAAAGAGGAAGTGTTGCCGGAGGGCGTCGACAGGTGGCTGTTCCACAGCTTGCCAATCATCGCGCTGGCCGGCGTGCTCACGGCGGGTTTATACGTGCCGCTGTTCGGCCTGGCCCCGGCGCACAGCTTCGCCGGCGACATGATCGTCACCATCTACTTGCTCAGCATGTTGACATTGTGCACCGGGCTGGCCGGCGCCAACACCAACGACCGTTTCTCGCTGATCGGCGCCACGCGCACGCTAACACAGTTATTCTCGTACGAGGCTCCGTTCCTGCTCACACTGCTGGGGCCTGCGATTGTTGCGGGAAGCTGGCAGATCAGCGAGATCAACGCCTACGCGGGATCACACTGGCTGATCCTGACGCAGCCGATCGGCTTTGTCGTGGCAATCATCGGGTTGATGGGCAAGCTGGAGCTGCCGCCGTTTGACGCGCCTGAAGCCGAGACCGAGATCGTCGCTGGCGCGATGACCGAGTACAGCGGGCGCGGCTGGGCGTTGTTCCGACTGGGCAAGAATGTCGAGCTGATCATCGGCCTGACGTTGATCGCCGCGTTTTACCTGGGCGGGTTGGATAATCCGCTCACGTTCCTGCTAAAAACGCTGATACTGCTGCTGGCCGTGGCCGGGCTGCAGGCATTGTTCGCCCGCCTGCGCATCGATCAGACGGTGGGACTGTGGTGGCGCATTGGCGCGCTGCTGGTGCTGGCACAGTTGTTAGTGACGATTATATTGAAAGGGGTGTTTGGATGAAATTGGGATCAATGTTTGGCGATATGTTCCGCTCACTGTTCAAGAAACCAGTAACCGAAATGTATCCATTTAAGAAGACCTCCGCGCCGTCACGATTGCGCGGCGAGTTGATGTATAACCCGGACAAATGCACCGGCTGTCAATTGTGCGTGAAAGACTGCCCGTCCAACGCGATTGAGTTAATCACCGTTGACAAAGCCAGCAAGCGCTTCGTCATGCGTTATCACGTCGATCGCTGCACCTTCTGCGCGCAATGTGTGGAGAACTGCCGCTTCGAGTGCCTGAACATGAGCAACGAGCAATGGGAGCTGGCATCGCTGAAGAAGGAAGCCTTCACCGTCAACTATGGCCGCGAGGAAGACCTGCAAAAGCTCCTCGGCAAACCCCTCCCATGAGAACGGATTATCCACAAATCTGCGCGAAAAAGAGAAACCGCGAATTGACACAACTCTCTTTTTATAAATTCCTATTCGTGTTGATTCGTGGTTTTAGATTCGCGAAGATTCGTAGATAAATTCTTATCCTTGCAGACTGTCTGTAATGCGCCGGGCGATGAGATCGAGGTGTGCCGGCTCGTGCGCGAAGTCGAGATCATCCGTGGCTACCGTCAGCACCGGGCACAGGTTAAACCCCGCGATCCATTCCTCGTACAGAGTATTGAGTTGCGCCAGGTAGTCCGGGTTGATCGTCTGTTCCAATGCGCGCCCGCGCCGGGCAATCCGTTGCACCAGCGTGGAGACTGACGTCTGCAGATACACCACCAGATTCGGAGGCGGCAGCAGAGTCGTCACAGCATCATACAGATCATGATAGGTATTCCAATCACGCGCGCTCATGGCGCCTTGCCGGTGCAGGTTATAGGCGAATATCTCGGCGTCCTCGTAGACGCTGCGATCTTGGATAACCGAGCCGGGGCGGTCGAGCAAACCAAACGAAGCGGCGTTCGCCCGGTACTGGCGCAGTCGGCGCGCCAGGAAGAACACCTGCGAATGGAATCCCCATCGCGACATGTCGGTATAGAAATCCGCCAGGTAGGGGTTTTCTTCGACCGGTTCGAAAAACGCTTCCCATCCGAATTTCTGCGCGAGCAGCCCGGTCAGACTCGACTTTCCAGCGCCGATATTCCCGGCGACAGCAACGAAATATTTCATGGTTGATCTCATGGGCGCACACATTGGTGCGCCCCTACGTATATGCCAAACGTAGGCGCAGACCCATGTGTCTGCCCAACGACGTATATGCCAAACGTAGACGCAGACCCATGTGTCTGCCCAACGACGAACATGTCAAACGTAGACGCAGACCCATGTGTCTGCCCAACGACGTATATGCCAAACGTAGACGCAGACCCATGTGTCTGCCTAACGACGAACATGTCAAACGTAGACGCAGACCCATGTGTCTGCCCGACGACGTATATGCCAAACGTAGGCGCAGACCCGCGTGTCTGCCCGACGACGTATATGCCAAACGTAGACGCAGACCCGCATGTCTGCCTGAGAGTTTGATTCTAACGCGGTTAGCGGATAATCATGAGATTGTCCAAAGAGATGTAAGAATGCACGAAATATCAGTCATGCAAAGCGCGATAGAACTCGCGGTTGAGAACGCCAAAGCGCAGGGCGCACAACAGATTCACCGCGTCAATATGCGCGTGGGCGCGCTGGCCGGCGTCGTGCCGGATTCACTCGAGTTCGCCTTCCCCATCGTCTGCCAGGGCACGATGGCCGAGGGCGCCACGCTTGAGATCGAATTTATCCCGGCGTTGTGCCGCTGCAGCAGTTGCAACAGCGAATTCGAGCCAAAGGATTTTTTCTACGAATGCCCCAACTGCAAAGCGCTTACGGTTGACCTGTTGCGCGGCAAAGAGTTGGAGTTGGCGTATCTGGAAGTGTCTTGATCGAGATAAAGACTGGAGATTAGAGAATGGAGATTAGAGATCACGCAAAGCGGGCGGAAGCGGAACAGCGCACGATTGTGATTAATCAGGGCGTGCTGTCAAAAAACGATCTGCTGGCGCGTGAGAACCGCGCGCTGTTTAAGTCCAAACGCCTGTTGACGATGAACATCGTGTCATCGCCAGGATCGGGCAAGACCGCATTTATCGAGCGCACGCTGACCGACATCAAGGGGCGGCTGCGCGGCGGCGTGGTGGTGGGCGACCTTGCGACGGATAATGACGCCAAACGCATCGCGCGCAGTGGATCGCCAGCGATACAGATCACTACAGGCGACACATGCCACCTCGACGCCGAAATGGTGGCCGAGGCGACCGCCAAACTCGACCTGAACGCGCTCGACCTGCTCATCATCGAGAACGTTGGCAACCTGGTGTGCCCATCGGGTTACGACCTGGGCGAGGACCTTCGTGTGGTGATGCTCTCCACAACCGAGGGCGAGGACAAACCGCTCAAGTACCCCACGATGTTCAAGACCGCCGACGTGGTCATCTTGAACAAGATGGACATCGCCGAGGTCGTCGGTTTCGACCGCGAGACAGCGTTGAGCAACATCCACCGCCTGACGCCACAGGCGATCGTGTTTGAGGTCTCCGCGCGCACCGGCCTGGGCATGGAGGCGTGGTACCAGTTCATTGAGCAGCGGTTGGCGGCGGCGAGGTAAACCCGCGACCAGGCCCCCGGAATCCGCTTCACGTAATTCCGGGGGCCTGGTCCGCTGGGATTCAAGTGAGCACATGAGTTGCGGTTGCGCGTGCATCGTCGTCCGATCATTGCAGGGGCGATAGCATTGCCTGCACGAAACCATGTGAATCACGGTCAACATGGCAATGCTTCTCCCCGCCGATATCGGCACGGAAACGACGTTGCGGGCAATGGCTTCGCGTGCGCCCTTGTGTTGTAGTTGGCGACGACTTCACACTCACCAGTCCCCTATCCAAAGGCGACCTGACGAACAAAGCGGGCTAGATTGCCGGTGCAACCACCACTCACGCTGGTAAATCGTTTCGCTTTGGCCATTGCGACGTGCGCGTTTACGGCGATGCAGCGGTGGTCAACGTATGGTACTGGCAGGTTGTGGCGCGTCATGCCAGTTGGTTGAAATGATGACACGCGGCATCTCCATCTTGTGAAGTGCATTTCCATCTTGTATAATATCGTTATGGAGACAAAAATAACGCGGCGCTGGCAAACGGTGATCCCAGCAGATATCCGCCATCGATATCAGATCAAGGAAGGCGACACGCTGGTCTGGCTGGACGACGGCCAGATGATCCGCGTCGTACCTGTCCCGGCCGATCCACTGGCAACATTACGCGGGATTGGCAAGGGTGAGGGGCTCACCCGGAAACTTCTTGAGTCGCGCCGTAAGGATCGAGAGCGTGAGCAACAGTAACCCCACTTATCTCCTCGACACGTCGGCACTCATGACCTTCATGGAAGATGAAGAAGGCGCGGAACGTGTCGAGCGCATTCTGGCACATGAGGGTGTCCTGATTCCATCGATTGCACTGATTGAGGTCGTCTATATCACCCGTCAGGAACAGGGACAACGCGCAGCCGAGTACCGGTATGCTTTATTGAAGCAGACACGCGCCACAATCCTGTGGGAGATCGATGAAACAATTCTGTTCACTGCTGCACGATTCAAGGCCGATTTCCATATTTCTTTCGCCGATGCTACCATCGCCGCCTTCGCAGCATGCCATCACGCCATCCTGGTGCACAAGGATCCAGAATTCAAGGCGCTGAACAACGAACTGACAATGGAAACTTTGCCATTCAAGTAACATCACCATAATCACTCGCGGCACGCGCCTGTTACCATAGAAGTGAGTACACTTAGCTCATACATATAAGCGCGCCACCAACATTCAGGCGCGTCGAACAACGAACGGAACGTAACTCATGACCCTTAAACAAGAGGCTCTCGACTATCACAGTAAGTATCCAGCCGGTAAGCTGGAAATCACCCCCACCAAGCCCTGCCTGACCCAGCATGACCTGGCGTTGGCCTACACCCCCGGCGTCGCGGAACCCTGTCTCGCCATCGAGAAGAACCCGGATGACGCCTACAAGTACACATCAAAGGGCAATTTCGTCGCCGTGGTCACCAACGGCACTGCCGTGCTCGGCCTGGGCGACATCGGCGCGCTGGCTGGCAAACCGGTGATGGAAGGCAAGGGGCTGCTATTCAAGCGCTTTGCCGACATCGACGCCATCGATATCGAACTGAACACGAAGGACCCGGAGTTGATCATCCAGACCGTGAAACTGCTGGAGCCGACCTTCGGCGGGATCAACCTCGAAGACATCAAGGCGCCCGAGTGCTTCATGATCGAAGAGCGGCTGAAGAAGATTATGAACATCCCGGTCTTCCACGATGACCAGCATGGCACCGCGATCATCTCCGGCGCGGCCATGCTGAACGCGCTCGAACTGATCGGCAAGCAGTTCGCAGACGCGCGCATCGTGATCAACGGCGCCGGCGCGGCGGCAGTCGCGTGCGCGCGCTTCTATCTGGCGCTCGGTGCGGTGCGCGAGAACATCGTGATGTGCGACAGCAAGGGTGTGATCTACAAGGGCCGCACCAGCGGGATGAATCCATATAAGGAAGAGTTCGCCAGTGACACTGCCGCGCGCACGCTGGCCGAGGCGATGGTTGGCGCGGATATCATCGTGGGACTGTCCGTCGCCGGCGCGGTGACGCAGGAGATGGTGAAGCAGATGGCGGCACAGCCCATCATCTTCGCGCTGGCCAATCCCAACCCCGAAATATCCTATGAGGATGCCAGGGCTGCCCGCCCGGATGCCATTATTGCCACCGGGCGATCAGATTATCCGAACCAGGTCAACAACGTGCTGGGGTTCCCGTTTATCTTCCGTGGCGCGTTGGACGTGCGCGCCACGCAGATCAATGAAGAAATGAAGGTGGCTGCGGCGCGCGCCCTTGCGGCATTGGCCAAAGAGGATGTGCCTGATTCCGTCGTGCGGGCTTACGGCGTGGAGTCGTTGCACTTCGGTCTGGACTATCTGATTCCCAAACCCGTCGATACGCGCATTCTGCTGTGGGAAGCGCCCGCAGTGGCGCAGGCCGCTATGGAGACCGGTGTGGCGCGCGTTCAGCTCGATCTGGTGAAGTACCGCGAAACGCTGGAGGGGCGCCTGGGCAAGTCGCGCGAGCTGATGCGCATCGTGTTCAACAAGGCCAAGCTCAACCCGCGGCGCATCGTGCTGGCCGAGGGCGAACACGAGAAGATGATCCGCGCTGCGAACCAACTGGCTGATGAAGGCATCGCGCAACCGATTCTGCTGGGCGACCCGGCGGTGATCGCTCTCAAGGCCGCCGAGATGCAGTTGGCCGTCAACAGCCTGGTGCAGATCATTCACCCGGCGACTTCGGACAAACACGCCGCCTACGAAGCGCGCATGTACGAACTGCGCAACCGTAAAGGCGTCACGCTATCGGCGGCGCACGATCTGGTGAACGATACCAGCTACTTCGCCGCGCTGATGGTCGAGCAGGGCGACGCCGACGGTATGATCGCCGGACTGACCTCGCACTACTCGGATGCGTTGCGTCCGCCGTTGGAAATCATCAAGACGCTGCCCGATGTGACAACCGCTGCGGGTGTGTATCTGATGACCATTCGTAACCGCGTGTTGTTCTTCGCCGACGCGACAGTAAACGTTGACATGGACTCCGTTAAACTGGCCGAGATTGCTATTCGCACGGCGCGGTTGGCGAGCGACTTCGACATCGAGCCGCGCATCGCCTTCCTGAGCTTCTCCAACTTCGGCAGTGTGCGCCACCCGCAAACCGACATGGTGCGCGATGCGGTGGAGATTGTGCGCCAGCGTCAGCCCGACTTGATCGTCGACGGCGAGATGCAGGCCAACACCGCGCTCAACGCGGAAATCCTGAATGGCACGTATCCGTTCAACCGCCTGCACGAGCCGGCCAACGTCCTGATCTTCCCGAGCATGGAAGCGGCCAACATCGCTTATAAGCTGGTGCAGCAATTGGCCAACGCCGACGTCATCGGCCCGATCCTGGTGGGCATGCGCAAGCCGGTGCACATCATGCAGCGGGGCGACGAGGTCAAGGACATCGTCAACCTGGCGGCGCTGGCGGTGGTGAAGGCGCAGAACCTCGAATGACGGAGAGATTAGAGATTCGTGATGCGTCGCGATGGATGGGTTGGCAGAAACGTCCGTCATTATGAGCACCTCATCGACGCCTGTCATTCCGAGGCAAGCCCCGCAGGCACAAGCCGCACTGCGGATGAGTCGGGGGCTTGCCTCGGAATCTCGACTTCTCAGTTCTGCGCTACACTTTCCCTCGTGTCATACGCCATAAAGCCGATCACCTTTGATAAATGTTGTTATCGCATTGACGGTCATCCCGTTTACCTGTACTCGGGCGAGTTCCACTATTTTCGTGTGCCCAGGTCGGACTGGCGCAAGCGCATGCAGTTGTTCAAGGATGCCGGCGGGAACTGCATCGCCACTTACATCCCGTGGTTGATTCACGAACCCAGCGAGGGCAATATCCTCTTTGGCGATGAGTCCTACCGGGACTTCGAGGGATTTCTACAGGCGGCGCAGGAAATGGGGCTGTGCGTCATCGCGCGCCCCGGCCCCTACCAGTACTCCGAATTGAAATACGACGGGCTGCCAGGCTGGCTGTGCGAAAACTATCCCGAGTTGCGCGCGCATAACATCGAGGGCAAGCCCTTCCGCGCGTCGTCCATCTCGTACCTGCACCCATTGTTCCTCGAAAAAGTGCGCAGCTGGTTTGATGTGGTCTGCCCGATCATCGCGCGGCACACCGTGTCGAAAGGTGGGCCGGTAGCATTCACCCAGATCGACAATGAGATGACCGGCATCCATGTGTGGTTCGGCAGTCTGGACTACAACGCGGTCACGATGGGCTTCGGCCTGCCGGGCGGGCGTTATCCGTCCTTCCTGTCCAGACAGTTCGGCGACATCGGCGCGTTGAATCGCGCATATGAGACCGGCTTCGCATCATTCGAGGAAGTGCGACCGATCCCAGTGGCAGCAACAAACGCCAAAACCGCCAGCATCCGGCGCACGCGCGACTACTTCAATTTCTACCTCGGAACGATTGCGGAATACTCCCAGACCCTGGCGGGCATGTTGCGCGAGCATGGTATCGACACACCGCTGGTTCACAATGCCGCCAACCCCGGCATGAATGCCAACTTCTGCGAGACCGTCGACGCGCTGGGCAAGAATTTCCTCCTCGGCTCCGATCACTACTACAACCTCGACCAGAACTGGCCGCAGAATAACCCGACGCCGCAGTACGCGATCAACGTGTTCTGCTCAAACGAGATGCTGCGCCTGATGGGGTTCCCGCCCACCGTGTACGAACTTCCTGGAGGCAGTCTGTCGGATTGGCCGCCGATTACTCCGCAGGACGCGCGCGCCTGTTACCTGGCCAACCTGGCGTTGGGCATGAAGGGCAGCAACTATTACATCCTCACCGGCGGGCCAAACGCCCCCGGATCGGGCGTTACCGCCGACGTGTACGACTACGGCGCGTCGATCGGCCCGTTTGGCGATATCCGCCCGCTGTATCAGGTGCAGAAGGAGTTCGGGCATCTTGTGGCTGACCGGCCGTGGCTGGCGGAGGCCGAGCGAGAATACGATTGCCGCGTGGGGCTGGACTTCGAGTATGTGCGCGCCGACAACTACTGGAAAGGGCGTGGCAACTTTGCGTTCACTAACAGTGATGCCTATGATTTTCTGCGTCGTGGCGTGCTGACCACTGCTTTCTGCGCCAGCCTGTCGCCGGCGTTGTGCAACCTGGGCGCCGACGATTGGGTGAGTGATACGACCACACCAGTTGTGATTGTCTCCTCAGTCTGCATGGCGCGGGCGAAACAGCAGCGCGTTGTCGACTTTCTGAAAAACGGTGGGCGCGCGCTGATCACCCCGTTGCTGCCGACGCTGGACGAGAACCTGAACCCATGCACACTTCTGGCGGACTTCCTGGGCGGTCCCGTGCTACAGGCCAGCGCAAACCACGCCGGTCATGTGCGCGTGACTATCGAGGACGTGGTGAACATCTGGAACAACGGCGATATCTTCTTTGGCAGCCGGTTACCGCCGAATGCGAAGGTCATCGGTCACGACGAGGTCAGTGGCAACCCCATCGCGTGGAAGCAATCGCTTGAAGGCAGTGGGCAGGCCATCGTGTTGGGATTCCGCTGGTATCAAGCCAAGCGCGAGCACGAACAGATGCTCAAGGCGCTGCTGCAGGCGCTCGGTTTGAAAAAGAAAGTGGAGTGCTCCAATCCGAACGTATGGACCTCGCTGCGCACTGCCGGATCGCGGTCGATGCTGTTCATCATGAATCTGCTGTCCTCACCGCTGGAGGCGCATGTCGATTGCCGCCCCGCCTGGAGCGAGGGCATTCTTGAAATGGGTAAACATGAGCTTGGGCCGATGAGCGTTAAAACCATCGAAATCGAGTAGAGGAATTAATGATATGTCTGACACACCCGTGCAAACCGTGTCTGAAATGATGCGCAAGGAAACCCGCGCCGAAGATCTGTATGTAAGCGCCAGTGAACGGCAGGTGTTGCGTCGCCTGGCCGAACGGGTGGCCGAACTGGCTGCGCGCCCGGTCGAGGCTCAAAAGCGCGACTTGTGGACAAGTCACAACATGTTGCAGCCCACCCGCCCGCTCATCTTCTGCGACCCGGAGAACGGCTGGAACGAGGTGATCACCCCCGGCCTGCTCACCTGCGAGGGACGGCTGGCGCGCGAGTGGGAGATGATGCTGCGCAAAGAGATGTTCTGGGGCGAGCAGATGCGCGATGATCGCGTGGTGCAGCCCTTCTTCGATGTGCGGCATGTGTATGCCGAGAGCGACTGGGGCATGCACGAGACCAGGATCGGCGGCGAGCATGGCGGAGCATACACCTGGGAAGCGCCCTTGCAGAGCTACGACGACCTGCCGCGCCTGCGCTTTCCCACCATCACGATCGACGAGGAAGCCACACAACGGGTGATGCGCATCGCACAAGAAACCTTCGGCGACGTGCTCACGGTGCGGCTTAAGACGTCGTGGTGGTGGTCTCTGGGGATGACATGGGCGCTGGTGAATCTGCGCGGGCTGTCGCAGATGATGTACGACATGATGGATTTCCCCGACCAGTTGCATCAAGTCATGGCTATACTGCGCGACGGCCACCTGGCCAAACTCGACTGGCTGGAACAACATGATCTGCTCAGCCTTAACAACGACGGCACTTATGTCGGATCGGGCGGGTTTGGCTGGACCAGGGAACTGCCACAGCCCGACTACGCCGGGCATGTCCGCCCCGGCGACATGTGGGGCTTTTTGGAAAGCCAGGAAACCGTCGGCGTATCAGCCGCGATGTTTGCGGAGTTCGTGTTTCCCTACCAGTTGCCCATTCTCGAACGCTTCGGGCTGAACTGCTACGGCTGCTGCGAGCCGCTGGACAAGCGCTGGCATGTGATCGAACAGATTCCTCGGCTGCGGCGCGTCTCCGTGTCGGCGTGGGCCAACGTCAGCAACATGGCGGAGAAACTGAGCGACCGCTATGTCTTCTCGTGGAAGCCTAACCCCGCGCACCTGGCGATGGACTCGTTCGACGAAGACATGATCCGCAAGGACTTGCGCGAGGCGATGCACATCTGCCGGTCGCACAACTGCCACATGGAAGTGATCATGAAGGATTGCCACACCATCCGCAACGATCCGCGCCGCGTGGTGCGCTGGGTGCAGATTGCGCGCGAGGAAGCGGAGGCGTCGTAAGTTACCGCAGTGCTTCCACAGGCTTTTCTGATTGCGCTCTCTCTTCCAGAGTTTTGATTGCTCCCTCCGGAGTGCGTGAGCCTTGCTTGCCGGCGTACACATGCGTGAACTCTGCGCCAAACAAGAAAATAAGCGCGGAGTAGTTGACCCACAAAAGCAACGCTACAAGCGACCCGGCCGCTCCATAGGCTGACGTGGCGCTGCCAGCGCCCAGGTAAAGGCCGATCAACAGCCTGCCAATGCTAAAGAGGAACGATGTAACTGCTGCGCCAATCCATACATCGCTCCAACTCACAAAGGTATTGGGCAACACTCTATAGACAATCGCAAATGCAACAGTGGCAATTGCGAATGACGCCACAAACGTCAGGATTTCGATCACAGCGTAACCCATGGGTGAGGACTGGCTGCTGATGACATTCCCAAAAGCAGACAGGAGCACGGTGATCAAGGAAGATGCAAGCAGCAGCACGCCAACCCCCAGCACCAGCAGGAAAGCAACAAGCCGGTTCCTGAGCAAATCGAGGACGCTCGCGACGAGGTTTGTAGGCGGTTCGATATGCACCTCCCAGATGGTGTTCAAATCGGCCTGCAGTTCACCGAACAAGCCCGATGCGCCCATGATAATTGTCGCTATGCCGATCACAGACGCGATCAGGCCGGCGTTTGGTTTTGTCGTCGTTTCAATTAGTCCCAGAATCACTTTGGCCGTCCCTTCCCCTAGATAGGCCTGGATCTGGGCATTGAGCTGAGTCTGCGCTGTCTGCGTTCCAAGGAAGAAGCCGGCTACGGCAACGGCAACAACCAGCAGCGGCGCGAGTGAAAACAACGCGTAGTAACTGAGCGCCGCAGCCGCGCGACCGGCGCTGTGGCTTTGCCATTTGTTGTACGACCCTACAACTAACTCTCCAATCTGCTTAAGATTCATCAGTACCCCACTATACCCAGATGTTATACTCCGTTTTAGAGGATCGGCATGCAACAGATCAATTTGACAGACGCAACTCAGCATCTTGCTGCCTTGATTGATGCTGCTTTACATGGTGAAGCAGTCTTCATAACGAGGAACGGCCAGGATGTTGTGCAACTGGTTCCTGTTACGTTGCCCAAACCACATCCACGATTCGGAAGCGCCAAAGGCCTGATTGTCGTTGCTGAAGACTTTGATGATCCCCTTGAAGACTTCAAAGAATACATGGGATGAAACTGCTCCTGTGGTAATGTAACGGCCTGATGGATCTCACACAACACCAGCGTCTGCGCGTCGTCATTCGCGGCGCCGTACAGGGCGTCGGGTTTCGCCCGTTTGTTTATCGCCTTGCCACCGAGATGGGTCTGCCCGGCTGGGTGATCAATTCGTCGCAGGGGGTCTTTATCGAGGTGGAGGGGCACAAACTACAACTCGACGCCTTCCTGTTGCGCGTCGAACGCGAGAAGCCACCCCGCTCGTTCATCCAGAGCTTCGAATCGTCCTTCCTCGACCCGATCGGGTTTACGAAGTTTGAGATTCACCACAGCGAAGAGTCCGGCGTGAAGAGCGTGCTGGTGTTGCCCGACCTGGCGATCTGCCCCGACTGCCTGCGTGAGATAGTCGACCCGGCGAACCGGCGCTACCATTACCCGTTCACCAACTGCACCAACTGCGGGCCGCGCTATAGCATCATCGAGGGGCTGCCCTACGACCGCCCGAACACGAGCATGAAGGCGTTCCCGATGTGCGACGCCTGCCGCGCCGAATATGAGAATCCGCTCGACCGGCGCTTCCATGCCCAGCCCAACGCCTGCCCCGTCTGCGGCCCGCATATCGAGTTGTGGGATCGCACAGGGGTGGTGCTCGCGACGCACCATGATGCGCTCCTTCTGGCTGCCGACGCCCTCCGGCTCGGGCAGATTGTGGCGGTGAAAGGCATTGGCGGGTTTCACCTGATGGTGGATGCGCGGAATGACGAGGCTGTGCAGTTGTTGCGCTCGCGCAAGCACCGCGTGGACAAGCCGTTCGCGCTGATGGTTCCATCAATAGCACAGGTCAAAACGTTGTGCGAGGTGTCGGAGTTCGAAGAACGGCTGCTGCTGTCACCGGAATCGCCGATTGTGTTGTTACGGCGGATTGGGCGACAGCAGGACATGGAGTATGCCCCTGCAATCTCGAATCTCGAATCCCCAATCTCTTCCGAAGTCGCACCTGGCACAAACCCCTCCCTGGGTCTGATGCTGCCCTACACGCCGCTGCACCATTTGTTGATGGCTGAGCTGGGATTTCCGGTCGTCGCGACCAGCGGCAACCTGTCCGACGAGCCGATCTGCATCGATGAGCACGAGGCGCTTGACCGGCTGGGTGACATCGCGGACGTCTTCCTGGTGCACAACCGCCCGATCGTGCGGCACGTGGATGATTCCATCGTTCGGATGGTGCTGGGGCGCGAGATGGTGTTGCGCCGCGCGCGTGGGTATGCCCCGCTACCGGTGAGTAGGGGCGCAGCATTGCCTGCAAAGCCTGGGATAACCGAGACGTCATGGCAATGCTGCGCCCCTACGCTTGCTGTGGGCGCTCATCTGAAGAACAGCGTAGCCATCACTGTCGGCAACAACGTATTCATCAGTCAACACATCGGCGACCTGGAAACACCGCAGGCGTTCGACGCCTTTCAGCGCGTCATCACCGACCTGAGCGCGTTGTACGAGTTCCACCCCGCGGCAATCGCGTGCGACCTGCACCCCGATTACATGTCGACGCACTATGCGCGCCAGCGGGCGGCTCAAGCACAGATACCCGTGATCGCGGTGCAACACCACTTCGCGCACGTCGTCGCGTGTATGGCCGAGAATGAGTTGATAGGAAAACCGGGACGCGTCCTCGGCGTGGCGTGGGACGGCACCGGTTATGGACTGGATGGGTCGATCTGGGGCGGCGAATTTCTGCTGATAGACGAAGGCTGCACAGGATTTACCCGCGCCGCGCACTTGTGCGCGTTCCGGCTGCCCGGCGGCGACCAGGCGGTGAAGGAACCGCGCCGCACCGCCTTCGCCCTGCTGTGCGAGATATTCGGCGACGACGTCGTCACGCACACCGATCTCGCGCCAGTCGCCGCGTTTTCGACCGTCGAGCGCAACGTGCTTCTCAAGATGATCCATGCGAGGCTGAATACCCCGCTGACTTCCAGCGCCGGACGTTTGTTCGACGCCGTCGCCGCGATTGTCGGCCTGCGCCAGCAGGTCACCTACGAGGGTCAGGCGGCGATGGAACTCGAATTCGTTGCGACGAGAACAGACAAAGTGTATCCAATCCCCAATCTCCAATCCCCAATCTCCAATCTCTCTGTGGATTGGGAACCAATGATTCACGCCATCATCGCCGATATTCGACAGGGAACGCCGGTCGGGCTCATCTCAGGGACTTTTCATAACACGCTGGCCGAGATGATCGTCGCCGTGGCTCGGCGGGTGGGCGAACAGCGCGTTGTGCTGAGCGGGGGTGTGTTTCAGAACTGCCTGCTGCTGGAGCAGACGGTCACGCGACTCACTATCGCCGGGTTTCACCCATACTGGCATCAGCGCGTCCCGCCCAATGATGGCGGCATCGCGCTCGGTCAGGCGGTTGCGGCGCTGGCCAAGGCGCCAAAAGTGCCAATCGTCAGGGCGAAATAACGCGCATCCACATTAACTTTATTTATGCGCGGGTGCTACACTTAAATTGACAAGGAGAACAAGCGATGTGTTTAGCGGTTCCAGGAAAAGTAATGACGGTCAGCGGCGATGAGCCCCTCACGCGAGTTGGCAAGGTGAACTTCGGCGGCATCATCAAGGATATCAACTTTGCCTATGTGCCGGATGTCAAGGTCGGCGAATATGTCATCGTGCATGTCGGTTTTGCCCTGAACACGGTGGATGAGGCGGAGGCCAACCTGGTGTTCGGGTATCTGAAAGAGATGGGCGAACTGGCGGATCTGGAAGAATCCGACACCTCGTCGCAGGAGAACTTGACCCTCATTCCGACACGTGTGCCCGATGAAGTACGTTGACGAATACCGCGACGGCGAGGCCGCGGAGAAATACGCGCGCGCCATCGCGCAGATCACCACCCGCCCATGGACGATCATGGAGATCTGTGGCGGGCAGACGCACTCGATCGTCAAATATGGCATCGACGAGTTGCTCCCCAGGGAGATCACGCTGGTGCACGGCCCCGGCTGCCCGGTATGCGTCACGCCCGTCGAATTAATCGACAAGGCCGTCGAGCTCGCGGCGCGCCCCGAGGTGATATTCTGTTCATTTGGCGACATGTTGCGCGTCCCTGGCACGCACAAAGACCTGCTCTCGGTGAAGGCCGCGGGCGGCGATGTGCGCATCGTGTATTCGCCCCTCGACGCGTTAAACCTGGCGCGCCTCAACCCGACCCGGCAAGTGGTCTTCTTCGCAGTGGGCTTTGAAACCACCGCCCCCGCCAACGCCATGTCGGTCTACCAGGCCAAAGTGCAGGGCATCGACAACTACTCGATCCTCGTGTCGCATGTGCTGGTGCCGCCAGCGATGGACGCCATTCTGTCCTCCCCGTTGAACCAGGTGCAGGGTTTTCTGGCGGCCGGCCATGTCTGCACGGTGATGGGTTACACCGAATACGAGCCTCTCGCGGCGAGGTTTCACGTCCCGATGGTGGTCACCGGCTTCGAGCCGCTCGACATCCTGCAGGGCGTCTATATGTGCATCAAGCAACTGGAGGAAGGTCGCGCGGAAGTCGAGAACCAGTACAGCCGCGTGGTGCAGCGCGCGGGCAACTTGCCGGCGCAGAAGACCATCGCTGAGATATTCGAGGTGTGCGATCGCAAATGGCGCGGCATCGGCGAGATTCCCATGAGCGGCTGGGGGCTGCGCGAGAAATACGCGTCCTACGATGCCGAGAAGCGCTTCGACATTGCCTCCGGCCCGGTTGAGGAACCAAAGGAGTGCATCAGCGGGTTGATCATGCAGGGCGTGAAGAAACCCGATCAGTGCCCGGCCTTTGGCGCGCGTTGCACACCGGAGCGCCCCCTCGGCGCCCCCATGGTCTCCTCCGAAGGGGCCTGCGCGGCGTATTACAGATACCGCAGAAGATAGAGGCGGATGAAAGTAGCTCTCATCGGCACGCGCGGCATCCCTGCCTCCTACTCCGGCTTCGAGACCTGCGCCGAAAACCTGGGCGCGCGGCTTGTTGTGCGCGGGCATGCCGTCACGGTTTACAACCGCGCGCACCACATCCCCTATCGCGAATCGGTCTATAAAGGGATGCGGCTGGTGCGGGTTCGCGGCGTCGCCACCAAGCACCTCGACACGATCACCCATACGACGCTATCGATGTTGCACGCATTGACGCAGAACTATGATGCGATGGTCGTGTTTATTGCGGGTAATGCGCCGCTTTGTGTGATCCCGCGACTGTTCAGCCGCGCGCGCGTAGTCTTGAACGTCGATGGACTGGACTGGAAGCGCAAGAAGTGGGGCGGCGCGGCGCGCGGGTACCTGCGCTGGTCAGAGCAGGCGGCGCATCACGTCGCTCATGTTGTCGTCACAGATTCGCGCCGCGTGCAGGAATACTATCGCCGCGAGCACAAGGTGGAAACAGTCTTTATTCCCTATGGGGCGGATGTCGCGGCGCGCCCGCCCGGCAATGTGCTGAGCCGGTTTGGCCTCGCACCGCGCAAATACGTGCTGTTTGTCGGCCGGCTGGTTCCTGAGAACTGCGCCCATCACCTGGTGGATGCCTGGTCGGCCATCCAGCGCTTCGCCGCGCAGACGGGTGACGACATGAAGTGCGTAATTGTCGGCGACGCGCCGTATGCCGCCAGTTATATTGAATCCCTTAAGGCGCGCGCGGGGTCAAACCCGTCCATCGTGTTTACCGGCTACCAATTTGGCGACGCCTATGCCGAGTTGACGAGTAACGCATTGCTGTTCGCAGAAACATCCGAGGTCGGCGGCACGCACCCGGCGCTTGTGGAGGCGATGTCGATGGGGAACTGCGTCGTAGTGAACGACACCGCCGAGAACGCCGAAACCATCGGTGATGCGGGGGTTGCCTATCGCGGCGACATCGGCGCGGCGGCGCTGGCCGAGACAATCACTTCTTTGCTGCGCCAGCCGCAACTTATCGCGTCGTATCGCGCGCGCGCGCAGGCATACGCTAGCGCAAACTACTCATGGGATCGCGTTACCGACCAGTACGAGCGCTTATTGCGTGGTTCCGCCAGCTGATCGCGGCTGCTACGCGCGTCAATAAGCCCCTTTGCCGCTCAGAACCACGGGTATCGTCCGCAACAGAATGACGACATCCAGCCACAGCGAGTAATTGCGGATGTAATACAAATCATCCTCGACGTTGAGGTGCATTGGCCGGTCACTGCGCCCGCGAATCTGCCACCAGCCGGTCATTCCCGGCGGCGCGGCGAAGCGATGGCGCTGCCACGATTCATAGCGATCCACCAGCCACGGCAGCTCTGGCCGCGGCCCAACCAGGCTCATCTCGCCGCGCAACACATTCACCAATTGCGGCAACTCATCCAGGCTATAACGCCGCAGCACCCGTCCGGCCCGCGTTACCCGCGGATCATCCGGTCGCTTGTGCAACCCAGAGGGATTGAAGACTGGAGACTGGAGATTCTTCTCCTCCCCCTCTCCTCCGCTCCTCCTCTCCTCCGCTCCTCCTCCCTGCGCCATCGTTCTGAACTTCAGCATCTCAAAGGGCTGGGCGTATTCGCCGATGCGCTTCTGCCGGATGATGACCGGGCCGGGGGAGTCGAGCCTGACGATCAGGGCAACCAGCGCCATAGCGGGCGCGGCACAAATGAGCAGGAGGCTTGACAGCACGATGTCCATCAGCCGCTTGACAGTGCGCGCAGGCCCGTTCAAGGGCGATTCGTGCAGGCGCAGGAGCGGCACACCGTTGACATCGTCCACACGTGTGTGGAACCACGACAGGTCGAGCACATCAGGCACCAGGCTGACCTGCACGGAGGCCGGCAGCCTCTCCAGTTCCGTGATCAACGCCAGCATTCGGCTGTAGTTATCGCGCGGCAGCGCCAGCACGATCTCGCAGATGCGCTCACGCTGGATGACCTCGATGGCCATGTCCAGTGTCCCGATTACGCACAGACCATCGATCACTTGATTCTGCTTGGTCGCATCATCGTCGAGGAAACCGACGACCTGTATGCCGCTTGGTCGCCCGCCAGCAGCGACGAGTTGCGCCGCGAGAGATCGTCCCGCCGGCCCGCTACCTGCGATCAGGATGCGCCACAGGTCGCGGTCTTTGGCCGCCGCGCGCCACGATTCCATTCGCGTTCGCACTGCGCGCACTGCAATCAACAGGATCAGGTCGAGTGCGCCGAAGTAGACGAATTGCAGGCGCGATATCTGGCGAAAAGTCATATACAGAATGCCCGCGAGGATGAACAATGCCACGAGCACCGCCAGCGTCACCGTGCCCCACTCATCGCGCAGGCGCACCCAGCGCCGCGTGTACAGGCCAAACTGCGCAAATGCGGCCAGCCAGATCATCGCTGTCAGCGCATAGACGACCCAGTTGACGCGCACTGTGGGTTCATTCAAATCCTTACCAAAGGGCAACGCCAGCCGTATCTCGCTGGACAGGAACATCGCCAGCAACGTCAATGCCACATCAATGCCCGCGCCCAGCAGGACGTGGTTGGTTCGCACAGGAACGGAGCGCATGTATTCACCAGTCGCTTTCATCGTAGCTTTGCATCCTTCAGGGCTGGGCTGCTCATGAACTCGCGCTGCTGTAGTGCCGCAACGCTACCCGCCACAGGCTGACACTGAACGCCAGGAGAACGGCGGCAACTACCCAGCCATACAACACGAACTGCGGCGTCAGTCTGCCGAGTAATACTTCCGCCGGGACGGTGGTGATGAACGCGATCGGCACGATGAAGGTGATAATGCCGCGCACGGGTTCGGGGAACGCATCCGCCGGATAGCGTCCGGCTTCGAGGAAGCCGACGATGAACTCGTCAATATTGCTGATGTCTACCAACCAGAACGAGAGCGTGCCGAGAATCGTCATGGCCGAGTAAAGCAGAATGCAGCCGCCCGCACACAGGAATATAAAGAGCAGGCACTGCCCGAGATCGGGCGTCGCGCCAACCCGGATCAGCCCATAGGCCAGGATGACGACGCCTACGAGTATGCCGGTGACCTTCTGGAAACGATACTCGCGCAGTGTGGCATACACCTGCGAGTCAAGCGGTTTGGTCAGCACAAAGTCCATGCTGCCCGTGCGAATGTGTTCGACCACGGCGTCGATGTTCGGGCGCACGGCCATATCGACAAAGCCGCCAGCCAGGAAGTACAACCCGATGACGACCAGCGCCTCGTTAAACGTCCACCCGCCAATGACAGGTCGATGGTTATAGAACAGCACCGCCCCGCCCACCGACCATGCCGCATCCATGATCGACATGAACAGCAAGCCAACAAAGTTGATGCGGTACTCCATCTCCACCTGCAGGCTGTTTTTGATGAACAGGTCGATGAGCGCCAGATAACGCCTCAACTTAACCCCAGGCGGCGCGCGAGCAGCTTGGTCAGCTCCGCCACCAGCGCCGGCAGGATGATTGCGGGCAACACAACCGCCCAGTGCTCCAGCCCAAGCGGCGTCGTGTTGAACACGCCATTCAGGAATGGGACGTAAGTCGCGGCCAGCAGCCCGACAATCGAGGACAACACCGCCCACTGCATCGCCCGATTTGAGAACAGGCCGATCTTGAACAAGGGGTAACGCTCGGAGCGCGCCGTATACGCCAATGGCAGTTCCGCCAGGCTCAACGTCAGAAATCCCATCGTCTGCGCATGCGCTGGATACACGCCTAATGCGAAGACATAGACGAGCAATACCACAAGCGTCAGCGCCGTTGTCTGCGTCAGCATGCCCAGGATCATTCGTTTGTTAATGATCGGCTCATGCGCGGGTCGGGGCGGAATGCGCATGATATCGGGATCGCCCTTTTCCAACCCGAGCGCCAGCGAAGGCGCCCCGTCGGTGGCCAGGTTCAACCACAGCAACTGAATGGCCGAGAGCGGGCTCTTCAACCCAAAAACCGTGGCGAGGAAAATGATGAGTATCTCGGCCACATTTGAGCCAAGCAGGTAGAACACGAACTTGCGAATGTTCGAATAGATCACGCGCCCCTGTTGAACGGCGCTCACAATGCTGGCGTAGTTGTCGTCGGTCAGCACCATGTCGGCGGTCTCCTTGCTGACATCGGTGCCTGCTATGCCCATTGCCACACCGATGTCGGCGCGCTTGAGCGCGGGCGCGTCGTTCACGCCGTCGCCGGTCATCGCCACGATGTTGCCGTTGCTTTTTACCGCGGTAACGATGCGCACCTTGTGTTCGGGCGACACGCGCGCAAACACGTTGACATCCTTCACGCTTTCAGCCAGTTGCGCATCGCTCATAGCTTCGATTTCGGCGCCGCTGATCACCTGCGGCAGTTGTCCTTCACCAGCCAACCCAATCTGGTGAGCAATGGCGCGCGCCGTCACGGCGTGATCACCAGTCACCATGATGGTGCGAATCCCCGCGCGCCTGGCCGTCTTGATAGCGGTGATCACCTCGCCCCGCGGTGGGTCCATCATGCCGACCAGCCCCAATAACGTGAGATCGCGTTCGAGTTCGTCCGGTGTAGGGGCGCCCCTTGCGGGCGCCTCCGGTGCATGGGCGCCTGGCACAAGGGCGCCCGCAAGAGGCGCCTCTACCAGGCGGGTCGCGACGGCAAGCACGCGCAACGCATCCGACCCCATAGCTGTAGTTGCCGTGGCAAAGCGATGGCGGTCATCATCTGTCAATGGGTTGATCGCGCCGTCTTCCGCCATGTAATAGTTGCATCGCTCCATCACCACGCCGGGCGCGCCTTTTGTATAGACACGGAGCGGAGGAGAAGAGGCGCCCGGCGCGGGGAGAGGAGGTGAAGAATGCACAGTCGACATCATCTTGCGCGTAGCATCAAAGGGCGCCTCAGCGACACGCGGATATGTGCGCTCGACCTCGTCGCGCCACAGACCGGCTTTGGCCGCCGCCACAACCAGCGCCGCCTCAGTAGGGTCGCCAATGATGCGATAGGTTTTCTGGTCGCTCTCTGTGCCGCTCTCTTCCAATAAGGCGTCACTGGCCAGCAGCCCTCCTAAGAGGAGATTGGAGATTTGAGACTTGAGATTGGACGCTTCGCGTGAAGAGTGCTCAATCTCCAATCTCAAATCCCTCTTCTCCAATCCCTCTTCTCCAATCTCTCTGAACTCCCCCGTTGGCTGATATCCTTCGCCGGTCACGCGCCAGGCGCGGCTACCCACGTAGAGGCGCACCACGTTCATCGCATTTTGCGTCAGCGTGCCGGTTTTGTCGGTGCAGATGACGGTCGCGCTCCCCAGCGTCTCCACCGCCGACAGCCGCCGGATTAGCGCGTTGTGCTTCACCATTTCGCGCATGCCAAACGCCAGGTTAATAGTGACAACAGCCGCCAGTCCCTCCGGCACCGCTGCAACTGCCAGGCTCACGGCCAGGATGAAGAACTCGGTGATATTCTTCGAATACGCGCCGATATAGGCTGCGATGCCCTGTCTGGTCAGAACGGAAAGATCGGTGTTGCGCAGCACTTCAACCACAAACACCATTCCACACAGGAGCAGCGCGATCAGGCTGAGCGTTTTGCCGAGCTGGTTCAGGCGCTTCTGGAGCGGTGTGCTCTCTTCCTCAATCTCGCCCAGCATACGGGCGATCAGACCGATCTCGGTGCGCAGCCCTGTCCCAACCACGACCCCTTTGGCGCGCCCATAGGTCACCAGCGTGCTGCTGTAGGCCATGTTCACGCGGTCGCCGATGGCGGCGCCCGCCTCGACGACTGCCTCCGCGCGTTTGGATACGGCCTCGCTTTCGCCAGTTAGCGCAGACTCATTGATCTTGAGGTTGAATGACTCGATCAGACGAATGTCCGCCGGCACATAGTTGCCGGCTTCAAGGAAAACGATGTCGCCGCTCACCATCTCGCGCACCGGCACGCGGATGCGCATCCCATCGCGCAACACCTGAGCGTCGGGCGCTGCCATCTTCTTCAACGCTGCCATCGCCGCATCCGCCCGATGCTCCTGAATCAGCCCGATGGCTGCATTCAAGATGACGATGGCAATAATCGCCAGCCCTTCCACAATATCACCGAGCAGGATTGATATAGCAGATGCTGCGATCAACAAGATGACGACAAAATCCCGGAACTGCTGGATAAATAACTGCCACCACGGGACATTGTGCCCGGCGGGAAGCTCATTGGCGCCCGCCTCCGCAATCCTTTTCTGTGCCTCGGCAGCGCTCAGACCCCGGTCCAGTTCTGTCGCATAGCGATGAATGACCTCGTGCGTCGGACGACTATAAGATGTGCTTTGTTGTTCACTTTCTCGATTCATCTCTGTACCTTCAATTCACTCAGCACCACAACATCGTCGGGCAGGCGCGCGACCCGATTCGAATCGCCGCCCATCGCGTATGCCGGCAAGCGCACCTGCGTGTCGGAGCGATACACGCCAAGCTGCAGGCGATACTGCCCCGCCGGCAACTCGGCAGGGAGCGCTAGTTGTGCCGCATCAACAACCACCTCGCCAGGATGCCACACTTGTGTTGGGTATGCGCCGCCGCGCGGTTGCGCGTCAACCTGGGCAACCATTTTGCCGTCTGGCGAAATCATGTGGACGAAGAACGTCAGGTCGCCAAGCGTCTGCGCGCCCGACGCCAGCCGCCACGTGGTGGTGACAACCACTGACTGCCGCGCTGACGACACGTCCACGGCTGCCGCATTCAGAAGCTCCAATTCCTGCCCTGCGCCAAACGTGTCGATCGGCGGCGCGCGCAACCACGTCGCAACCGTTCCATAGTCTAGTCCAATCGGGATGACCGCCACCTTGGGGTCACAGGCCACACCGTCGCGCGTAGCTGGCAAGGCCGCGCCGGTCTGCGGATCGATCCAGCTCACTTTAAATGTCGCTAGTTGAGGCGCGTCAACCGTTGTCCAGATGGTCATATAGCGCATCTGCTGATAAATCTCGCCCGGCTGCCAGGCGCTGAGCGGGGCTTCATCCGCCGGGCTCTCGTTGAAAAGCTCCAGCGAGCGGCCATCGAGCGCGAACGCATCGATGCGCAGGCGATACTCCTTTGTCAACGGGCGCAACGGCTTGAAGAACAGGCTGATTGACGCGATTCCCTTGCCGCCGTTCTTTGCCTTGGCCGGGCAGATTTATGACACGGCCAGCAATATGTTGGATTTGAATTGGGCGCCACTCAGCGGCGCGTGCGTCGTTTCCAGGAAAGTCTGGGACAAGCTGCCGGCGGAGACACAGGCGGCATTGCGCGAATCTGCAGAAAAGGCCGGCAACGACATCCGCGCCCAAGCCCGCAAGGAAATGACCGAATCTGTCGAGGCAATGAAGAAGCGTGGCCTGACAGTCTATACCTTGACTCCTGAGGCGGAAGTCGAATGGCGCAAGCTCGCCGAGAGTGCCTATCCCAAGATTCGCGGCGGACTGGTGCCGGTCGAGATGTTCGACGAGGTTATGCAGCTTCTGGCTGAATACCGCGCGGCACATACTCCATGAGCGCCGAAATCAGCGAGCCGCCGGTCCTGACCGGCTGGCGCCGGGTATTGCGCGACACTGAGAACGTCGGCGTGACCATCGCGCTGCTCCTGATGATGCTGTTGCCGGTTCTGGAAATCATCTTACGCAAGACACAGCATGCCGGTATTTCCGGCGCGCCGCTAATCATTCAACAATTTACCCTCATCGTTGGCATGCTCGGCGGTGCGATTGCGGCGCGCGATTGCCGGCTGTTGGCTTTGTCGGCGCTCACTTCCGTTGTTCACGGTCGCACGAAATGGGCAATGATTGTCTTCAGTCAGTCATTTGCCGCGGCGATCACGGCGTTCCTGTGCGTGGCCAGTGTGATCTTTGTGAGCGACATGCGCCAGACCGCCGATATCATCGCCTTCGGCATCCGGGCGTGGTACGTGCAATTGCTGTTACCGGTCGGGTTCGGGGTCATTGCGGTGCGCTTGTGGTGGCACGCCGCAAAAACGTGGCGTGGTCGGACGGTGGCGTTCGTGCTAATCGCGGCGTTCGTCGCCATTGCGCTCTGGGTGCCGGTCTCGCCTGAGAAAATGAAATGGCCGGCACTCGGCCTTCTGCTTCTGGCGACAGTACTCGGTGCGCCGGTCTTCACCACGTTGGGCGGAGCCGCGCTGATTTTATTCTGGGGCGAGGGCGTGTCCATCGCGGCGGTGCCGCTGACGCATTACAGCTTGGTCACAAATCCATCGTTGCCGACCATTCCGCTGTTCACTTTGGCCGGGTATTTTCTTGCGGAGGGTGGCGCGTCGCAACGCTTGGTGCGCGTCTTCAACAGTTTGTTCGGCCAGATTCGCGGCGGACCGGCAATCGTGACGGCATTTGTCTGCGCGTTTTTCACGTCGTTTACCGGCGGGTCGGGCGTAACGATTCTCGCGCTCGGTGGTGTCCTCATGCCGGTGTTGATCGCGGCGAAGTACCGGGAACGCACGGCGCTTGGTTTGCTCACCGGCGCCGGCTCGCTGGGAATCTTGTTCCCGCCATGTCTGCCGTTGATTCTTTATGCAATCATCGCTTCGCAGGCGAAGGCGCAAATTTCCATCGAGCAAATGTTTCTCGGCGGAATTATTCCCGGCTTTGTGATGGTCGCACTCGCGATTTGGTGGGGCGTGGCAGCCGGTCCGAAGATTCCCGTGGAGCGCCAACATTTTGATGGACGGGAAGCGTGGCGGGCGACATGGGCGGCAAAGTGGGAATTGCTCTTGCCGGTCGTGGCGCTGGTGGCGTTATTCGGTGGATTTGCGACGCCGGTCGAAGCCGCAGCGGTTACGGCAATGTACGCATTTATCGTCGAGACTTTCGTCTATCGCGATCTAAAGTTGTTCAAGGATGTGCCGCGCGTTGTGACGGACTGCGGTCTGCTTGTCGGCGGTGTGTTGTTGATTCTCGGCGTGGCGCTGGGATTCACGCAGTATCTGGTGGATGCCCAAGTCCCGGACCAAGCGGTCGCGTGGGCGACCGGGGCGATCCACTCGAAGTGGCTGTTTCTGATGGGACTGAACTTGGTGCTAATTTTGGTGGGTGGGCTGGTGGAGATCTACGCGGCCATCATTGTCGTCGTCCCGTTGCTCGTGCCGTTGGGGGCGGCGTTTGGGATTGATCCGATCCACCTCGGTATTATTTTCCTGGCGAACATGGAGCTCGGCTTCCTCGCGCCGCCGGTTGGGCTGAATTTGCTGCTGGCGTCCTACCGGTTCAACAAGCCGATGATCGAAGTGATGCGCGCCGTGCTGCCGATGCTCGCGGTCCAGTTCATCGGGGTGCTGCTCATCACGTACGTCCC
>Ga0118677_10004515_pt1:0-17500 | contig 25283 bp, 17 predicted proteins | sample AliMusrvi5mmetaG_FD_86154 | JGI IMG/M metagenome (GOLD analysis project Ga0118677, IMG submission 86154)
CGTGCACGACTACGAGACGAAGAAGGGCCACGTGCTGCGGTTCCTCGAGCACAAGGACAAGGTCAAAGTGACGATCATGTTCCGTGGCCGCGAAATGGTCCATCCGGAGCGCGGCGAGCAGCTGCTCCTGCGCCTCGCGGAGGACGTAAAGGAACACGGCGTGATCGAGTCCAAGCCTCTTCAGGATGGGCGCAACATGATCATGATGCTCGCGCCGGTGAAGTAGCGGGAGGAGGTGCGTATGCCGAAGACAAAGACCCACAGCGCGTCGAAGAAGCGCTTTCGTCTCACGGGCTCGGGCAAGCTTGTCCGCCGCCACGGGATGAAGAGTCACCTCCTGGAGCACAAGAGCTCCAAGCGCAAGCGCGGGTTCCGCAAGGTGTACGACGTCAGCCAGGCAGATTCCAAGGGGATCAAGCGCCTGTTGGGGCTCCGCTGAGCCCACAAGTTCCGAGGAGTACCCACCATGTCTCGAGTTAAACGGAGCGTCAGCGCCCGCAAGAAGCGCCGGAAGGTGCTCGAACAGGCGAAGGGCTACCGCGCCACTAAGAACTCAAGTTACAAGCGCGCCAAAGAGCAGGTCCAGCGCAGCGGTCAGTACGCGTACCGCGACCGCCGCGTGCGCAAGCGCGAGTTCCGCCGTTTGTGGATCATCCGCATCAACGCCGGCGCCCGCGAGAACGGCCTGTCGTACAACCAGTTCATGCACGGTCTCGAGCTGGCACAGGTGGAGCTCGACCGCAAGATCCTGGCCGAGCTCGCCGTGAGCGATCCCAAGTACTTCGCCTCGCTCGTCGACCAGGCGCGCGCGGCCCTCGAAGCGGCCTGAGCGCCGGGCACAGGGCAGGCGAGCCGCTTGGGGTTTTAGGCCCACCGATCACCAGCACGCAGAACGCCCTCGTCAAGCGGGCGGCGTCTCTGCGGCAGCGCAAGTTCCGTGAGCGCGAGGGCGCCTTCCTGGTGGAAGGCGCCGACCTAGTGGCGGCCGGCATCGCCGCCGGCCGCCGCCCACAGGTCGTCTTCGTGCGCGAGGAGCGCGCCGAGGAGCTCGGCGAGGCGTTCGCTGTGATGGCGGGCGGCCGTGGCGGCGCAGTAGGCGCAGGCTCACCTGCCGGCGCCGGCGAATCTCCGCCGCCGGCCGTCTACCCGGTCGACGAGCGCGTCGCGCACCGGCTTTCCACACTGGAGACGCCGCCCGACGCGCTCGCCGTGTTCCCGCTTCCGGAGCGGCCGCCGCTGGCGTCGCTGCGCGTGCTCGCGGCGGCCGGGCTCGTCGTGTACGCGGACGGCATCGCCGACCCCGGCAACATGGGCACGCTGCTGCGCGCGGCGGTCGCCTTCGGCGCCGCCGCTGTCGCGGCAGCGCCGGGGTCCGCCGACCTGTACGGCCCCAAGACCGTGCGCGCGAGCATGGGCGCCGTCTTCGGCGTGCCACTCTGGCCGGAACTGCCGCTGCGCGAGCTGCTGGAGCAGCTGCCCGGCGCCGAGGTGTACGGCCTCGCCGCGCACGGCGGCACGCCGATCGCCGAGGCAGCGCGTGACAGGATGCCGATCACCGAGGCCGCGCACGGCGCGCCGGCCGTGCTCGTCGTCGGGGCGGAGCGTCCCGGGCTCTCCGCCGAGGCGCTCGCCTGCGTCACGCAGCTGGTCACGATCCCGCTCGCGCCGGCTGCAGCTGGCGCCGTCGAGTCGCTCAACGCCGGCGTCGCCGGCGCGATCGCCCTCTACGAGCTCTCGCGCCGGTCCGCCGGCGCCCCCCAAGACCCCTCGCGTCGCTCGCCGGCGCCCGATCAAGGATGACCATGGACGACGCGGACCTGCAGATGCTCAAGCAACGCGCCCCGGGCCTGGCGGCGATCTACCACACAGGGCGTGAGTCGATCCTTCACGCCGCGGATGTGGCCGCCCTCGAGCAGGCGCGCGTCACGACCCTCGGGCGCAAGAGCGCACTCACTGAGTTCCTGCGTTCGATCTCCACGCTGCCCGCTGAAGACCGCCCGCTGGTCGGCAAGGGCGGCAACATCATCCGCAAGGAGCTCGAGGCGCTGGTCGACGAGCGCGAGGTGCGGCTCAAGGCCGCCGCCCTGAGCACGTCGCTGGCGGAGGAGCGCATCGACGTCACGCTCCCGGGCCAGCCGTTCCCGGCCGGCCACGAGCACCTCATCAGCCAGACCATGCGCGAGGTCGAAGATATCTTCGTCGGCCTCGGGTACCGCATCGCGGAGGGCCCCGAGGTCGAGCTCGACTACTACAACTTCACGGCGCTCAACACGCCGCCGACCCACCCCGCGCGCTCCGCGCACGACACCTTCTGGGTCGTGGAGCAGCGCGAGACGATGCCGGAGGCCGTCGTCGACGCCGATCGCGGCGTGCTGCTGCGCACCCACACCTCTCCCGTCCAGGTGCGCGTCATGGAGCAGCAGGAGCCCCCGGTCTACGTCCTCTGCCTCGGCAAGGTCTACCGGCGCGACTCGGACGCCACGCACACGCCGATGTTCCACCAGGTCGAGGGCCTCGTCGTCGACGAGGGCATCACCCTGGCCGATCTCAAGGGCACCGTGGCGCACTTCACGCGCGAGTTCTTCGGCGGCGACCGCGAGATCCGCGTGCGTCCGCACTTCTTCCCGTTCACGGAGCCGAGCATCGAGGTCGACGTGAGCTGCGAGCTCTGCGGCGGCAAGGGCTGTCGCTCGTGCAAGCACTCCGGCTGGCTCGAGATCATGGGCGCCGGCATGGTCGACCCCAACGTCTACGGGTTCGTCGGCTACGACCCGGAGAAGGTCAGCGGCTTCGCCTTCGGCATGGGGGTCGAGCGCATGGCGATGCTCAAGCACGGCATCCCCGACCTGCGCCTGTTTTACGACAACGACGTCCGCTTCCTGCGGCAGTTCTGAGAGGGGGCGGCGACGATGAGAGTACCGATCAGCTGGCTCAAGGAGTACGTGGACTGGCAGGGCACCGTGGAGGAGCTCGCCGGGCTGCTCACGATGTCCGGCACCGAGGTGGACGGCATCGACTGGGTGGGCGCGCCGCGCGACGCCGAGAACCTGGCGCGTTTCGTGGTCGGCAAGGTGCTGACTCGTGACAAGCACCCCAACGCCGACAAGCTGAGCCTCTGCACCGTGGACGTCGGCGAGGCCAACGGAGGCGTCACGCAGATCGTCTGCGGCGCGGACAACTTCCAGGCCGGCGACGTCGTGGCGGTGTCGATGACCGGCGCGACGCTCGAGAACGGGTTGAAGCTCAAGAAGGCCAACCTGCGCGGCGTAGAGAGCAACGGCATGATGATGAGCGAGCAGGAGCTGGGCTACGAGGAGAAGAGTCCGGGCATCGCGATCCTGCCGCCGGACTGGCCGGTCGGCGCGCCGCTGCAGGACCACCTGCCGGTGAGCGAGGCCGTCCTCGAGCTCGAGCTCACCTCCAACCGGCCGGACTGCTTCAGCATCTACGGCATCGCCCGCGAGGTGGCGGCCGTGTCCGGAGCGGCGCTGGCCCCGCCGCCCACCGCCGGACCGGCGGTCGAGGGCGGCGCCTCCGCGGCGGAGTCGATCGCGGTGGAAGTGGTCGCCGCCGACCTGTGCCCGCGCTACGCGGCGCGGGTCGTCCGCGGCGTCCGGGTCGGCGAGTCGCCGGCGTGGCTCAAGGCGCGCCTCACGCACGCCGGCATGCGCCCGATCAGCAACGTCGTCGACGTCACCAACTACGTGATGCTCGGCTGGGGCCAGCCGCTGCACGCCTTCGACGCCGGCAAGATCGAGGGCGGCAAGCTCATCACGCGCCGCGCCCGCGACGGCGAGAAGATCGTCACGCTCGACGGCGTGGAGCGCACGCTCGACGGCGGGATGCTGGTGATCGCCGACGCGGCGAAGCCGCTGGTCATCGCCGGCGTGTTCGGCGCCGTCGACGCCGAGGTGGATGCCCAGACGACCGACCTCGTGCTCGAGGCCGCCAACTTCAATGGTCCGAGCATCCTGCGCACCGAACTGCACACCGGCATCCGCAGTGAGGCGAGCAACCGGTTCGAGAAGGGACTCGACGCGGCGCTCGTGCCCGGAGGGCTGGCGTTCGCGACGCGGCTCTTCGAGGAGTTGTGCGGCGGCGTCGCGGCGCCGGGCACGGTCGACGTCGCCGGCGAGCCGCCTGCGCCGCGCGAGCTGCGGTTCCGGCCGGCGAAGGCCGACGGCCTGCTCGGCTACGTCGTCCCGGCCGCCGAGCAGGCGGCGATCATGCGCCGCCTCGAGTGCGAGGTCGACGAGTCGGCGCCGGTCGCACCCGCCGGATCGGCACCGCCACCTGCCGGGCTCCCGGAATCGTCGACCGCCGAGTGGACGGTCACTCCGCCCAGCTTCCGCCCGGACCTCGTCCGTGAGGTCGACCTCATCGAAGAGGTCGGGCGCATCTCGGGCTACGACCGGGCGACCGAGACCCTGCCGCGTCACCGCACCTCCGGCGGCCTGACCGGGCCGCAGCAGGTGAGGCGCGCCGTGCGGCGCGCCCTGGCCGGTTGCGGCCTCAACGAGGTCATCACCTACTCGTTCATCGCGCCCGACGCGCTGGCGCCGCTCGGCCTGCCCGAGGGCGATGTGCGGCTCAGCCCAGTTCGCCTGAGCAATCCGATGAGTGTCGAGCAGTCGGTCATGCGCACGATGCTGCTGCCGGGTCTGCTGGGCGCGGTGCGCGACAACCTGTCGCGCCTCAACGAGCCGCCCAGCATCTTCGAGCTCGGCAAGGTCTACCTGTGGGACGACGAGGTCGTCGCGGCGCCGGCACACGCGGCCGAGCCCGGCGCCGTCCTCCCGCACGAGCCTGAGGCTCTCGGGATCGTGATCGCCGGCCCGCTGCAGCCCGAAAGCTGGACCGCGGCCCCTCGCGCGGCCGACTTCTTCGCCCTCAAGGGCGTCGTCGAGGCCACGCTCGGCGCCTTGGGCCTCGAGGCCGAGTTCGCGGCGCCGGGCGAGTCGGCCGCGCACTTCCCGTACCTGCATCCCGGTAAGTCGGCCACGGTCTCGGTGCCCAGGGCCGGCGGCGTCGGCGTGGCGGGCATGCTGCGGCCGGACGTCGCCGCGGCCTACGGCGTCGAGGACATCGAGGTCTTTGTCGCGATGCTGGCGCTCGACCGCATCGCCGCGGTCGCCCTGCCGACGCCGGCGTTCGAGGATCTCGGCTCCTATCCGCCGGCGAGCCAGGACCTGGCGGTGGAGGTCGGCCGTGATGCGTCCGCCGACGGCGTCGTCGCGGTCGCGCGCCGCGCCGGCGGCAAGCTTGTGCGCAGCGTGCGCGTCTTCGACGTCTACGAGGGCGACCAGGTGGCCGCCGACAAGCGTTCGCTGGCGCTGCGCGTCGTGATGCGCTCGCCCGAGCGTACGCTGGGCGAGAAGGACATCGCGAGCGTGCGCGCCAAGATCCTCGCCGCGCTGGAGCGTGAGTTCGCGGCGACGCTGCGCTGACGCGCACGGCGTAGAGGAGCCAGCCCCGCAGGCGGGGCGGCCGGCAACGGTCGCTCCGCCCGTCGCCTTGCTTCAGGCCGAGTCCGTGTGCACGCCCTCATCCTGGTCGTACCACATCCAGCGTCTGACGCTGAGCACCTTCCACACGCCGCCGACCTTGCGAAGCGTGTACTCGCTGGCGGCCGCCGACGAGTACGTCGTGCTGCCGAGGTCGGCCAGCCGGTGGAGGGCGCGGTCCCAGCGGCCGGAATGCTGGGTCAGCAGCACAGCTGCCCGGACGACGGCCTCGTGCTCGTCACCTCGCAGATAGCGCCAGTACGCTATCCGGCCGGTCCACCCGACCACCATCGTGCCCGGCAAGTCGCGTTCGCGTGCCACATCACGCTCTTGCCCGAGGACCTCCGACAGGCATGTGCTCTCGAGACCCGCGCTCTGCGAGCCGCTGGCGACCACAGTCCTGAAGCGCTTCTCGTAGGTGGAAAGAAGCTCGGCGCAGCGACCGGCCGTCAGGGTCTTCGCCGACCAGAGGGCTTTCGGCCGCACCGGCTGCACCGTCACCTGATAGTGCACGACGGCGGCGCGCAGTCGCTGCTGAGCGAGGAGCGACGGCTGTGGCGATGTGCCGCGGGCGGCGAGGACACCGGCTCCCGCGGCTGCCGCGACGAGGATGATGAGGGCGATGAGGATGATCCGTTTGGCAGACACCATGCCTCCTGGCTGGGCTCGCGGCGACGATACCACAGGCTTCACGGCGTCCGAGGACGGGTGCGGGGGCGAGTCACAGGCCGCCGTCAGCCTCGTCCCAGATTCATCCCAGCTGCGGTCGCTATACCTGTCGCATGGATGCGCAGCAGGCCGTCAGGCTGATCGAGGAGATCGAGTTGAGACTGGCCTTCGCCGGGATCGGTGAGGGCGCCGGCGACCCGACGCCGTGGCCGCACGCGGCTGCGACGGTCCTCCGGACGCCGTCGCGAGGACCTTCTCTGAGGCACAGGCGTGCACCGCGGCGTCGCCTTCATCATGCATAATCAACACGGGGGCGCTTTGACGCTTGCATCATTCGCACCGGGTGGGTATAGTCCCCCGACGATGAGCAGCGCGCCCACAACGACGATCGTCCCGCAGGCCCGCCCCGACGCGGGCCACACGCGCTGCGCCGCCCTTCGCGCCCGACGTGCACGACGTACGCCGGCCGGTGGGCACACCCGTCTGCTCTAGCTCGAGTTCCTCGCGCGCAGACTCCCGCATCCAGCCCTCCGCCGGCGTGTCACCCCCGTCCCGACCAGATCCCGACGTGCACCCGGAGTGCCTGATGACACCCACCACTTGCGCACAGACCTTCAGCGTCGCCCCATCTCCGTCCGCGGCCTTCGATCCGTGCGTCGCCGACGTCGGCATCGTCGGCGGCAGCGGCTACACCGGCGCCCTGCTCGCCGAGCTCCTGCTGCGGCACCCCTCCGTGAGGCTCACGCAGATGAGCTCGGAGACGCTCGCCGGCATGCCTGTGCCGGCGCACCTGCCCCGCGTGCGTGCCGACCTCGAGTTCTGCGCACAGGCCGAGGTGGGCGGCGTGGACGTGGCTTTCGTGTGCACGCCGCACGGCGAGGCGGCGCCGGTGGTGAAGCGTCTCCTCAACGACGGCGCCCGGGTGATCGACCTCAGCGCCGACTTCCGGCTTGAGGCCGACACCTACCGCGACTGGTACGGGGAGCACCCGTGTCCCGAGCTGGCGCCCGCGGTGTATGGCCTCACCGAGCTGCACCGCGACGAGGTCGCCTCGGCGGGGCTCGTCGCGAATCCCGGCTGCTACCCGACGGCGGCGCTGCTCGCACTGGCTCCGCTGCGGCAGCTGGGCCTGGTGGACGTCGTCATCGACGCCAAGTCCGGCGTGAGCGGCGCCGGCAAGACGCCCAACGAGGCGACCCACTTCTGCACAGTCGACTCGGACCTCGTCGCCTACGGCCTGCAGACCCACCGGCACTATCCCGAGATCGCCGCCGGCCTCGCCGGCGCGGCGGCCGCGGCGCCGGTCGCGCCCGGCTCGGCCCCGATCCCGTTCGGCGCATCGCCTGCGGCTGCCGCGCACGCGCCGAGCCTCACGTTCGTGCCGCACCTGGTCCCTCTCCAGCGCGGCATCAGCGAGACGATCTACGTGCGCCCTGGGACGCTGCCGCTGCCGGGCGCGGAGCAGGTCGCGGCGCTGTTCCATGAGTTCTACGACGGGGAGACGTTCGTCGAGGTCTGCGACTCGCCGCCGCAGCTGAAGGACGTTGCCGGCACCAACTACTGCCGCATCCACGCGCACGTCGACCGGCGCGCCGGCCGCATCGTCCTCTTCAGCGTGATCGACAATCTGATGAAGGGCGCCAGCGGGCAGGCCGTACAGAACATGAACGTCATGCTCGGCTTGCCCGAGCACGAAGGGCTGGTCTGAGATGCTGCCGGAGACGAGGTTCGCGGCGCTCCCCGCGTGGGCGCTCGAGGCCGGCGGCGGCGTGACGCACCCGCGTGGCTTCGTCGCCGCCGGCATCGCCAGCGGCGTCAAGAAGCGCGGCAAGCTCGACCTCGGCATCGTCGCCTCCGAGGCCGCGAGCGTGTCGGCCGCGACCTTCACGAGCAACGCCGCCGCGGCCGCTCCGGTCCGGCTCACGCGCGAGACCAGCGACTGCGCCCACCTGCAGGCCATGGTGGTCAACGCCGGCAACGCCAACGCCTGCACCGGCAAGCAAGGCCTTGCCGACGCGGCCCGCATGCGGCTGCTGGCGGCCAACGAGCTGCGCCTGCCGGTGGAGCTTGTCGGCGTCGCCTCCACCGGCCTCATCGGCGTGCACCTGCCGATGGAGAAGATCGAGCCGGGGATCGCCGCCGCCGCGCGCGCCGTGACCGGCGGCGGCGGCGCCCACTTCTCGCAGGCGATCCGCACGACCGACAAGCACGGCAAGTCCGGCGCCCTCGACGTCCGGCTGCCGGAGGGCGAGGTCCGGCTGGGCTTTGCCGCCAAGGGGTGCGGCATGATCAGCCCCAACATGGCGACGATGCTGTGCTTCGTGACCTGCGACGCCGCCATCGGCGAAGCGGACTGGGCACACCTGCTGCACGGCGGCGTCGAGGCGTCGTTCAACCGCATCACGGTCGACGGCCAGGAGTCGACCAACGACATGGTCGTCGGGCTCTGCAACGGCGCCTCGGGCGTGACGCCCGGAGAGGAGAGCCTGACGCGGCTGGGAGAAGTGCTGCAGGCCGCGCTCCTCAGCCTCGCCGTTTCGATCGTCGCCGACGGCGAGGGCTCGACGCGGACGATGCGGCTTGACGTCACCGGGGCGCGCGACGACGGCGAAGCCGAGGCCGTCGCGCGCGCCGTCGCCAACTCGCCGCTGGTCAAGACGGCGTTCTACGGCTGCGACGCCAATTGGGGCCGCATCATGCAGGCCATCGGGCAGGCGCTCGGCCGCGACGGCCGGCAGGCGTTGCCGGCGCGCATCGCCTACGAGGACGTGGTGATCGTCGAGCACGGACAGCCGGCGGCGCTGGACTCCGTCCAGCAGGGCCGGCTGGCCGCCGTGATGCAGCAGCCCGAGATCGCCCTGAGCGTCGCCCTCAACGGCCCCGGCGCCGCCAGCACCGTCTACTTCAGCGACCTCACGCACGACTACGTCACCCTCAACGCGGAGTACTCCACATGACCGTTCGCCACCAGAAGACCGTCAGGACCCTGATCGAGGCGATGCCGTACATCCGCCGCTTCTGGGGCACGACCGTGGTGCTCAAGTACGGCGGTGCCGCGATGACATCGCCGCGCCTTCAGGAGCAGTTCGCCGAAGACGTCGTCCTGCTGCGCCTCGTCGGCATGAAGCCCGTCGTCGTGCACGGCGGCGGCCCGCAGATCAGCACGCACATGAAGAGGCTGGGCATGGAGCCCACGTTCGTGGACGGGCAGCGCATCACCGACGAGGCGACGATGGAGGTCGCCAGGATGGTGCTCGTCGGCAAGGTCAACAAGGAGATCGTCGGCCTCATCAACCGGCACGGCGGCACCGCCGTGGGCATCTCCGGGGAGGACGGCCGGCTCCTCCAGGTGGCGCCCAAGCAGCACCTGGACGTGGCTGGGAACGAAGTCGACCTGGGCTTCGTCGGGGAGGTCGCGGAGGTCAACGTCGCCGTCCTCGACCTCCTGGCCGAGGCCAACATCCCGGTCGTCGCCAGCGTCGGCGCCGACGCCTCGGGCGAGGCGTACAACGTCAACGCCGACACCGTCGCCGGCGAGCTGGCGGCGGCGCTCGGCGCCGAGAAGATCATCTTCCTGACCGACGTGGAGGGCATCTACGAGGGACAGGACGCCGAGATGGCGCCGGTCTCCGAATGCGACCTCACCTACCTCGGTGCGCTGGTGGCCGCCGGCCGCGTCGCCGGCGGCATGCTCCCAAAGGCGGCGGCCGTGCGCCGGGCTCTGGAGGCCGGCGTGAGCAGCGCTCACATCATCGACGGCCGCGTCGAGCACGCCGTGCTGCTCGAGATCCTCACCGACGCCGGCTGCGGCACCAAGGTGACGGCGTGAGCGCGGCGCCTCAAGCGATCCAGGGCGCGGTCGCCGTTTGCATAATCCCCCCAGGACAGGTGTATTCTATGCAGCGTCCTGTGGCGCTTTCCGTGCTGGGGGGCGGCACGCCGCAGCAGGCACACTCGTGGGGGGAAACGATCCGCATGAACAGTCGCGTACCGATGGGCAAGACCGAGCGCCAGCGCCTCATCCAGACAGTGGTGCAGCAGCGCGAGGTGGCCACCCAGCGCGAACTGGTGAGCGCCCTCAGCGCGCTCGGCTGCGAGGTCACTCAGGCCACGGTCTCGCGCGACATCCGCGAGCTGGACCTGCAGAAGGTGCGCACGCACCTCGGCCGCGCGAAGTACGTGCTCAGCTCCCGCGAGCGGCCCAAGGATCCGGAGCAGGCGGCGCGTCACGTCCTGCGCGACTTCGCGCGCTCCACGCTCGTCTCACAGCAGCTCCTCGTGGTGCGCTGCGAGATCGGCACCGCATCCACGGTCGCCCGGCAGATCGACAATCTCAATCACACCGACGTCGTGGGCACCATCGCCGGCGACGACACCTTCCTCATCATCATGGAGACGCTCGAGAAGGCGCAGGCGATGAAGCGCTACGTCGACCGTCTCCGAGAGGCCTAGCGCGCAGGCACAGATCCGCGCGCACGCCAGCACTGCCTGAGGCCCGGCGGGCGGCTACGCCGCGCCGGCCCTCTCCATCCGTCCAGCAGAGAACCCAAGGAGCACCGATCGTGAGCACCGACGCACCCAACGGCACCGTCGTCCTCGCCTATTCCGGCGGCCTCGACACGTCCGCCCTCATCCCCTGGCTCAAGGAGAAGTACGGCTACGACGTCGTCGCCTGCCTTGTCGATCTCGGGCGCGTCAAGGGCATACCCGAGATCATGAAGCGCGCCAAGGCCTCCGGCGCCATCGACGCCGTCGCCATCGACGCCAAAGAGGAGTTCGCCGAGCATCACTGCCTGCCCGCGCTCATGGCGAACGCGCTCTACGAGGACAAGTACCCGCTCTCCACCGCCATCGGCCGCCCGGTCATCGCCAAGAAGCTGGTGGAGACGGCACACAAGTACGGCGCCACCGCAGTGGCGCACGGCTGCACCGGCAAGGGCAACGACCAGGTGCGCATCGACATCGGCGTGCGCGCCCTGGACCCGAGCCTCACGATCATCGCGCCCGCCCGTGCCGCCGATTGGCCGAGCCGCGAGGAACTGCTGGACTACGTGGCTGCCCATGACATCCCGGTCAACCTCACCAAGAAGAGCCCGTACTCCGTAGACGAGAACATGTGGGGGCGCAGCAACGAGTGCGGCGTGCTCGAGGACCCGTGGGTCGCGCCGCCGGAGGACGCCTTCCAGTTCGTCGTCAGCGCCGCCGACGCTCCCGACGAGCCCCAGCACGTGGTCGTGAGCTTCGAGAAGGGCAAGCCGGTGGCGCTCGATGGCAAGCCGGTGGGAATGGTCGAGCTCATCGAGACGATCGACGCGATCGGCAACAAGCACGGCTTCGGCCGGGTCGACATGATCGAGAACCGCCTCGTGGGCATCAAGAGCCGTGAGGTGTACGAGGTGGCGGGGGCCCTGGCGCTGATCACGGCGCATCGGGAACTCGAGGACCTGGTGCTCACGCGCGACCTGATCCACTTCAAGCGCACCATCGAGAGCAAGCTCTCGGACATGATCTACGAGGGCCAGTGGTTCGACCCGCTGACCGAGGCCTGCAAGGCGTTCCTCTTCCAGAGCCAGGAGCGGGTCACCGGCGACATCCGGCTGAAGTTCTACAAGGGCAGCTGTGTGGCCGACGGGCGCAAGAGCGACTTCTCGCTGTACAGCTACAAGCTGGCGACGTACACGACCGAGGACGAGTTCTCGCACGAGGCGGCGGCCGGCTTCATCCAGCTGTGGGGCCTGCCGATCGAGGTCTGGGCTCGGGTCGGCAAGGAGCACCACATGATGAAGGAGCTTGAGGACGAGGCCGTCTCCGAGCCCGTATGATGCAGTCATGACGGAGGATCGTCGATGACGGAGCGGGGCGCATGACGGTCGCGCGCTCGGGACGCTTCGCCGGCGAGCGCGCGCCGGCGTTCGTGGCGCTCAACAGCTCGCTGGCGCTCGACTGGCGTCTCTGGCCCGAGGACCTCGAGGGCTCCGCGGCGCACGCCCGCGCCCTCCGAGGTGCGGGCGTGCTCACCGACGCCGAGCTGACGGCCATCAAGGACGGCCTCGCGGCCGTCGGGCGCGAGATCGAGGCCGGCCGCTTCGTGCCCTCCGACGAGGACGAAGACGTGCACATGGCTGTGGAGCGACGGCTCACCGAGATCGCGGGTGAAGCCGGCGCCAAGCTCCACACCGGTCGCAGCCGCAACGACCAGGTCGTCACCGACGTGCGGCTCCACCTGCGCCGCGTGCTCGAACGCCAGGACGCGGCGCTCGACGGTCTGCAGCAGGTCCTGCTCATGCGCGCCTCCGAGCACGTGGAGACGGTCATGCCGGCGTACACGCACCTGCAGCGCGCGCAGGTCACGTCGCTGGCGCACCATCTGCTCGCCTACTTCTGGATGATCGAGCGCGACCGCGGCCGCCTGGCCGTCGCCCGCGGGGCGTGCCTTGAGCTGCCGCTCGGCGCCGGCGCCGCCGTGGGCCTCAACTACGAGCTCGACCGCGCGGCGCTCGCCGAGGACCTGGGCTTCAAGCACCTGTGCGAGAACTCGCTCGACGCCGTCGCGAGCCGCGACTTCGTGGTCGACTACCTCGCCGCTGCGGCGCAGCTCGGAGGCCATCTCAGCCGACTGGGGGCCGAACTCGTACTGTGGGCGACGAGCGAGTTCGGCTTCGTGCTCCTGCCTGACGCCTTCAGCGGCGGCTCGAGCATCATGCCGCAGAAGAAGAACCCGGACGCCGCCGAGCTTATGCGGGCCGCCGCGCCGCGGCTGTCCGCCGACCTCGGCGGCTTTCTCGGCGTGCTCCACGGCCTCCCTCTCGCGTACAACACCGACCTGCGCGAGGACAAGCGGTACCTCTTCGACGCCGTCGACTGCCTTGACCAGATCCTGCCGGTCGCGCTCGGTCTGCTCGAGGGCGCGACCTTCGACGAGGTGCGCATGGCGGCGGCCTGTGACTCCTTCCTCGCCGCCACGGACGTCGCCGACTACCTGGTCGGGAAGGGCGTGCCGTTCCGCGAGGCCCACCACGTCACGGGAACGCTCGTGCGCCGCTGCCTCGAGGCCCGTGTCGACCTCGCCGACGCCGGCCTGGAAGACCTCCTGGCGCTTTCGCCGGTCTTCGCCGAGGACTACTACGAGCTGCACGAGCCGGCCGCCCAGCTGGCGCGCAAGCGCTCTCACGGCGGCTCCGCCCCCATACGCGTGCGCGAGCAGCTCGAGCGCGCCCGTGCCGCGCTGGCGGCGCGCCCCTGCTGCTGACATGCGCTCCGGTGGGCGCAAAGGCGACGACGTGACGCCCGCTTCACCGGCCCAGCTTCCGCCGGCTCAGGTCCCGCCGCTCCAGGTTCCGCCGCTGCAGGTCCCGCTTGCCCAGGGCTTCTTCGCGCGCTCCGCTCTGGACGTGGCGCGCGACCTCATCGGCTGTACTTTCCTCTTCGGCGGGGCCGGCGGCCGCATCGTCGAGACCGAGGCCTACCGTCAGGACGACCCATGCTGCCACGGCTATCGCGGCAAGACGGCGCGCAACGCCGTGCTCTTCGGGCCGCCCGGCCACCTCTACGTGTACTTCACCTACGGCATGCACTTCTGTGCCAACACGGTGTGCGAGGAGGATGGGGTCGCCGCCGGCGTTCTTCTACGGGCGCTCGAGCCGGATCACGAAGCCGAGGTGATGAGTGCCCGCCGCGGCGTCACCGAGCCGCGCCTGATCGCCTCCGGCCCGGCGCGGCTCGCACAGGCGCTCGGCGTCGCCCGCGAGCAGAACGGCCTGCCGGTCTGGGAGCCGCCGCTGGCGATCCTCCCGCGGCCCGCCGGGGCGCGCCGCCCGAAGATCGTCGCCACAGCGCGCATCGGCGTCCGCGGGGGCGACCAGAAGCCCTGGCGGTTCGCCGCCGCCGACAGTCGCTTCCTCTCGCGTCCGCTGCCCCGCGGCGCGCGGCGCTGACGCGATCGCCGAACGGGCTCCGGCTTCCGGCGCCGGCGAAGCCGCGGGCGCAAACCCCTCGCAGGTGACCTCCCCGTTCCCTTGGGTAAGAATAGGGCGCCACTGCCGATGAAAGGACCATCGTGAAGCTACGCGAGATCTACGAGACCGCCGTGCGCATGGGGATCAAGGCCGATCCCCGCGGCAAGGCCGGCGTCGACGACTACCTCGAGCGCCAGAAGGGCCGCTTCGAGTCCGCACCCGAGCACCTCAAGCAGTTCGCCGACCCCGAGAGCCTCAAGAACCCCTACAACGACACGCGCATCTACGTCGGCGACCCGGACCTCGAGGTCAAGACGCTGCTCGGCGGCATCGACATGAACACCGGCGAGGTCCTGCTGGCGGATCGCCTGCGCGAGAAGGGCACGGCGATCGACGCGATCTACACCCACCACCCCGAGAGCTGGGGTCTCACCAAGCTCGACAGCGTGATGGAGGTCCAGGCAGACATCTGGGCTGGCATGGGCGTGCCGATCCAGGCCGGCGAGAAGTTCATCACCGAGCGCATGGACGAGGTGCGGCGCCGTCTGATGCCGCTCAACTACGATCAGGCGATCGACGCCGCGCGCCTGCTCGGCGTGCCCTTCTTCTCGGCGCATACGCCCACCGACAACCTCGTCTACACCTTCCTCACGCGCTACTTCGAGAAGCGCGATCCGAAGACGATCGGCGACGTGCAGAAGGCGCTGCTCGAGATTCCCGAGTACCGGATCGCCGCCCAGAAGGGCGCCGGCCCGTACATCGGCAAGAGCCGCGCGGGCGCGCGTGCCGGGCGCGTGCTGGTCGACATGACCGGTGGTACCGAGGGCCCCAAGAAGGCGGTCGAGAAGCTCGCCGACGCCGGCGTGGGCACGATCGTCGGCATGCACATGAGCCAGGAACTGCGCGACGAAGCCGAGGCGCACGACATCCACGTGGTCATCGCCGGCCACATGAGCAGCGACTCACTGGGCATCAACCAGTTCCTCGACGAGCTCGAGCGCAACGGCGTGCAGACGATCGCCACCTCGGGCCTCATCCGCGTGCACCGCGACGCCAAGGGCAAGGTCGTCAAGGAGGAGCCGGGCGCCCTGCCGGCTCTCTAGCCGGCGCCCGGCGCGGCGAGCGACGACGATCCCTTGACGAGCGCCGCCCCCCAGGTCGAGCTTCTGGCGCCGGCGGGTGAGCCGCGCGCCCTGCGCGCGGCGCTCGCCGCCGGCGCCGACGCGGTGTACTTCGGCCTCGACCGCTGGAGCGCCCGCGCTTTCGCCGGCAACTTCGCCGGCGAGACGGTGGTCGAGGCGGTCGAGCTGGCGCATTTGTACGACGCGCGTGCCTATCTGGCGCTCAACACGCTCCTCAAGGACGCAGAGGTCGAGCCGGCGCTGGCGGCGCTGGAAGCGCCGTACCTCGCCGGCCTGGATGCTCTCATCGTCGCCGACCTCGGCTTCGCCGCGCGCGTGCGCGAGGCGTTCCCGGACCTTCCTCTGCACGCCAGCACGCAGCTGAACACACACAGCTCCTCGCAGCTCGAGGCGCTGGCCGGGCTCGGTTTCTCACGCGCCATCCTCGCTCGCGAGCTCAGCCTCGAGGAGATCGCCGTGCTCGACGCCCACGGCTTGGAGCTGGAGGCGTTCGTGCACGGCGCGCTGTGCTACGGCTACTCCGGCGACTGCCTGCTCTCGAGCATGGTCGGCGGCCGCAGCGGCAACCGCGGCCGCTGCAGCCAGGCGTGCCGGCTGCGCTACGGCATGGAGCGGCTCGGCGGCCACGCGAAGTCGGGCGCCGCGGGGGGCGCGGCCGGCGTGAACGCCGAGGCGGACGACCTCGTGCGCGTCATGTCCACGTCCGACCTGGCGGCGATCGCCGTGCTGCCGCGTCTTCTCGCGGCGGGCGTCACGTCGTTCAAGCTGGAAGGACGCATGAAGGACGCCGCCTACGTGGGCGTCACTACTGCCGTCTACCGCGACGCGCTGGACGCGGCGCGGGCAGATCCCGCGCACTACCGGGTCGACCCCGAGTGGAGCGAGCGTCTCGAGCAGAGCTTCTCGCGCAGCTTCACGACGGCGCACCTGGAGGGCCGGCACTCGGAGGTGCGCAGCGGCGGTCGCGGCGGGCACCGCGGCGTGCTCGTGGGTCGCGTCTCGCGTGTCAACGAGGCTCGCGGGGAGGTGGTCGTGCGCCTGCGCCAGCCGGTCGCGGCCGGCGACCTTGTCTACCTGTACACGCCGTGGGGCCAGACCGATCCGGCGCGGCTCGAGGAGTCGGGAGACGACGAGATCACGCTGCGCCTGCGCGAGCGCGTCGCCGTCAAGGACCGGTTGTTCCGCCTGGCGGCGGCAGACGCCGGGCAGCTGGCCCGCGACCTCGTCGCGGGCCGCCAGGCCCGGCGCCCCGTCCGGCTGCGCATGTGCCTGGTCGGCGAGGTGGGCCGTCCGGCGGCCCTCGCCGTCGAGCAGATCGGCGCCGGCCCGGCCGTGACGGTGACCACCGCGGCGCCGCTCGCCGCGGCGCGGACGGCCGCTCTCACGGCGGACAAGGCGCGCGATGCCCTGGGCGCGCTCGGCGGGACGCCGTACCGCCTGGGCGACTTCGAGTTCGGCGTCGACGAAGGCGTGTTCCTCGGCGTGGGCGACCTCAAGGACCTGCGCCGCCGGGCGCTCAGCGCGCTGGATCAGGAGCGTCTCGACGCCCGCCGTCGCGGCCCGCAGGGCGCGCCAGCCTCGCCGGCGAACGCACGTGTCGCGGGAGTGGCCGTGACCGGCGGCGCCCCGGCACGGGACACGGCCGCCGGCCGCCCGTCGGTGGTCCTCGTCGTGCGCCTCGGCGAGCGCCCGCTGCGCGGGGCGGAAGCGGACACCGGTTGCATCGATCTGCGAGCCGGCGACGACCCTTCCGACGTCGCGGCCGGAATGCAGGAGCTCGCGCGCAGGGGCCTGCGCGTCTGCGCGCGGACGCCCGAGGTCCTCTTCGATGCCGACCTTGAGTGGCTGCGCGCCGTCCTGGCTCTCCCGTGGGACGGTGTGTACGTACGTCACCTGGGAGCGCTGCGCGAGCTCACGCGGCGCGCGGGGGATGGCGAGCCCGCGATCGTCCTCGAGTATCCTCTGCAGGGCCTCAATGCGCTGACGGCGGGCGTCGTCCGCGAGCTCGCCGGCCGCACCCCGGCCGCGGTGGTCGCCTCGCCCGAGTCTTCGCTCGAGGAGATCGTCCTGCTGCGAAACGCCCTGGTCGCCGGAGCGTGCGCCGCCGACCCGCCCGGCCCACCCCCCGAAGTACACGTCCTCGCCTTTGGACGCCAGCAGGTGTTGCACAGCCGCGACCAGTTGGGCCGGGCCGAGGGCCTCGTCGAGGCACCGGGCCCCGCCACCCACG
>Ga0118677_10004515_pt1:22500-25283 | contig 25283 bp, 17 predicted proteins | sample AliMusrvi5mmetaG_FD_86154 | JGI IMG/M metagenome (GOLD analysis project Ga0118677, IMG submission 86154)
GCCCTGTACGCGAAACCCTGATCTCTCCCTTGTCGAGTACCTGAGTACGGCCGCACACGTGAAACGCGGTCGGAACCCGCGGGGACCACCCCGCAAGGCTAAATACTACCTGGTGACCGATAGCGGACTAGTACCGTGAGGGAAAGGTGAAAAGAACCCCGGAAGGGGAGTGAAATAGAACCTGAAACCAATGGCTTACAAGCGGTCAGAGCACGGTTTAGCCGTGTGATGGCGTACTTTTTGCATAACGGACCGGCGAGTTACTCGTCTCTGGCAAGGTTAAGGAAACGGAGCCGTAGCGAAAGCGAGTCTGAATAGGGCGCAAGTCAGAGGCGGTAGACCCGAAACTGCGTGATCTATCCATGGGCAGGCTGAAGCGAGGGTAAGACCTCGTGAAGGGCCGAACCCACGTAGGTTGAAAACTGCGGGGATGACCTGTGGATCGGAGTGAAAGGCTAATCAAACGCAGAGATATCTGGTTCTCTCCGAAATATATTTAGGTATAGCCTCATGTGTTCAATCGTGGCTGTAGAGCACTGTTTGGCCTAGGGGGCCCACCAGCTTACCGAAGTCAGACAAACTCCGAATACCACGATTCCAGAGCATGGGAGTCAGACTGCGGGGGATAAGCTCCGTAGTCGAGAGGGAAACAGCCCAGACCACCAGCTAAGGTCCCCAAGTTCTAGCTAAGTGGCAAAGGATGTGGGAGTGCACGGACAACCAGGATGTTGGCTTAGAAGCAGCCATCATTTAAAGAAAGCGTAATAGCTCACTGGTCAAGTGTTCCTGCGCCGATAATGTAACGGGGCTCAAGCTAGACACCGAAGCTGTGGACTTCAGCGCAAGCTGGAGTGGTAGGAGAGCATTCCTAGGCCATGGAAGCGGCGGCGACAAGCCAGCCGTGGAGGCCTGGGAAGAGAGAATGCCGGTATGAGTAACGAAAGAGGAGCGAGAAACTCCTCCAGCGAATGCCTAAGGTTTCCTGGGTAAAGCTAATCTGCCCAGGGTTAGTCGGGACCTAAGCCGAGGCCGACAGGCGTAGGCGATGGACAACGGGTTGATATTCCCGTACCACCGACTTTCGTTTGACCGATGGGGGGACGCGGTAGGTAAGGCAGACCATGGCGTTGGTTGACCATGGACAAGCGCGTAGGGTTGGGTGTAGGAAAATCCGCACCCTTTAAGCCTGAGACGTTACGTCAGCTGGAGTAATCCGGCGAGCTGCTGGTTCCATGCCGCCAAGAAAATCCTCTAGGGAGAAAGTTGTGTGCCCGTACCAAAACCGCCACAGGTAGGCAAGTAGAGAATACTAAGCTGATCGAGAGAACCCTCGTTAAGGAACTCGGCAAAATGGCCCCGTAACTTCGGGAGAAGGGGCGCCTTGCCTGGTGGAACGACTAGCTCGTCGAGCTAGGTGAGGCCGCAGAGAATTGGCCCAAGCGACTGTTTACCAAAAACACAGGTCTCTGCTAAGTCGAAAGACGATGTATAGGGGCTGACGCCTGCCCGGTGCCGGAAGGTTAAGAGGAGATGTTAGCTGATCGCAAGAGAGGCGAGGCATTGAATTGAAGCCCCGGTAAACGGCGGCCGTAACTATAACGGTCCTAAGGTAGCGAAATTCCTTGTCGGGTAAGTTCCGACCTGCACGAATGGCGTAACGACTTGGGCGCTGTCTCAACGAGGGACTCGGTGAAATTGTAGCATCGGTGAAGATGCCGATTACCCGCAGAAAGACGGAAAGACCCCGTGAACCTTTACTGCAGCTTGATATTGGAGTCTGGTGCACGTCGTCCAGGATAGGTGGGAGGCTGTGAAGCCGGGACGCTAGTCTCGGTGGAGCCAACCTTGGGATACCACCCTTCGTGTTCTGGGCTTCTAACGCGTGGCCGTGATCCGGCACGCAGACAGTGTCAGGTGGGCAGTTTGACTGGGGCGGTCGCCTCCCAAAATGTAACGGAGGCGCCCAAAGGTTCCCTCAGTACGATTGGAAACCGTACGTAGAGTGTAAAGGCATAAGGGAGCTTGACTGCGAGACTGACAAGTCGAGCAGGGACGAAAGTCGGGCTTAGTGATCCGGCCGTGGAGAGTGGAATCGCGGTCGCTCAACGGATAAAAGGTACTCCGGGGATAACAGGCTTATCCTCCCCAAGAGTCCACATCGACGGGAGGGTTTGGCACCTCGATGTCGGCTCATCGCATCCTGGGGCTGAAGTAGGTCCCAAGGGTTGGGCTGTTCGCCCATTAAAGCGGTACGTGAGCTGGGTTCAGAACGTCGTGAGACAGTTCGGTCCCTATCTTCTGTGGGCGTTGGAGATTTGAGAGGGGTTGCCCCTAGTACGAGAGGACCGGGGTGAACAGACCTCTGGTGTATCAGTTGTCGTGCCAACGGCACTGCTGACTAGCTACGTCTGGAAGGGATAACCGCTGAAAGCATCTAAGCGGGAAGCCCGCCTCGAGATGAGATCTCCCACCATCTAGAATGGGTAAGGGCCCAGGTAGACCACCTGGTTGATAGGCTGGATGTGTAAGCACAGCAATGTGTTCAGCAGACCAGTACTAATTGCCCGAGGGCTTGACTTTGAACTTCAATGCCGCTCTGCAGTTTTCAGGTCCGTGTCCGCGTGCCGGCACGAAGATTTGTGCGCCAGCTTGACGGCGCCAAGTTTTCGGCGGCCATAGCGGAGGGGTCACACCTCTTCCCATTCCGAACAGAGAAGTTAAGCCCTCCAGCGCCGATGGTACTTCGGGGGCAGCCCCGCGGGAGAGTAGGACGCCGCCGGATT
>Ga0118677_10004516_pt1 | contig 25282 bp, 39 predicted proteins | sample AliMusrvi5mmetaG_FD_86154 | JGI IMG/M metagenome (GOLD analysis project Ga0118677, IMG submission 86154)
GCATGGCATAGGGGGCATGCAATTCAGCAAACCTAGCCGGATAAGCAGGGTCATTCAACACAATAGAGCCACGCTCAGATTCATTCTTCAGAATCTGGAATATCTCCATAGCAACCTGGCCAGCAGTTGGCCCAAGCCCTCTAGCAATATCTTTTGGATCCTCACTCATGGGTAGCTCCTACAGTTTCAGGTTCAGACTCCAACTTCCGCGCCCACGCCGTGGAACGCCTAGCCCGGATAAGTGATCCAGAGGTCAAAAACTCAAACAACTCTTCAAAAGTGCGGCACCAAAAATAGTCCGCCTCATCCGACACATCAATATCAATACACACTGGAGAGAAATTAGTCGGCGGAAAAATCTTCAGGAGAGCATCCACCTGGGCCTGAGTCGGCCACACTAAGAATGAAATCTCGTGACCATTATTATCTCTTTTGGCGAACCCCACCGGCTCCTTGACCACCCTCACATACCCAGCCTTGGCCGTGGCCCTAAACGTCACAAACATTGGAATCGGCATGCCCACCGGATCCTTAGCCGCCCTAGCCGCATTCACAATATCCATGAACATATCGCCGTGGGTCTTTCTTACCTCAAGTGTAGTACCATTCGGAGCAATCCAGTACCCCCGCACCGGACGGATAGCCTCATCCAGCACCCTATCCACCCTCAGATCTATACCCTCGGCCAAGTCAACATCTTCAATCTTTCCGGAGGACCGCATCACCGAAGCCATCCGCAGATCCACATCCTCAATCTTCCCCACGTACGTCTGGCCCTTTTCTGCTGGAGCCATTACCGCATAATCCCCCATCTTCCCAGCGGCTGGACCATCTAGGAAAACCACAATGGCCCGCGTGGCATTCGGTCCTTTCTCGACGATATCTCTGATCATAAACTTTATGGTGTGGTAGGCTGTAACTAGCCGCTTGATGGTGGCCGCTCCCTGCACGATCATCTCAGGGATACTACTATATATCTCCCCAGTCCAATACCTCTCCGCTATGCCTTTGTACATCCGCCAGTATTGGTCGGCTTCGTTCTCAGCCGGTGGTTTTCCCCCATCCTGCATTAATTCTACGCATAGTTGTGAGAATGCTTCGCCATCGGCTATGTGGGTATTTCCATCCACTTCTACTTCATAGATCATCGCACCGCGAATAGTTCTCAGCCACTTCTTGGCCGAGCTTAAGTCTGAGCAGACAAATCTGGCCCCGATACGTGATGGCTTATCTGGGTAGAATTTCTGCCGCTGCTCCTCCAAGAACTGCTCAGCGGCATCGGTAGTCCATAGCGATCTGTTCTTGGGATTAGTCGGCGGCACCGAAGAGCCTGGTTCTAACACGGTAGAGCGTTTGGAGACCCAATACGCTATCTTCTTTTCCACCGACTCAATAAGGGACTCGCGGACGGGGGAGGTAAAGCTATCGCAGATCTTTTGGATAGTGATTAAGACCGCGGCTGCTGGGATGTCTTCCTTGGCCCAGCCCCAGCGGGGATTCTCTAGCTCCCTCTTGGTGGCATTAAAAGTGGGCATGAATTTCACGTAGAGCGCGTCGGCAGCGTTCTCCGGCATCCTATTCAAAATGCTCTCAAAGTGGCGCAACAGCTCGCGCGCCCGGCGATTTGGGTCCAGCCTAAAGATAAGCTGCTTGCCCTCTTTATCCTGGAAGGTATAGTCGATAGGCTTACTAATGGGTCGCGGCCCTTTCCGTCCCGCCTGTATTTCTCTTTCGAGTTGCTTACTGGCCACCTTTACCCCCCGACCCACAATGGTCTGGTCATTGGGTTGGGCCTGGGTGGGGTCGTTCTTGATGGCAACCAGCCTTTCGCCACCAGCTCGACCTAGGATTGTATCGAGCTTCGGTTCGAATCCGTTGGCTTGAGCATAATTCTGCATAGAGCGGAGGGTGCGTAGGTCGGCATCCATGCCAGTGGCTTCTCCGCGCACATCGAGTCCGGGTAGATCTAGGGGGTGCTCTTCCATATGGTATATTTGGCTAGTCCGTCTTGATCCACCGCCCCACCGACCTAACGATTAAATCACGATCCAATGGTGTTAGCTTCAGGTCGGTAGGTGAGGGGTGTATCCGGATGGTCTTCTCCCCCTGCACCTCATACCACTGGTCGTCCTTGATTGCGATCAAATAGCTCGCGCAGTTATAGCTGGTTACAGCCGCGATGATCCAGACATCCTGGCTATTGGGGTCATTGGCGTCTGGCACAAACGACCCATCATTCCTGAGGGTAGCCAGAGAAAAGATGGCTACATCATTCAATTGGTTGTCGCGAGAGATCCCCAGCCCTTTCCCTAGGAAATCACGATCCCAGTGGTAGTCTCCAAAGTCTGGATAGCTGAAGTTAAACGGGGCTGGGAGATTGCTTTTGTCGGTGGCGGAGAGCCGCGCCACTTCTGAGTTGGCCGCCTTGATGGCCAGCTTCAAATCATAGAGGAAACCGGGCAATGCAGCATTGTTATAGGGGCGGGGCGATCTGGAGTCATCTGTCACGGGGATTCTATGGTAATTTGAGCCGCCTAGAGTGTCCTGAGCGTAGACCTCAACCCGCTCGCGGCTGCTGTAGTTGTGCGCCCCCACTGGTAGCCACATGCCAATTTTGACCCCTCCCCGGAAGGCGGCGAGGTCGCGGCACATTTTCCAGTGGATCACACTGTCTTTCTTATCTGATACATCCACCACAGTCGAGAAATACCCCACCAACTTATACTTATCGAGGTCGCCTATGATGCGTGCCAGGTGGGTGCTATCCGCGAATTTAAACTTGTTCCCGCCAAAACCCAGGCCCTGGTCGTACCGGCTGAAAAAGGTGAGAAGGCTATCCCCCTTGCGCATTTGGATGATAGCCCCGGTATTCGGTTTACCATCGAGCGGCGAGGGGGTCATGCGGGCATATTCTACTTCCGCCTTCCAATCAGGTAGCAGGTTTTGGAGGTACTCTTGGACGTCTTTTGGCTCTTTGCTGGTAAAGCTGCACCCCAGCAGGTATTGCCCGATAGTGCCGCCTTCTTTAAGTACGTGCATCCGGTCCTCCACGCCCTACCCATAATTTTAGGTAGCGTTGTATTAGTTCCTGATCTCCTTTGGCGAGCATTATCCCATCAAACTTGGTGGGGTAGGAGATGAGTTTGTTTGAAGATCCTTCAACGAGGGGGCACCATCTTTCGCCATCGGTGAGGATATAGTGGGGTAGTGCCACAGCTCGGTATCTGTTGGGATTCCAGTGGTGACCACGTACGGTTTTGAGGGAAGAGAGTAGGAAGGCCACGGGGATACTGGGGTCATCGATTCTTCCTGGCCATACGGTTAGGATGCGGTTGATCTTTTGATAGGATACAACTTTCACCTCTCCGAATTCTGTGATGTGGTGACGCGGGTCATCTTCAAAGTCAAGCCACGGCTCGTCCACAGAAGCTCCTGTGCCTACGGTAGGAGGAGTCGGTCAGTCCGACTTCCCGTGAATAGCCTAGCTGCCGTAGCAAGGTTTTGAGGTCTGGGAAGGAGTATATCCCCATGTGCTCACCCTCGGTGACAATGGAGGCATTCTTGGCAGCGCTATTTTCTATGTGCCGGCTCAGGAAGAACAACCAACGCATTTGGTCAATTGTGACATCGCGCAAGGCGAGGACTTTTTCTCGCTCCGTGTGGCAATGCAGGACAAAGCAGGCATCCATAACTAATCCTCCAGACAAATGCCGGATCGTCCATGATCACAAACCCATGCACCATTGTTTCTCCTTCTTCTCGGCCACGGTTTCTGGTGCGGCGCAGCGGCGTCGAAAGCAATTTCCATTGTCTAATTTGTCTGGACCCACCTACAGTTGAACCCTACAAGCTGCTCGGGCTTGTAGGGTTCAAATCGAGCTTAGCCCAGCTTGGGCCGGACCCACCCGACGGGGGTGTACATGTTTTCCTTGGTCCGGTCCACGCGGACGATGAGCATCTGGTTGCAGACGTCCTCACGCAGCGTCTTGGGGTTCTCATAGAACTCGTCCTCGACGGAGACGAGGCAGAAGGCCTGGATGGTCTCGGTGGGGCCGATCATGTCCACCTTGGCCTTCCACTGCTCGTCGGTGAGGTTGCACTCGGGGTGGTCGGGATTCGGTTCGGGCTTCTCGAACACAAGATACTTCCGAAACGCGCTGCAGATCGCGTTGACGGGGGTCGCGCCCACCCCATACTTGTGGTGGCCACGGATTGGGTCCAAGAGGACGGCTTCGAACGGCATGGGGGTTCTCCTTGTAATTGGTCTTACCGGCACTCACCGTGTTGTCGCTGCGGGGTGTTGCGCGGCGCGCCGCCGAGAAACTGCCGCTCCGATCTTCTTGAAAGTGCGGCTGTGGTCGGCGATCTTAGCATTTTTAGCTCTGGCCAAGATATCTTCAAAGACGAAATAATAGATATCCTGCTTATACTGATACGGGGCCTCTCCCGTGCTGCGGTACCCACACACCATCAGTTCATCTCCCCGTATGCCCCACTTCAGATCCTGCAACGTAACAGTGCGATCTTTTTTCTCCCACTGAATATGAAGTAGCCGGTCGCTGTCGGCGGTGGTGAACTCGCCAAGCTGCCACTTACCATCATCGAATTGAATCCAGCATCTCATTTGCGCTTCCTTCGGGCTTGCTGCCCGATGGCCTTCTGGTTGGCCATGCCCATGTTCCTATCTACATGAGCTTGCAAGATCCCATATAGCCGCCACACATCATCAGGATCATGCAAGACCAAGGTGGCCTCCGAGCCGTATAAATTAATCGCGATCACGCCCTGCGTAACCACCACACTCCCCATCGAATGCGGCGCAATCCCGCCCTGGAAACTGGCCTTGGCAATCTTGAAAGCATCCCGCTTGTTCATACTCCAGCTCCACCCAGTTTGACCATCCCATCGGCCATAGCCTTCTTAATTACCCGATCATAAAGATCCCTCTCCGCCACGCCGGGAGCCGCCTCGTCCTTAGACTGCCGCCCCCGAATCCGTGCCACACCCCCAAAGTAAGCGACCTTAAAGAAGATCTCCCCATCAGTCACAATCTGCAGAAACTTAATATTCGGGGCCTTGGCTGCCGCGAAAAGTGGCCGCATTGTGACCTGGAGCAGCATCCAAGCCCCACTCTCCGGATTCGCCAAGCTATGAGTAACCCGCCCATCCGGCGTGATCGAGACAATCTCAATCTCGCTGTGCATCGCAGCGGTCCGCCAATCCCTATCCTCATCGAAGCGGAACGGAACTTCACTAGCCGGAAGCTCTCTCATTTGCCTTCTGATCCTTTCCATCTTCACTGTAGTGCTCCGTTACATAGGCCTGGAGGCACTTGTGAATAAGCTGCTGGTCCCCATGATTCATCTGCTTTAATGCCTCCACTACTTCGGGGTCATGGAAGACGATGTGCCGGTCATTCAGCTGGATGGTGGGATACCACACATCCCCATCCGTCAGGATGTCATGATTCCGGTCCCCATAGTTGCCGGGGTTGCGGCATTCAACCCGCAGCAAGAAGTAGGGGCGGTGAGATGGATTGTAAGCCGTCTTGTGTACCACCCGGCCCTGCGACGTAACTACATCGACGACCTGGCAGTGATTCACAAACCCGTGGTGCCAGCGATCCCCACGCGGCACAAAATCCCCCTCCGCAAAGCCGGTGGGATCAGGAAGTGGTAACTCGGGATGCAGAAGTTCCTTGAGATGGTGGTGCACCTTGGTGGCTGAGGCCACCCATTCCAGCAGGGGGGCGATGGACTCCTTGATTTTCGAGAACCGTTTGGTGGCGCAGTGGACACGCTTGGTGTCGTCGCGGCGGCAGGGGATAAGAAAGTCAGTCTGATTGCCGGCGTCAACCCGGACTTCGAAACGACCCACGTTGGCGGAGGCAATCTCGAACTTGCCCATATAATTGCCGGTGAGCGTGAACTCATAGTTGACAAAGGCCCGGCACTTAGTCGTATAGCCCAAGGCGGCGAGTTGAGCGCTGATCTCAGCCTTGATCGCCGGCATGTCCAGACTCATAGTTGGCTCCGTATGTTGGGGTGATGTGTCCGATTGCTGCCCTGTGGTGTCGCGCGACGCCGCCGCCAGCAACGTTAGCTTAGCCAAGATCGAGGTGTTTACAAGCAGCTTCCTCAAGCATCTCCTTATCCCCCAACGTCATCCTCTTAGTGATGTATTCAGCCGAATACCACATCCCGTTTGAATATTTAAACAACGCAATGTGGAAAGTGACCCTAGATTTCAACTCGCTAAACCCAACCAGATGCGTCGGTATCCGCCTCTCAACTCGTCTCATCGCACTAATTAGAATCTCAGGGTGAGTGTCTGGCTTACTCCAATCACCGATCAACTCGACGGAGCAGATCTTATCCAAAGTAGGGATGAAATGGTTGCGAAATACGATCGGATTATACACCACTGGGAATTCGGCAGTCGGCTCGAAGGGTTTATTCGCCATGCTCTTCCTCCTCGTACCAGAAAGGTAGCTTCTCATTGTGCTTGGCGCACCAATCAAATACTGTTCGCCTAGCCGCTTTTGTCAACCGGACCCCACTCTCGTGAAGCAGCATCACATCCTTCTTCCCCTCCCACATCATATATGCCACCTTCACCCACCCCAACTGCTCACCCTCCCGCTCAGGATTGCTCGGCTCAGTTTCGTAAACAAACTTATGAATAGACTCCGCCAAGCGGATGTGCCCAGAATACGCACAGGGATAGAATACCCCCGATGGGATAATCCACCCACACTCTGACAGACACTCCTTATCGGGCGCGGGGAGTGGGGCAGCCTGCCAGGTTGGCTCGGCCTTGGCTACCTTCTTCTGGGCGTCCGTAATCCGTTTCAATTGGTCAGACGATGAAACCCAGTTGGGGTTCCACTGCTGATGCCCCCGGTGCTGGAGGCGACCACCGGCCTTCACAAAGGCATCCAAGGCGATCTGCCACTCATGGATGTGCGGCACCATCCAGATCGGCGGAGAAGACACCCTCTTGAAGAGAACGCAGACAGTACTCTTCCCCTCCCCGCCATCATATTTTAGCCAAATTGCCCGATCTTCATCCCTCTTGTCCATATAGGGGACGCTGCGAATAGCTGAATTCCCTGCCCCCTTAATTCCAGCCTCCGGCACCCCAGTGTATGGATTCCGGACCTTAGTCATCTCAAACACATCCCACTCCCCCCAATTATCGACATAGGCGTAGGGGAGGAAGTAGTGCTTTCCATCGAAGACGGTCCCCGCGTAGTGCCACGCGAGACGATCCTGAACCTCCTTGGTGACCTTGGGGTCTTCCGCTTCCGGAGTGCAGCTATTAACCCCCACTAGGCGCAGCTCCCCGTTCAGGATGCTATGGGCTTGCTCATGAGTCATGCCGGGGAGGTCATTGACGAGCAACCGCACAGCATCTTCCCAGCCCCGCTCGAACATGCGATCACGGCAATGTTCAGTGATGAACTCTCCGGAGATGGAGAAGTGGAGGGTCTCAGTAGTTTCATCGGTTTTAGCGGCCATATGTATCCTCTATCCGTCCTTGCAGTGCATTATAGAGTGCACTCACAGCCACCCCGGCATAGGGGTAATGAGCGACGTCGTCGAGATGCCACTCGCCCCCCGTGTTCCTGTACCAGCAACCATCAAAGTACAGGCGGGGGAGCCATCCCTCCACCTCCGCATATATCCCCACATCGGTGACGTTGGGGTCCAGGATCGTTTTCCCGGTAGTGACAACCCCCACGTGCTGGGTACGCTCCACGGTCACCAGCTCAACTTGGAGAATCCTGATATGAAGACCGCTTGGAGAAATAGGATGTGGTTCAATATGGGTCATCTGGTATATCCAAACTCATCGATGGTGGCTACTACGAGCGCAAAACCAATAAGCACGGCCACCTGGAATCCAAAGAAGTAATTGGCCCCAAGCAATATAGCCCCATTGCCTATAAAGCTGCGAAGCGAAATCAGGGCTTGTTTACGAGTAGGTGTCACTGCGGACCCTCCCTATTAGCATACTGCCTGATCGCGTGGTTGATAAGATCGTAGTCAATGGACGTAAGAGCTACCTTATACTGGCCAGTCCGGTCACGATGGGGGACGGCCCTATATCTCTTGCCATTCTTCTCCACCAGATACCACCCCTCCCCATTGGTCACAATGTTGAATGGGATGGTAGAGGGAGCACGACTCTCGTCCACGTTCACGCACCTGCAGTTGAACCAAGCATCGAAGTTGGGGTTGGCAGCATCAATCAGGTCCCGGTTGGAGCCGATCGACACCACCCCCACCACGGAGATCTCCTGCACTTGGCCGGTATTGACCACAAACGTGTCCTTGCGGTTCCTCGCCAGGGTGAAGAGGGGAACCTCCACGAAGTCATGCGGCTCGCCCAGCTCAACTTCCTCCCTGACCACTTTGGCTTTGGGGACATCCTTGGCTTCCTGGGCGAATTCCAGGGCTTTGACTATGTCCTTGTGCTCCACCGGTTTGCCATATCCCCCGCTGGCGTTCTTCACGAAACACCGATAGACGCCTTCGCTGTACTTCCTCTCATACTCGATCTTGATGTGGGTCCCATAGTTGAAGCGGAGCTTTGTCCCCCGATAGTGGTAACTCATGCCCATCAAGATAAACCCATGGGGATAGAATTGCTGGGCCATGGCCAGAATGTTATCGTATGACTTGACCGAGTCCCCATACTCTAGGCTGCGGGCCGTCAGGCAGTGGGGGGCGAGCCAGAGCTTATCTTCCTGGCCTGCCCTTCCGATATAGAGGAAGGTATCGGGGTTGCCATACTTGGGGGTTGTGTCCACGATTTCACAGGGAACCCCCACTTTGGCGAACCCTTCCGCCAGAGTCTCCAGAATCGCAAGTATCTTCGGCGGGGCCGCATGCATCGTTCATCTCCAGGGGTACAGAGCATGGGCTAATCGCACCCAATGCCCAGCACCCAACTCTAGCGCACGCGGGAGGCACCAGAAGCAGAACCAGAAGCCGCCCACTTGCTCCTGGAGATTATCCTTCCGTTCGCAGAGCCAGCACTTAGCCATGACAACCTCAAAATGGCGCGGCCTGGACTTTTACGAATGGCCATTGAGACCACTCAACGCAATAGCCTCCCGGCTATCTAGATCACCTTGTGGCCCTACGTGAGTCCAGTACCGCATGAATCAAAAGCGGACAAATCGCCGTAAAGATCAGCCGTGGTAGTCATGATGCCTCCTACGCTATCTGGTGTCGCGCTGCGCCGCTGAGAGCAACTACCCGCTGGACCAGGCTAATTACTCTGCGCGTAAACCAGCAATCGGCCCCAACTTCAGCACAAACCGCAACCTCTCTAATCCCCCAGTTTTCTTGTAGCCATGAGTTAGGGCATATTCACCCTCAGAAGAATGCACGCTGGCGGCTTGCCTGCACAAGGTCTCCCTGTGCATCACCCACTCGCCCTCGCCAACATACCAATAGTCTGGAGCAACAACCCCATCGGGCGTGAAGCCAGCATTTTGATAAATAGCCTCGGCGTCACTAAAGGTCTCATCACCATACGCAATCACACCACTTATGCTGGGCAGCAACTTAATGGCCTCTTTAATAAACCACGACCCAAACCCTTGACTCAAATAGGCCGGATTAACGCAAAATCTGGACAACTCCTTGAACCCATGGTCTGCTTGGGAGAATACGCAAATCCCAATTAACTCATTGTTAAAATAGGCCCCCGACCACTTGCCGCCACGACCGGCAGTGGAAAAATGGCAATATTTACCCAAGAGCAATTTACGTTCGCTGGCTGGCGGATTTTCCCTAATAATTATGTCTTTGAGACTGAAATTTACCATCTCAATCGCGGCCAATCCAAGCCACTGCTTAATCAAAGTGGATACTTTGTCCCTATTCAAAAAATCAACTTCCAATAGCCGCCTGAGCTCATATTGAGTGGGGAAATTGTCGGCTATGTAAGCGTCCTTGGCCCGGTCTCTTCGTTGGTTCTTTAAAGATGAGTGGGCATATTCCCCATCTACCTCAATTAACAAGGTTGGCCGGCCCTCTCTAGGAATTACACAGTCAAAAGTATATGGGCCAATAAAGCATTCGGAATCCGGTTGTTTGTCTTTGTATTCTCTATAATATTTAACTTTAAAATCATCCAATAATGAATAGAGAATCATTTGAAGAGATGACGGCCCAGCAGTGAATATTTTGTTTCTATAGGCGGGATTAGACCACAATTTTTTACCAGTTTCAGAGGCCTTAAGGAGCCGCTCCGGGCGGGACCAAACCTCCGCGTAGATTTTCGCCATCTTCTCCCTGAAAGCCGGGTTCTCCCAGTGTTTTTTATTGCCAGCTATTACCTTTACTCTATATTCCGGGTTTTTCCACTTCTTGGAATTAATAGTATGCCAATCTATTTTAGCTTGAGCCGCGGCAATTTTCTGTCTAAACTCGGGGTCTTTCCACAATCGTTTAAACGCCAAAGAAACACGCTGCTTGAATTCTGGGGTATTTCTCAATTGCATTTGATGCGATCTAAACTCTGGGTCAAGCCACCTAGCAAATGCTGCGCCTACAGATTTTTTTCGCCACTCAGCGTTGGCCCATCTAGCCGCGACTAAATTGGAGACTCTCTGTTTGAACTTGGCCGAGCTGCACGCCACAACCACGCTATCACGATACTTCGGACTTGCCCATAAATTCTTAGCTATGTTTGAAGACTTACGATGATATTCTGGGGTCGCTTTAGTTATTTTACAAGTAGTTCTCACCCTCCTAGCGTATTCGGCATTGGCCCATAGATTCTTAGATGAAATAGATAGCGAAGCTCTATGCGATGGCTTGTTGTTGTGGCAGAGCTTACAGACCCACTTAATTTGTTGGTCTATGACTTTCTTTTTATCGCGGATAGTCACTGACCCATGGGCACCACACTCATCGCAGACAGTGGCCACCCTTGGGTATCGACCAGTCAGATCGACCCTATTAAATTCTTCCTTGGTTTTATCCCAGTCTATCATGCACATCCTCGGTCTTTAAATACACTCTTGAAGTATATTTGACCGAGAACACAATTTTAACTATTAGCCTCGCCGACTTTTATGTGGATCACAGTTCCCCAATCGGGACCGGGTTGGTCGGTGGTAATCACAAAGACGGCGGGATATTGTCTCTTAGTCGGCCAAGTGCCCACATACCCATCAGTGAGCATAATCATGCAATCAACATCGCTGGAGTTCTTATCCAAATAGTCAACGGGCGCAACCATATCTGTTCCTCCCCTGCCGTTGATTGTGTAGGTTTTCCATGCGCCCTTGCGATACTTACTATACCCTTGGAATGCATGGTCCCACTGTAGGACGAAAATGCGGGCGCGCGAGGATATTGAGTCGATCTCCGCGAAGAATTGCTCGAGTTCTTTGGTGCCGATGGAGCCGGAGGTATCCACGATCACGTTCACGGTGGACGCGGCGTGGTGGGAAACGCCCTTGACCCCGAAGTTCTGATTCCGGCGGTTGGCGCGGGAGTAGGTCTTCCGGCGGTTGCCCACGTGGGTTCCCAGGAACTGCCGGAGGATTTCCCGCCACCGCACGATGGGCTTGCTCAGAGCATCCAGGATTTCCTTGAGGTGCCCCGGCATGTGGCCTTGGGACTTGTCGGCGGCTTCCTTGGCCATGTCGTGGACGATCTGCCGGGCTTCATCCTCGGAGATATCCGACTGATTCCAGGAATCGTGATCATCCAGGGCATTGCCCTCATGGTCGCCGAACTTGTATTTGCCGTTGCCGTTGCCAGCTTGGGCTTCGCCGTCGGCATCCTGGTCGCCTTGGCCTTGCCCTTGGCCCTGACCCTGCTGGTCGCCTTGGCCGTCGCCCTCCCCCCCGCCTTCGCCTTCCCCGTCCCCTTGGTCCTTTTTCTTCTTGCCCTTCTGGCCTTTCCCCTGGCCTTGGCCTTTCCCATCTTTGTCTTTGTCCCCCTTCTTCTTGCCTTCTTCCTCCTCCTTGACGAGCATTTCGTAGTATTTCTCGGCGGTTTCGTTGACCGGCCATTGGGAGGGGACGAAGACCATTTCTTTGTCGGGGAGGATGAGGGTGTTGTCTTCCTCGCGGTAGCCGATGTAGGGGTTGGATTTCTGGCCGTTCACGGCCATGTCGCAGTTGTGCACGACCGCATTGCAGACTAAGTAGCTGTGGTCGGTCGTCTCAACGTTACAAACATCGCCAGTATATCCACTGCTGTCGATGCGGTTAATGGGCAAGAATACTACCTTCCCGGCATCATGATGGAAATCGCGTTTGCGTTTGGGGGCTGGGCCACCGAATAACTCGCATCCACGCCACCCGTCGGCGGCGGATTGGTATCCGATCTCAATCGGCAGTGTTTTCCCGCCAATTATGCGTTCAGGCCTGGTCAGCTTGGAGACGCCAAGCGGGATGCCGTGGGTGAATCCCATCAGCTGAATTTGCAGAGCCAGCGTCTTGGAGACGCTGAACGAGGTATTCCGAGGTCGGCCAGAAGTGGCATTGTGGCCATCTCCGTCAAAATAGCCCTTGATGAATGCGGCCACGATCTTTCGGTCACTGTTGTGCAAGACCCAATCGGGCACCATCTTGTTGTGCGACCCCGATCCGCACCAATCGGCCAATGCGCGGGTCATTATAGGACTGCAGCAAGTGATTTTAGTGGCATTGCCACTATTGTCAGAACTGGCTCCAGCATAGCCCAGCGACTGGAGTATCCCCTGGATTTTCTGGATGAGACTGGCTTCATGCCTCCCCACCGTCCATTGGCAGGTGGCCCCAGATTTGCTTTCGCCAGCGTGGCACTCAGAGCTGCACTTCGATCCCTCAGCCACATAGACGCCTACGAGCCATGCCAGGTCTTCGGTGATCTGCAGACTCCGATTAGCCACGATGTGATCTCTGACATACGCGCTGTCCCGGATGTATGGCTGCAGATCAAGCTCGGTAATCTGCCGGGTAATGAGCTTGGGAACTACCAACGCAAACCCCTCACGCCCGCGCCGCATTTTGGCCATCTGATCGCGAATCGATCCGGCTTTCAGCCAAATGGGCTTGGAATACTCCTTGATGGTCGTCTTCTGGGGGGTGCGGCTATTGATGGTTTTGAGCCGCCAGGCCGAGACCAGAATCGGATGCTCTGGCGTAATGTCGATGGGCAGGAGGTATCGGCCCTTGATAGTCAGCATCTCCCCGGAATATTTCCGCCGCATTGTGCCGGTGACTTTGTGGAGCTTGCCATCTTGGCCATAAACCGCATCGCCGTTCTCAATGGTTCCAATCATAAGGTTATTTTTACCCAAGATTGGCTCGTCGGGGCGCACGCAGGCGAGGGACCAGGCCTCGATTTCCCGTCCGCCGGTGCGGAGGGTGTGGAGGCGGATGAGGTGGTTGATGGAGTGCTCGATGACTCCGAAGATGATGCGGAGGTCGGTGGCCTCAACCCACTCGGGGTTAAAGAAGGCCTGGACTACCCCTTGGGCATTGATTTTCATGCCCATGGTGCGTTTCTTGGGGTCTTTGACCCAGCCCATATCGGAGGATTTCCACTCGATGGACATGGCCATATGACCATACCATGGCTCTCTAGTCATAAGACGGCATCTTGCCCTCATCAATTTATCGGATGCTTCTGACATTGGGTGTCTCCTGTAATAGGGGTCCGTCGCTCTCTGGTGCGGCGCGGCAGCGGCGCGAGCAACTACGATGGCCTTCTCGGTATTTCTGTGTCATATTTGCACCGCACCTGTGCCATCTTCATATCGTTCGTGTTGCACGCCGCCGCCGCGGGCAATTATCTCTTAGCTTTAATACCAAACAATATTGCATATTAAGCCGTGGTATGGCCATGTGGCTGCAGCTTACCAAACAATAATATACGCATATCACGATGTATTCAAACATAAAGCGAAGGAGATTGTATGATTGACTGGAAAATGACCCACGAATTGCTTGGTGATGTTGGCCCATTGCGGTTTAACCCCCATGTTTATAAAATTTGCGAGGGGTGCTCAAAGAGAGATAAAGTTAGATACAAGGGATTTAATAAGCCGACGGCTCCATACTATTGTAAGGCGTGTGTGGCCAACAGGCCGGAGAAGCGGGCTAAGTCATCGGCTGGAGCCAAAGAAGCCTGGCAATCTTCCGAATACAGGCAAGCTATTATAGCCAACAGCGAGCAAATTTGGGCGGACCCCGATCGCAATAAGAGAATGAGCGCCTTCAGGAATAGCCCAAACTTCAAGGAGAGAATGGCAGAGATTAATAGGAACAAGGTTACTCCTGAGTTTAAGGAAAAGATGAGTATCATCGCCACAGCTAGGTGGCAGGATCCTGATTACTACCGGACGATGGTGGAGCAAATCAAGCGGATTAGTAAGGAATCGTGGGATAGGCCCGAGTATCGCGAGAAAATCAGTAAGATAATGCGGGGGCGGTGGATGGATGAGCAATTTAGGTTGGGCATTACCCAGGGGATGCTAGAGCATTGGCAAGACCCCGACTATAGAGCCAAAATGATGGTTATAACCGGTTCGGAGGAATTTAGGAAGACCACCTCAGAGGCCGCCAAGAAAACATGGGCGGACCCTGAGTATTATGCCAGAATGATGCCAATCATAGCGAAATGCCGCGCCAATAGCCCAAAGGTTTCATCTTTGCAGGCCACGTTTTATTCAATTTTAGATGATTTAGGGGTGAAATATTTTAGGGAGCGGAATGATGCGCCGGATGACCCCGAGTGTTCAATTGGTCCCTATTCAGTAGATTGTATTATTCCACGCAGCGGCAAGCCGGATTTAATTGTTGAGGTTCAGGGCGAATATTGGCATTCGCTGCCCGAAAATATAGCGCGGGGTAAGGCCAAGGCCTCATATATTAATGACAATTTTCCTGGGAGGTATGAGCTCAAATATGTCTGGGAGCACGAGTTTAATAATAAAGATAAGGTCATTGAATTAGTTAAATATTGGCTTGGCATATTTAAACTTGAATTGATTAAATTTAGTTTGGATGATTTGGTGATCAGGGAGGGGTTGAATAATGATATTAAGTTATTATTCAATAAGTATCATTATTTGGGGAGTTTTGGGAGGAATGGGGTTGCCTATGGGGCATATCTTGGAGACGCATTGGTTGCTAGTTGTGTATTTTCGTCGTTGCGCCATGTTGGCGCGGAGTATAATGGTAGAGGGGTGCGTGAACTGTCGAGGCTGTGTATTCATCCACGTTATCAGATGCGAAATTTAGCTTCATGGTTTGTGTCGCGGTGTTTGAAGTTGTTGCCCGATAAGATCAAATTAGTGGTTAGTTATTGTGACACTACTTTTAATCATGATGGGGCGACGTATAAGGCGTGCAATTTTGCGTTAGATAAAACGCTTGATCCTGATTATTGGTATGTTAGCCAGGATGGGTGGGTGATGCATCAATCGGCGATGTATCGGAGAGCAAAGCGGGCTGGCTTGGCGGAGGCAGCATATGCGGAGGGGCTTGGCTATGTTAAGGTGTGGGGGAAGAAGAAGTTTCGGTTCATTTATGAGAGGTGATCAGGCTGTAGAATCCAATCATGGTGGTAGATGAATTTACTCTTCTTCCATGGTTGGCCCATTGGTAGAATTGGACTCTTTTCCCGGCGAATTCCATGTGTTCTCGGAACATGGTGAGCCATTGTTTGTAGGTTTGGTAGAGGTCTTTTTGGAATACGCTGTTGGCGAAGTCGGTCATGAGGTTGGCGGCGAAGAAGACTTTGGGGGTTTTCTCGGTGGCGAGGAGGACTAGTCGACCAGCCACCTATCGCTTGAAATAAGAATCATGCCATAACCTCGTTGGCCAACTCACTCAAATACTCCGCGATCTTTATGTCTAAGTATTGGTGAAGAGACTCCTCATTTATACGAGTTGGCCCGTATACTTCTGATTCAGGCACCCACTCGCCATACCACCAATACCACCGATCCTGATATTTAAGCCGCTGGTTGAAGTGGGGGACCTCGCAATAGAATCCTAAATTATCCCCCGGAACCTTCAGGTCCAATGAAGCAGCCATCTTCCCATTCCGAGTGACCACCTTCGCCAACTCAATTTTTAGCTTATCGGGCATGAACCACCCAGCCGTGTTTCTATTTCACGCCTCAAAAACTGATACATAGTGTGGTTCGAGGAAAGCCAATCTGGACCCCAGTCGCCGCAGCAATCCCGGTACCACTGGCCCTCATAATAGAGCCTATCATACCAATTAAAAACACCAGCCAGGATTCCCACTTTCACACCGGGGCTGTCAATAGCAGCACTCTTGTCTACTCTAATCTTCCCCGTGTAGTCAGTGACGACCACCAATCGCAGAGATTGTAACGCGAATTCTTTTTCAGCCACTGGCAGCACTCCGCATAAAGGCTAAGCCAAGCTTCTCCAGGTGGTCATGCAAAATAAAATTACGCTCAGCAGGCTTCCAAAACTGTTTGGTATAATTTCTACCCAGCCCCGCAGACAGGCGATACCACTCCTTACCGACCAAAAGCCGGTCTGCCAGCATCACCAAATCAAAAAGAATCCCTATATCCTTACAAGTTGGGTCGGTGGCATCGACCAACACAGGACGCCCCTCTGGGTCGTAGTTGACCCCGACAATGCGGATTGTGAGGAGGTCATTTGCCATTCGCTAGCCCCCGCAGATGCTTCTTGATAGCCCGATTCGCCTCAATCACGAAATACTTCCAGATTAGCTCGGGCGTACAATCTAATAACTCCCACTGGATACCAGCAGATTCACGGCCACACCATTTCCCGTTGCTACGGCACCCGTACCATTTCTCATCGATCTTAAGGTAGCGCATGCCAATGCTATCCCCATGGATCACATAGCCAAGAGAGTTACTCTGTGGGCTTTCCAGTGGGATGATCGCGGGGTGTCGGCCCCTCCGTACTGCCACCAGCTCGACCTTTAGGTCGGGCCAGAGGTGGGTCGCACGCTCAATTTGCGTAACTTTGGCTTTACGTTTCACGCAAGCTCCGACAATACTTGGTGACTAGCTCTTCCTCATCCGTCCAATTCCAGGATGCATGCCTCTCGGACCTGCACAGCAGTCTGCCCGAAGTAATATGCCCAGGGCAGAGGTGATCCATAAGGTAGAACCAGTCGCTGCCAATCTTCGCCACCCCATACTTGGCACTCTTGAGCAGCACTGCCACGGCCAGCCCGCCGAGGCTGGCCTTCTTGAGACGGCATGGTTTCACTGCGACGATCTCAACCTGCACGCAGATTCTCCATATACATTCGGATAGCCCGACCGGCGGCTTGTTTGAAGGATGGCCACCCAGTATGTTGGGCGTATGATTTCCCATGGCCATTGGAAATGCGGCGGTACTTCTCGGTAGTAACTTCAATCCAATCCACGCATTCACCATCCCGCATGAATTGTCGATGCCACTTGCTGCCCACCTTTAAGTAGGTGAATGCGCCAGTAGCGTCGCTGATTTTGAACCCGAAACGCTTGCTACCAGGATCCTCCAAGGGGAGGGTGCGGAATACAGGCATGAGCGTATCGGACTCGACGCGTTTGACCGCTCGTAGCTCCACAATCAGATTTTCTGGTTCGTAGATGGCTCCCATAGGTCCTCGCATCCGCTGGTGTCGCGCTGCGCCCGCTGCGGCAATTGCTATTGCGGGGTTAAAGATTGGAGATATTCAGTAATTAGCTGTTCCACGCCGCCCATGCTGTTTCCGGGATGAATCCTGCCCTCTCTACTCATAATTAACCATGGTTTGTCTACTGGCTCATCTAGCCAGCTCCAGTAAACCATCTGCTCTACTTTGATCAGCACCCAAGTTTCAAGCTGATGGGCAACCATAAAGCCAACCTTGGTGAAGCGAGGATCTCCAGCATCCCCGATTATTATTTTGGCTGAGTGTTTATCGTTCTCCACTGGCTCAATGCAGAGGCCAACCATTTTTATCCCAGCACTAGTGTGCCCAGATTTGGAGCGCCAGAGGCTGCCCCAGAAATGGCTCATTGTTCTTGCTTCCAATTCTTACCACGACGCTCCCGAAGAGTTATCCCTTCCTTGCCCTTGCAATACCGACGAGAATGGCAGTCTTTGGTGCGCACGGCCATAATGTCGCCGTACTTGAGTGCCTCCACAAACCCATAGACCTCTACAGCGTGAATCCGGTTCTCGGTCCGCTGAGCAATACGTAGAGCACGTTTTGAGTCTGGCCTCATGCTGTTTCCATCTGCTTCTTAATGGCTATCTCGGCGGCGGTTATAAATTCGTTGCGAATAGTATCCGCCACTCCTTCGTTTAGGCGGTACCTGTCCCAGCACCCATGGTAATTGGGCTGAGGAAAGAAGTACCACTTATTGTCAACCCTGAGAAAGCGGGTGCTGCTCTGATACCACGTTACTGTGAAAGCAAATTTGTGGTTGCGGGGATCCTCCGGCGGCAGGAATGTAACGCGGATAGCGTCCGTCCCGCTGATAGGATATGCCTCGACGGCGGCTAGGGTAATAGTAAATTCATCGGGCCGGAAGTTCATTTGTAACCCTTAGCTTGGCGTATAACCACTCCCATAAACAGCGTAGTTGAATATGAAATCCCGATCCGCCTCTGTCAGCCAGAGGTGATGCCGGAACATATGCCGATGCTCCGGCAGAGAACTGAGCCTCTTGAAGATAACCCAGCAATAGTGCTCATAAGTGAACACAAAAGAGGAGATCGTAGCCGATCGCAGATGCATGTACTTGGGATCGGCTAAAAAGGCCACATTGTCCCCGGAGCACGCGGGAGAAGCGGGCGGCAGGGGGCTGATTCTCGCATTGCGATCATAGGAGACTATTTCAATGCCATCAAAGGGACGGCGGGGCCACTGCCGCGATCCCACCCAATCATCGAAGTGGCAGATCGGAGAGGGCTTGAAGTTTTGCCAGTTGATGTGGCGCATTACCTAGTTGCCTCAGCCACCCATAGTTGTATCGCTCCCAGGATCGCTTCCCTGGCCCTATACTCTAGTTTCGCATTGACCATCTCAGTCGTGCCCACCACGCTATTGCCCTCTTCGGGCTGGTAATCCACTCGGATGCATTTGGTCAGGTCGGAGCTGCCGACTAGTACGTGAACATCGCTGCTGGTAACGTGGGGGTGGGGCGGCGGGGGCGAATCAAACACACGCCAATAATTCACGACGAAATAGGCGTCATCTCCCGGCTTGGAGGCCACATGCACCATGTGTAGCTTCCCACCAACTGCGGTGAGAGAGACCAGCCCCCTGACTTGGGCGAGATACTTACTCACTGACATCTCCTAGCCTCTTGAATTCCGCCAATAGCCGATCTAGTTCCTGAATTTCTCCATCGTCACGGTGTTTAAGCCGGTGCAGAATCTGGTCATTGGAAACAACATGCCACCCATCATCCAAGAATATATAAAAGATGTTTAGGGGCCAGGTGGGGGTGCCATCTTCAATCGCGAGTCGCACCTCAGTGATTCCAGGGTCGTGGGCCTGGACTATCCTACTACCTCGCACCCCAACCACCGTCATACTCATCACAGTACCCATTTTACGGCCCAACTGGATCAAAGAACCGGTGAAGCTGTGAAGCCAAATAATCCCGCTCCCCTTCTGTTAGGTCTACCCTCGATGCGTTGCTCTCCGCAAGGCCGAAAGCGTTTAGAATTCGCGTATCTGCTGTGGTTACGGCTCATCGCTGCGGGGTGTTGCGCGGCGACAGCCGCAGAAACTTCAGCCCTGGGACCCGCACTCGCGGGACAGGCTTCCGCTTGGGGGAGGGCCGCTTCTGACTCGGTTTCCCATCGTCGTTAAACGCCAGCATAACTTTGGAGATCGCCATCGTCGTCCTCACGTTTTTCATTCTATGAAATCATGTTAAATCGCCACTTAGAAATAGTTTCGTGCGGGCGAACTTTCTGTCAAGATAAATTGATGCATTGTCGTACATAAAATTTAGTACCCTAGCTAATTGGGTGGCACCCTCCCATTTTAGGTCATAGATACCATTTGAGTTTGGTTTACGCGATAACCAATGATTTACCTTTCGATCTATTCCAGTGCCGGATTTAATCACACTATTGAACCACCACAATGGCTCTTCGTGTTTGCAGACAATGTTGGCATACCACCTATGGTTTCTAAGTTTTCGCTTTGTTTTTGATATACTAATACAGCCGTCTCCATCAAAATACCCACGGAGCAAATGCTCTTGATATGCAGGTGGCACTGCATTCAAAATTCTAGTGTTACCGAGCTTCTTGAAATCGTTCCACCCGCATTGCAGCAGTCTTGACGCAAGGCCCATTGCATTAAAGACCATGACAATGCGCTGATGACCATTTCTAGTGTCATAATAAAATTTGTTGTTGAATCCTAAGAATTTTGCCAATTTTCTGAGATGCTGCTCATCTCTTCTCTGTAAACTAACTCGTATTGTACGCTGAGTGCCGCCAGATTTGGCTATGCAGCCGTCGGCTAATATAAACCCTAGCCAATAGGCTTTTTCTTCTGAATCAATACTATTATATAAATCTTGTTTGATATTAGACCTAGACACCCCAACAGAGTGCCCGCTCAAATTCATTTTGTACATTTTGCGCCTAATTGTGTTCAGACTGCATTTGAGCAATTTTGACATTTTGACTTGTGACATGCCACGACCATGTAGCAACCTGATTTCGTTAGATATATTTAACATAAAGCTCTCTGTAAAAGTACTCTATATTTGCTTGAGCACTTTTACAGAGAGGGTGGGCTGCCTAATTATTGCGCGGGTAAACCGACTACTTGCCCTGCTAGAAAATCCTTTTTGCGGCGGACCACTCCCAGCCAGAAAATTCTCTCTATTTATTCAATAGATATGGTTTATTTCTTGAGTGATGGATATTTTTTGAAGACCGCCGCTCTAACTCTTGGTTCAACCGTCTTGCCAGCAGCGCGGCCAAGCGCGGCCTTGGCGTGTCCGATATCCTGAATGGGGTAAGAACCCGATTTGGGGGACTTCTCAGGCACAGCAAAATTGCCCTTAGAGATATGCTTGCGGGCCTTAGCGGTGAGCTTCTTCTCAGAAACAATCCGGCCAATAGAGAATAGACACGGACTGACGATCCTAGTTGGGCCAGCAAACATCTTAGACTCCAGCAGGTGGAACCGGTAAGGGAGGTGCGGGAGGTGGTGCGGGAGTTGCGGAGACGCCCGCTTTGCCGGGACCGGGGGAAACTGCCCCCGAAACGTCCGCACCAATCTCATCCGGCGTCATCATCGACGCATCCTGTTCAGCCCCCATATCCAAAGCATCTTCAGCCGCCTGACAAATCTCAGGGGGGCACCCATTCGTACGCGCCCACTGCAATAGAGCCGAGAACGCACTGCCCTCTCCCGCCCCCACTGGCGGTTCAGCCGCCGCCACCGGACCCATGGAAATGGTCATGGACTCAGGCGAAGAAATCGCCGTGACTCCACCAGCCACTCCACCAGCTGGGCTATTGGGCACATCCCCGCCAACCGTACCCGAGGTGGGGATATTGCCAATGGGGTCACTGATATCTTCCATCAGTGTGGCGATGTCATTGGGAGTTTGCGGATACTTGGCCATATGCTGTCCTCCAATAGAGTATTTTTGAGGTAAATACCCCAATCAGTTGCAAATGCTTGTTGCTAAGCTGACCCACGACCCTCGCCCGCAACTATAAGCCCACTGATGGGGGCTCGTTCCTCAACAGCTTGCCGCTGAAGAATCGACCGGAGACAGCAATTAGCGCCGCCCACACGATCTGCATTGTCCTGGAACTTACAGGACACGCACCGGAAAACCAGACCATTCCGGTTGGCCTTGGCTGTATGCCCGCAACGAGGACACCCTCTGCTAGTGTTCCTAGAAGACACCTTCTCAAACCCAATACCACAATTGGCAGCCTTATACTCAATGAAAAACTGTCCTTGAGCATAAGGCCACCGATGAACTTGAGAGCGATGCTTCTTGCCGCACTTCACAGAGCTGCCTTGGATGCCTTGCAAATTCTCCATCACAATTTGACGTGCATCCACGGATTTAGCAAAGGTCACCAATCGCTTCGAGGCGACGTGGAGGAAGTCCCGTGTTACGGCAGCCTCTCGATTCCGCAGCCTTTGCAAAAGGCGGCGGGCCGAGCGGGAGCCAACACTAGCAACTCTAGCTTTAATCTTGCGGATACATGCCCTGTGATGGTTGAATGCACCTCCTCGGACATACAGTGTTTTGTTCGATTTTGGCTCAACGGCCACAAAGAGATTCTTAATTCCAGAATCTATGCCAATTATTGTTCCAGCAGTTTTAAGCTCTGGGATATCGATCTCAACGGTCAAGATAACATACCATTGCTTACCAATGAATTTGAGTTTGGAGTCACACCATCTGCCGCTGGGAATTGGGCCACTTTTGAAATCAGTCTTTACTCCCCAAATCGTCAAACCATTCTTGGTAAGGTTGAAATCACGTTTCCAGCAGATGGGCGCAGTGATTTTCTTAAGAATAGCCAGTCGCCATCGCCTTGTAGATTTGGCGGCTCGATAAAGACAAACAATGTGTCTGAACAGAGAACAGGTAACTTGACTCGGGAGCTTGAATTTTGCTCTGATTGTAGCATAGAATTCGTGGGCGAGAGCTGCTGGTGTTGCGAGTTTTGGGCCTCTACTGAATATAATTTTGGAGAGCCAGTTGGCGGCCTCGCGATAAGCGAAACCAACCTCTGGCAACTTGGAGTTTTCTGTAGTTAGTTTTAGCTTTATAATTCTAATTGCTTTCATAAAAATATTTTTGACTAAAAATTGTATGAATAATAAATTGAGGCCCCCAATGAACGTTTTTGAACATGCCGTTGAGCGAGCCAAACGCAAAGAGCATCTCAAGAAAGCCTATAAACGGGTCCCAGCCAAAGCCATCGAGGATCTAGAGTACAAATACAGCTTGCCCACTTTAGAGGGGACGGCGCACCAGATTTTTAGTGCTCGCCAAATTCGCTATTTATTGATTAAGCTGGCAGAACGGAAGGGGGCCGAATCGGGGCCTCTTCACCGCGTCACTGAGGCGTGGCGGCTGCTGGAGGCGTGGACCCGCTTTGTAGGACCTGGTTGAGCTGCGTCTCAATTGAGGCCAAAAGCCGGCTCAGTTCCTTACCTTTGGGATCTCCCCCACCACCATACCCATGGGCGGCTTGCTTGAGTGCCTTCCAGGAATTGACAAACAATTCCTGGCTTCTATCGTGTAATACCCCACCTGGCCTAGAACCATCATCCTCAGAGATAACCCGAGCAATGTCGTCTGGGGATTCTGGGTACTTCATGGGCTACCTCTATAGTAAACCTTCGTACCCTATATTTTACTTGAGGTCTTTCTCAATGGCCTTGAGGGTGGCGATGAGCTGCTTAACCTGGGCCTTATCGAAGTAGGCCGTGGTGGCGAACCTACCATCATCGACATGTTTGCTTTTAATGCAGAGATACCTGTCGCTGGGGGTTCCATCGAAGTGGTACTCGTGCCTGCCTACAGTGGCTTCGGTAAGGGCTAGGTGGCTGAGAGACATTGGAAATTCCTCCGATAACTACAAGAAAAGGGGTGCTGGGTTCACCAGCACCCCTTTGGACCCTGCGGGACTTGCATCCCGCCGGAATGAAGGACTTACTTGCCTTTGACGGGGTCCTCGCCCCAGGCCACGTTGGAGACGAGCTTCTGGAGTTCCGGATCCTCGTTGAGCCGGTCCGCGAAGTTCTTCTTGTGACCAGGGGATTGGAATTTCCCGATGAGGTGGGCGACTGCGGGGTTGGAGACCATCGCGGCCCGCGCCTTGATGTTGGAACCGCCCACCATCAGGTTGCAGAAGGCCACGGCGACGTCCTTATCCTTGCCATCGGCAGCCATGAATTTCGCGAAGTCCATCGCGACCTTGGCGTTCTTGTCGTCGTCCACCTTGCCCTTGAGGAAGGACACCAGACCCCAGCACAGACCGGTGAGCTGGTTGCGGTTGAGGCCCTTGAGCTTGGACCGGTAGAAGTCCACGCCGTGCTGGATCAACTCGCGGGGGCGAACGGGGCAGGAGTACCGGGTGTAGGCCAGAGCGGGTTCGTGGCCGACCAGCCCTTGGATCACTGCCAGCCGGGCATCTTCCGAGAAGCCCCCGGCCTTCACCGCGTTCTCCACGCGGATGACCGCTTCCCAGGACCGCCGGGAGGGTTGGATGGAGAAGCCCTGCTCGCCCTTGATGTCGCCATCCAGGTGCTTGGTGTTCTGGGAGGCGAATTCGATGATGTTGGCAGCGGAGCCGCCGTACTTGCCGGACATGTACTCGACCCATTCTTCGAGGGTGAGTTCGCCGCCGTCAAGGGTGACGTGGCAGAAGCGGTTGAGGAAGGCGGGGTCGGTGAAACCGTTGGTCATGTAGCCTTCCATGTAGTTGCCGGCACAGACCACGTGCCAACCGGCGGGAAGGACGTACGTGCCCAGGCGGCGGTCCAGAACCAGCTGGAAGACCGCTTGGATGACGTCGTCTTGCGCCCGGTTGATTTCGTCGAGGAACAGGATCCCACGGTCCAGGCGGGGCATGAGGTCGGCCCGCTTCCGAGCAATGGCGTCGGCGGCGCGGTACTTGCCGAGAGCGGCCAGGACCTTGATGACTTCGAGGGGATCCTCGTGGAGGAGGGGGTTGGCGTCCATCAGCTCGGCGATCTGCTTGCCTTCGAGTTCGGCTTCGAGCACCTTCAGGATCTGGAGCTGCTCCATGAAGTCACCCCAGCTCAGGCCGCCCGTGGGCAGGTCGGCGGGGGGCAGATACCGGGTGCGGCCATTGTCCTTGTCGGCATAGGGCAGGCCCCGGAGGTCCGAGGCCTCGCACTGGCTGAGCCGCATGTCCGAGAAGCCCATTTTGTTGACCGTGGCGGTCTGCTCGGTAATCTGGGATTTCCCCAGTCCCCGGTGCCCCCAGATGAAGGGGGTGACCACTGCGGCCTGGCACAAGAGCAACGATTCCTTGAGGGGTTTGATCTTCATTCCGCGATCTCCTTAGTCTGAGCGGGGGTCCGCCCGCCCTGCACCCCTCTGTGCTGCGCGGCAGCCGCGCCAGCAAATCGTAGTGCCAACCCTTCATTACCAGCCATATCAGCTGCTACACGTCTAATACCATGAAAGATTTGACGGCCAGCGAAGCGAATATATAAGTACGAGGTGACTATGAATCCCCCATTTGGGTCAGCGGGCGTCAAACCCCAAGAATTTCGAGCAATGCTGGGAA
>Ga0118677_10004517_pt1 | contig 25281 bp, 22 predicted proteins | sample AliMusrvi5mmetaG_FD_86154 | JGI IMG/M metagenome (GOLD analysis project Ga0118677, IMG submission 86154)
CGTCCCCGGTGGGGAGTTTAGACTTTTTCGATTACTTTTAACAGGCCGCCTAGTGAGGTGCGGCTGGCCATGGCTTTGCCTGCGGGGTGCTTGTAGTGGGTTTCCAAAGTGAAGGTTCCTTTGTAGCCGGTCTTCAATAGCGAGCGGATCTGGCCGAGGTTGTCCATTTCTCCATCGCCCACGGCGCACCACTCCACTTTGCCGGCGGCGTTGTGTTTGAAGTCGCGGAGGTGGACGTGCATGATGCGGGCGGGGTCGAGGAGGTTGTAGCCATCGGGGTAGGACTTTTCGCCGGTTTCGGCGGCGTTGTTGGGATCCCAGGTGAGGCCGAAGTTGTCGGCCTTCACCGCCTTGAGGAGGGCTGCGGATTCGGCGCCTGACCAGACGTAGCTGCCGCCCACGTTTTCGACTGCGAGGCGCATGCCTTTGGCTTTGGCGCGGCGGGCGGCTTCGGTGCAGAGTTCGTAGATGCGCGGGTAGACGCTCTTGTCTGGCTTTTCGCCGTTCTTAAAGGTGAAGGCAAAGGTGCGCAGTTTATCGGTGCCGAAGATCTTGGCGCGTTCGAGTGCGCCATCGAGCAGGGTCCATTGCTTGTCGAGCGCCTCGCGTCCTTCGGGGGTGTCGGGCGGCAGCGGGACCTTGAAGAAGCCGGTGCCGAGAATAGATACTTTGATCTTGTTTTCGTCAAAGATGGCGCGTGCTTCCTTGATCTTCTCCACGGGCTGGGCGGTGTTGTACTTGCCCCAGACGTTGCGCACTTCGGCGAGGTTGAGGTTGAACTCGCGGAGGAACTTCGATGCGACGAGGGGATCCTCATCGATTTCATCGGAGGTGACGCCGAGCTTCAGCTTGGACAACTCCATCGCAGATAGACGGGAGGCGATTGCAGTTGCCATGAGCAACTGGCGGCGGGTGTAATTCATACTCCTGATTGTACAGCGCCCTGATATACGATGACAGTATGCGATTTCTGTTTGTGGTGCTTGTTGCCGTGCCTCTGTTTGGGCAGCGGGAGTTGGGGCGCGAGATCTTCAAGCAGTTGATTGAGATCAACACCGGGGATTCGGTGGGCGATAATACTCGGGCGGCGAACGTGATGGCTGAGCGGTTTGTGGCGGCAGGATTCCCTGCGGGCGATGTGCAGGTGTTGGGGCCGGTGGCACGCAAGGGCAACCTGATTGTGCGGTGGCGCGGGAAGGGCACGGAGAAGCCGATTCTGTTTCTGGGGCATCTGGATGTGGTGGAGGCGCTGCGGTCTGACTGGTCGTTCGATCCTTATGTGTTTCGCGAGGAGGGCGGGTATTTCTATGGTCGCGGGACGACGGACATGAAGGGCGACGATGCGACGCTGGTGGCGGCGTTTCTGCGGTTGAAACGCGAGGGGTTCCGGCCGTCGCGCGATCTGATTCTGGCGTTGACGTCCGATGAAGAAAACGGCAATTCGAACGGCGTGATGTGGCTGCTGAAGAATCACCGGGCGCTGATCGATGCCGAGTATTGCATCAACCTCGATGGGGGCGGCGGCGCGCTGCGCAAGGGCGCGCGGCTTTATTATTCCGTGCAGGCGGCGGAGAAGACGTCGGTCCATTTCAAGGTGGAGGTGACCAATCCGGGCGGGCACAGTTCGCAGCCGGTGAAGGAGAATGCGATCTACCGGCTGGCGGCGGGGTTGGAGCGGTTGAGCAGGTTTGAGTTTCCGGTGGCGCTGAATGACGTGACGCGATCGTTTCTGGAGCGGATGTCGCAGTTGGAGAAGGGCCAGACTTCGGCGGACTTGAAGGCGATTTTGAGTAATCCGCGGGATGCGGAGGCGGGTGGGCGGCTTTCGGGATCGGGCTTCTTCAATGCGCAGTTGCGGACCACTTGCGTGGCTACGCAGTTGGCCGCGGGGCATGCTCCGAATGCGCTGCCGCAGACGGCTACGGCGAATGTGAACTGCCGGATTTTGCCGACCGATAGTGTGGACGGGATCGAGCGCAGATTGAATGAAGCGATGGGGGATTCGAATATCAAGATCACGCGGCCGGTGGGGACCGGGGTGAGTCCGATGTCGCTGCCCGATGCGAAGTTGCTGGGGACGGTGAAGGGACTTGTGGAGCGGTTGTGGCCTGCCACTCCGGTGGTGACGGTGATGGATACCGGGGCAAGTGACGGGAAGTTTCTGCGGTTGGCGGGGATTCCGACTTATGGGGCTTCGGGGATGTTCGGGGATCTGGACGATAACCGGGCGCACGGGCGCGACGAGCGGTGTCTGGCGAGCTCGTTTTATGAGGGGATGGAGTTTATGTACGGGTTGGTTAGGGAGTTGGGGCGGTAAGCGTGCGCGGCTGGTGCTGGCTGACGCTGAGCACGTTGCCATCGGGATCGTGGAACCAGGCGACTTTCTCGCCGGTGGGTGTTGTCCAGATGCCGGATTCGGCTTGGCCGGGCATGCCGTAGAAGTTCATCTTCACGCCGGCCTGGGTGAGGGCGGCGACCACTTCGTCGATGCCGGTTACTTCCCAGCCGGCCACCGTGTAGCGGGGCGGGGTGAACTCGCCTTGGAGGATGGCCAGGCGCAGCATGTTGCCGTTGCAATCGAAGACCACGGCAAACCCGTCCTGACTGACGAAGCGCAGTCCCAGGGTGTCGCGGTAAAAAGAGATGGATCGCTCCGGATTCGTGGTGATGGCGAAGCCGATCATTTTCGCGGTAGAGAGAGTGCCCATGAAGACAGTATATTGCGTCAGAGCGCGGAAATCTCTTTGAGGATCGCGGCGATGGCTTTGCGGAGTTCGATGGGGGACTTGACGTCGAACACTTTTGGCGCGAGCGCTTTGAGGACGGGGGCGAGCTGGTCGACGGGCGGGCCGATCAGCGAGATGTTCTGTCCTGGCATTCTGCCGCCGCGGCGGCGAGAGACCGGTTGCTGCGGCCCGTAGTAGACGCGGGCGGGCTCGGCCTGATAGCGGAGGTAGAAGACTTTGGCGTCGGTGGGGGTTTCCAGGTGCAAGGGTTCAAGGTCCTGCTCGCTGCCAAAGGCGACGGCGGTGCTGAGGATGATGAGCACTTTCGACGATGGCGTTTCGCCGACCCGCTTATTGATTTCGCGGATGAAGAAGCGGGCCTTTTGCATGCTCTTTTCGAGGGACTTCACGTCAATTACGCCGGGGTCGGCGGCGGCGAGGGAACTGCGCATGCTGAGCCAGTCGAGGGTGGTGACGTTTTCCTGGTGGAAGGGGATCTTCTGTTTCACCATGTCAATGAGCGACACGCTGAGCGAGGCGTTGCGAAACTCGGTTTGGGCGAACACTTTTAAGGCGGGGATCAGGAAGCTGAGATTGCGGTCCTGGATGCGCAGCGAGCCGGAATCGCGCTCGGAGGGTGTGATGTTGGCGATCAGTTCGATCTGCTGCGGGTGTTGGGGAGCGGCATTCAACTGCACGCGTCCTTTGAGGCGCGGGAGGAACCAGCTATCGGGCGGCTCTGAAACCGGGCGGAACTCGACCGGCGGGAGGCCGCTCCAGCTTCCGGTGAGCGGATCGCCTATTAGGGGTGCGACGTGCAGGGTGCTTTTCTTGACGGCATATTCTTTGGTGCCGGTGGCGTAAAGCGCCACATCCATGGAGTAGTCGCCAGGCAGGAAGAAGGCGGTATCGGAGAAGGTGATGTTGGAGGCTTTGACGGATTCCTCGACCTTTTGCAGGTCGATGTTGCCGTGGTCCTGATACGATACGCCGCTTGAATCCTTTATTTGGACGAAGATTACGAATTGACCCTGGCCGCGGCGTTTGGCCAGTTCCACGCCGTCAATGATTACTTCGACTTCAGCGAACAGGCGCTGGTGGACGGACAGTTGCGGCTTGGTTAAGTGGATGTTCCATTTGAAGACGGCCTGTTTGCCGGCGGCGATCCAAGCGTCGAAGGGGATCTTCGCAAATTCCGGATCGCGGGAGCCCAGTTGCGCCTGGAGCGGCGCACCAGCGGCAAATGCCAGCAGGATGAGGGCGGACCTAAGCAACCGGGAGTCTCCTGACCATCGAAAACGATGATTCTATTATGGCGCACTATCCCTGGGTGCCTGATGTGAATTCTTTTATCATGGAAAGGCAGTTGAACTTCCAGAATGGTAAGTAAACGGAGACACTCATTGGGTGAGTGATTGGCCGGGGTGGCGTCGCGGGGGGCAAATCGGGACGGACATCCAAATTCCGGCAAAATACGCCAGCCTTCGCCAAAGCTAAGGCGGACAAGCCGGAAATCCATGTCTGTTTGGATGGGCCGCCGGCCAGCGAAGTGGGATGAAAGACTGCGGGGGAAGGCATCCCCCGCGCAGATTTCCAATCTGCCTCACCTCAGATCGTCAATCTGGCAATACTGAACGGGATTTCTCAACCCAGTCCCTGGTTTGGGGTGTGTCGTGTTGGGCAAACCGGGACAGGCAACGAAATTCCGGCAAGTGCGGCCGGAAATTCGTGCCAGTCCCTGGTTTGCGGAGTGTCGTGTTGGGCAAGCCGGGACAGGCAACGAAATTCCGGCAAGTGCGGCCGGAAATTCGTGCCAGTCCCTGGTTTGGGGTGTGTCGTGTTGGGCAAGCCGGGACAGGCAACGAAATTCCGGCAAGTGCGGCCGGAAATTCGTGCCAGTCCCTGGTTTGGGGTGTGTCGGCTGAGTCAGAGTATCTCGTCGATTGCTTTTTCGAGGTTTATTGGAGACGGGTCTTGCGTTTGATGCTTCCGGCCAGGATGAGCAATGCGCCTGCGCCGAACATCATCATGGTGGACGGCTCCGGAGTGGTCAGGCTGCTGGTTGAAACGGAGGTTGAGATGTACATTACACCGAAGCGCTGGGACGTTGAGGTATCGTTGGGGATCCAGATATACATACTCGACGCGCTGGCTGCCGTGAAGCTACCGGTGAGAATCGCGTTTTGAGCCTCCGCGATCAGGGCAGCGGAGGTCTTATCCACGGGGAACGGGGTGGAGTTGTAGGAGGAGGGGTTCTGCAGCAGCCAGATCGCCATGGATACCGGTCCGCTGGTGTTTTGAATGTCGGCGGTATAGCCATGTCCAGCGGGATCGCTCTGCGCCACCTTGTACATGAGATAGGCCTCTTCGAGGTCGATTTGGGAGGTGGGCCGTTCCATATAGCCAGCAATGGGAGAGCCGATGGCTGTATCGATATTGAAATCGTTGCAGAAAACGTAGGCTGTTGGCGTTCCCGACAGACCACCGCCCGAGAGCGTTGCCATGTAGGCTCCGGTGGTTGCGGTCCGTGCGATGCCGTTCACATCCGTATAGGCATAGGTGTGATAGTCCGCCCAGTTGCTATCGAGTGTCAGGGTAATTGTCGCGGCGCTGGCGATGCCGGTTCCGGCTCCCAGCATGATTCCAAGGGCGGCGGCCATGTTGACGGCACTTAATTTCCAATCATTCGAAAACGACACTTTGACGGTTCCTCCAAGAATTAGCGGTTAGCGTTAACCTGCTGATTCCTAAGGATATCAAGTGCATGCGAAAAAATAGATTGGGGATTTCCCTAAGTAGAAAGGCAATGCAACCTAGGGGTGGTGGAAAACGTGGGACGGTGGTTCTGGTACGGAATACCCATTGGGGTATGGGGCCGGTTGCGGGATAGCCGGCCCCACGTGCATCCATTTACATCAAGGCGGTCGGACGGCGGACCCACTGCTTGCCCTTTTCGGTAGCGATGGTTTCCATGTCCTTCACATAGGCCGTGGCCTGGGTGAGGATGTGGTGCAGGTCATTGCCGATGCTTATGAAAGTAAAGCCTTTGTCGAGGAATTCGCCGACTCGCGAGGTGCCGAACAGGAACAGGCCGAGGATCACGTTGTTCTTGCGTGCTTCCTGGATCAGTTTCTCGGTGGCGGCGCCCAGTTCGGGGGAGGTGTACATGTGTGGGAACTCGTACTTTTCGTAGAGGCCCATGGACATGCAGAGATCGTTCTGGCCGAGGAAGAGCATATCGACACCGGGGACTGCGGCGATCTCTTCCATATGTTCGATGCAGGAAGCGGTCTCCACCTGTAGGGCGATGATCACGTTCTTGTTGGAGTTGCCGGCGTAACCGAGCAGGCCTGCTTTATTCATGCTGCGCTGGGGGAAGTAGACGGAGCGCGTACCGGCGGTGGGGTACTGCGCGCAACTGACTGCCTGGCGTGCCTCTTCGGCGGTGTTGATATAGGGGACGAGGATGCCGTCCGCGCCGAGGTCGAGTGCCTGTTGGATGCCGGCGCGGTCGTTATAGCCAGCGACGCGAACCATGCTCTTTGCGCCGCCACTGGTGCAGGCGCACAACATTGCCGAGAGTTTTTCGTAACCCATGGGGCCATGCTGGGTATCGATCAATAACCAGTCATATCCGCTGTGTGCCAGCTGTTCTGCGACCGTGGGGCTGTGCGAATTCACGAACAGGCCCATTTTGGGCTGTCCATCGCGCAATTGCTTCTTGAAATCGGCTCCGCTCATTAAAGTAAGAGATCTCCTTGTGAGTTTTGACTCTGCTTACTATATCCGACCGCAGCGATGGCAGTCAAAGGAAACGGTACGGAAAAATATATTTTGAACGGGTGAGCTAAATCGCCGGTGGCTTACGCATGTATAAGTGTGGGGTAGAGCGGAGGGCTGCCCCACACGCTGTGTTTGCTGGTGGCTTCAGCTTGCAATGGACAGGCGAAACCGCCTGTCCCACCACGAGTTAGTGGCCTTCGGCTTCCAGGAACCTTTCCACTTCAATCGCTGCCATGCAACCGGCTCCCGCAGCCGTGATCGCCTGGCGGTAGGTCCGGTCCTGAACGTCCCCGGCATGGAAGACTCCCGTGACATTGGTGCGTGCGCCGCCGTGGGAGACGATGTAGCCGTCGGGATCGAGGTCCAACTGGCCGCCGAACACCTTGGTGTTCGGTTCATGGCCGATGGCGAGGAAGAAACCGTCCACTTCCACTTCAGAGACTTCGCCGGTAGCGGTGTTGCGGAGCCGGGCTCCGGTCACGACGCCTTTGGTGACATCGTGGATCTCTTCGACCACGGTGTTAAGCAGCATCGTGATCTTGGGGTTGGCCTTCACGCGATCTAGCATGATCTTGGATGCGCGGAACTGATCGCGACGGTGCACCAGTGTGACCTGGCGTCCGAAGCGGGTGAGGAAGTTCGCCTCTTCCATGGCGGAATCACCGCCGCCGACCACCATGATCTGCTTATCGCGGTAGAAGAAGCCGTCGCAGGTGGCGCAGGAGCTGACGCCGTGGCCGATCAGTTTCTGTTCGGATTCCAGGCCGAGCCAGCGGGCCGAGGCTCCGGAGGCGACGATGAGGGTGCGGGTTTCGATCCAATTGCCATCGACGTTGAGGCGGAAGGGACGCTTTGAGAGATCCACTTCGTCGACGGTGCCATGTACGTACTCGGCGCCGAAGTTGGTGGCCTGTTTCTTGATGTTTTCAACCAGTTCCGGGCCGTTGATGCCTTCCGGGAAGCCGGGGAAGTTCTCCACCAGAGTGGTCAGCGAGAGCTGGCCGCCGGGCTCGTGGCCGGAGATGACAAGCGGGTTGAGCGAGGCACGTGCGGTGTAAACGGCAGCTGTATTGCCGGCGCAGCCGGATCCGATGATGACAACGTTATGCATGGTAGTGGGGCTGGCGGAAGATTGCCGCCAGAACTCTCATGCTAGCACGACTTTGCTTGTTCAGTAGCGGTCTTTGTTCCAGGCGTCGAGCCCGTCCATGCCGGTGGTCATTGGCTGGAATTGATTGGTTTTTGCATCCCAACGGAAGGTCGTCCGGAAGTAGCGGGTGGAAGAGGCTTTGACGGGTTTCCCGCATTCCATGGCGGGTTCGTCGGCGTGTTTTTCCAGCTTGACGGAGACGGCGATGCGGTTGAACTTCTCCGCGGGCGCGGGCACCATGCGCACGTATTCCACTGACTCATTGAACATGCCGCCGCAACCGCCGTTTGAAGAGAGCAGCCACAGTTGCAGGACCGGGACGAACTTGCCGTCGAGGAAGGCAATATACGAATAGGCTGCATAGCCCTGGCTGGAGTTGTGGTGATAGCACTCGAGGGCTAGCGCGGTGGTGCCCTTGTTCAGCTGAAGGGCCGATTTAGGGGAGAGACCGCAGCTGCGATCCTGTCGGACGTCGATGGCGTCCAGCAGTTTGGGTTCCTTGCCGGAGGTATCGAAGGCGGCGAGCACGAGCAGGTCGCCCATTTCGTTGTGATTGGTGACAAGCAGCATGGCTGTATACGATTTTCCGCCGGAGAGCACCTGAAAGGTGGGTGACGGCTCGATGGTGAAGTCGTCCTCGTACTCGTTTTCGCCCTCTTCGCTGATGGAGCGGATTGGCACGGTGGCGCCGGCTGTCAGGGTCTCGCCTTTGGGTTCGAGGCCGGGGAAGACCAGGCGGATGAGGTTCTCGTTGCCGGCATGCAATAGGGATGCGGCTAGCAGGAGCAGGGGAAGTTGAATATAGCGGCTCACATTTAATAAGGCGTAATTTGGGGGTCCATTTGTTGAATGGGGAAACCGCAAATCGGAATTTGGCGCGCAAAGGCGCAAAGACGCAAAGGCGGCGATGGGGAGGTAGAATCTAGTGTATGGCTAACCTTCCTATCGGAACGCAGGGCGAATTTAAGATGCTTGTGACTAACGAGGTCGCGATCGATTTCTTAGGAATGGAGGAGGCGCGCGTGCTTGGTACGCCGTGGCTGATTGCGCACCTGGAGTTTACGTGCCGCAATTCGGTGAAGCCGCTGCTTGATGCCGGTTACGATACGGTGGGGACGCATGTGGATGTGAAGCACCTGGCGGCTACGCCGATGGGGATGCAGGTTACGTTTAAGTCGGAGTTGGTGGGGCAGGAGGGCAGCCGGTTGCGGTTCATCGTGGAGGCTTACGATGAAAAGGACAAGGTGGCCGAGGGTACGCATGAGCGGGCGATTATCAACATTGCAAAGTTCGCGACGCGGTTGCAGGCGAAGATTGCGGGTTGAGGTTAACGAAGAGTCCGGTGCGGGGCAAATCGAGGACGGACAGCCAAATTCCGGCAGACTTCGCCGGAAATTGGTGTCAGTCCCCCGATTTGCAGAGTGGCTTTACTGTTGGCCCATCCAGCGGGTGGCGTTTTCGATGATCTTGAGGGGTAGGTCCTGCTTGAAGATCGGGTAGATTTCGTGTCCGGGGCGGAAGTAGAAGACCTTGCCTTTGCCGAGGTTCCAGACCATGCCGCCGCGGAACCATTCGCCGCCGGGCCAGCGCTCTTCGAGCACGACTTCGTCGGGCGTGGGGATATGGAAGGGTTCGTTGTACATTTCGGTCTGCGGGATCTGGAAGGTTTTCGGAATGCCCTGTGCGATGGGGTGCTCGGGCTTTAGAATTGTCACGGTGCTGGGTTTGGCGTCGGCACGCACTCCGGGGAAGACGCAGAGCGGCATGTCGATCCTAACTTTGGCGACTCCGCCGCGGCCTTTTAATGCGTAGAATGCTGGGGTCACCAGCGAGTCGTAGGTTGGCTGTACGCGGCCGGGCGCGGGAACGTATTCGAATTGGGTCACGGCGTCGGGATAGCGCTTCTTCGCTTCCTGCCGGGTGCGCTCGTTCATCGCTTCCATGAAAGGTACGGACCAGTGGGCGGCGTGGACGGCGATCAGCGACAGTTTGCCGGCGAGGATGCGTTCGACGATCTGGCGGCCGAGTTCGACCGGCACTTCCTGATGCCGGACGTGGCCCCACCAGATGAGGACCTGGGCTTTGTCGAGCGTGGCGGCGGAGAGGCCTTTTTCGGGATCGTCGAGGCGGACGGAGGTGACCTCGAAGCCTGGCTTGCTCTTCAGGTATGCGGCGATTTCGTTGCCGAGAAAGTTCGCGTAGGCCTGCTTTTGGGTGGGCTGCTGTTCGTCCCAGACGAGGACGCGGACCTGTGCGAAGAGGGAACTGCCGAGGAGGAAGAGGGCGAGGGTGCGGAGCATACGTGACTATTCTATACCGTGGCGAAATGTCAGGTGTGTTTCAATTCCGAAGGACACACTTCGTGATTGGGGTCCCACCAAAGAAGCGTTACCGCGCCACGGTCGAGAATCCCCCAGATCCTCTCTCGGCCTGACAAGCGCAATGAGAGAAGGTCATCGAAATCCAGTGGATCGAAGATCTGCCGCAAGCGGTCTTGCGCGGGCCTTGACAGGTCATCAATCGCTACGTTGTGATTCTGTTTCTTAGCCCTGATCAGAATCTCTTCCCAGGTCTGCCGCTCCAGGCTGCTGAGGTGATTGCGCAAACGGTTCCATTCGTCCGCAGTCAATTCATGGCACCCGAAGGGATGCTGCGTTTGAATCCGCCCAACACGCCAGGATGGATGTAAGCCATGGAAACTTGGCGATTCCGACAATTTTGGCTGTTTCTTGTTAGCCGGGTTGAACCTGGCTTTTGCCTTCTTGTCCTTGCTCATTGCGGCTAAAGGCTGCCGTAGTATTCGGCCATGGCGGCATGAGTGATAGGGGCTGAACTTGGTTCACCCGCGGGGACATTGGCACGCGCATCCTGCCATGGCGACTCCTGATGGGAAAGATCGCTGAGCCACTGGCTGTTACGATGACCGTAAAACTCCAGAACGCTATCAATGGTCTCCCGCTCGGTTGCCGTCAGCGCGGCCGAATTGCCAATGGGGAGACTTTTCACTGTGAAAAGTCCCTTGTGGACGTCATAGAGCGTACGGACAACCGGGCCATTCGCCCAGGCTTGAATCTCTTCATCAAACAGCGCCGCTTCGTCCCAAACAAGTGACCATGCCTGGGAGTAGTACACGAGCTTTTGCAACTTCATCGCTGGCATGGGGCCCAGCTTCGACAGTATATACTGCGCTACGTCAAATACAGTTGCCATGGAAACGTTTCCTAATTACCAGTTTATCTCGTCGAGCTACTCGAGCGTAGGCACCACGCCGACCGATACCGTGATGGTCTGCTCGCCGCCGCCGATGGCCACGCCTTTTACTGGTGACACGTCGCCGTAGTCGCGGCCCCAGGCTACGGTGAGGTGGCTGCCGGAGGGCATCACGTCGTTGGTGGGGTCGAAATCGAGCCAGCCGAAGCCGGAGCAGTAGGCGGAGACCCAGGCGTGGGAGGCTTCGGCGCCTACCATTTTCGGACCGCTGCGCAGGTAGCCGCTGACGTAACGGGCGGGCAGTCCCAGTGAACGAAGGCAGCCGATCATGACGTGGGCAAAGTCCTGGCAGACGCCGTGGCGGGCTTTTAAGACTTCGTCCGGCGGCGTGGAGATGGAGGTCGCGGTCTGGTCGTATTTGAATTCCTTGAAGATGCGGTGGCAGAGATCCATGGCGGCTTCCAGGAAGTGGCGCCCTTCGGTAAACGACGGCCGCGCGAACTCGGCAAAGGCCGGGCCGGTCTTTACATACGGCGACTCGAAGACGTACTCGAAGGCCTCGAGTGTCTCGGCTGCTTCGTGCATGGCGACTTCGTCGCGCACGACTTCCCACGGCGGGGTCAGGTCCGCATCGGGGGCTTCATAGCGATGGACATCCACAATGCTTTCCGAGGTCACCACCAGTCTGCTGTGCGTGCCGTGAATCGCAAAGTACGAAACCGAGTTGCCGAAGTAGTCCTTGTGGCTGTGGACGTAGTTCGGCGCCGGATCTACCTTCAACTCGCTGCGCTGCACCGACTGGCGCGGGGTGCCGCGCGGATGCAGGTGCACCTCGTTGTGGCAGATCGACACGGGGTCGCTGTAGGTATATGTGGTGACGTGAATCGCGCGAAATGTCATACGTGCTTGAGTTGTTGCGCCGGAATAGAGTGATTGAAGTAGCTGCTGGTTAAGGCCGACGACAGCCCGCGCAGATCGGCGGCGAGTTTATTCAGGAACTCATCGAGGCCGGTCCATTGGCCGTCTTCCCGCAACTCGATGAGGTCGCCGATTTCGACCAGGCGGATGCTGGAGATCAGGCTCATGATGTATTTCGACTCGGTCGACCTGCGGGCCGAGTTCTTGGTTTCGGGGAGCCTGGCGATGTATTCGTCGAGCCGCTTCAACTGGAAGGCCAGCGAGCGAGGATTGCCTTCGTCGACCAGCAGCAGATCGAGAACCAGGTCGGTCTGCATCGTGGTCAGGTAGCGCGAGCGGTAGGTGATGGAGCTGTCGGCGATTTCGAGCAGCGTGGTCAGCCGCGAAGTGCTCGACGTAGGTTTGGTGCCCAGGCCGTGGCGGATCAGGTCCACCATCTGGGTGGCACGCTCCATGCGGCGGCCGATATTCAGGAAGTGCCAGCCCTGGCCGCGGGTCATGCTCTCCATGACGAGTCCGCTGAAGGCGGCGAGGGTGAGGATTGACTGATCGAGAACCTCACTGGCGCCGAGCAACTGCAACGGCTCTGGAGGACGGCGGGCGGAGAAGTCCTGATCGAGGCGGTTCAATACGCGCCAGGCATCGGTGGAGATGCGCTCGCGCAGCAACCAGGCGACGCGCCGGACTTCGTGGACGATCCAGCCGATACTGTACTGCTTGTCGGAATCGAAGATCATCGAGACCAGGTCGCGCTCGAGGTTCTCGTCGCGATCGCGCACGTAGCGGCCATGGACCAGCACTTCGCCTACGGCCTGAATGCCTTCGTAATCTTCGGAGGACTCCTGGGTCAGCTTGGGCGCCAGACAGCGAGCCAGGCGCACGGCGGATTCCACGCGTTCCATGTAGCGGCCGAGCCAGAACAGATTGTCGGCCATGCGGCTGGGGAGATCGAAGGTGGCGCGGCTGACGTCGAGCGGCTGCGCCGAGTGGCGGAGCAGGCTGAACTCGTGCGGCGCGCCGTCAGAGAGCACCCACGTGTCTTTACTGCCGCCGCCGCGTTGCACGGAGACCACCAGCGTATCGAGCGAACTGGTGACGCGGGTCAAACCGCCGGGCATTACTTTGTAGCCATCGCCCGAGGGCACGGCATAGACGCGGACCACCGTATGGCGAGGATGCAGGCCGTCGCCGGTCCACACGGGAGCTGTCGATAGAGCCACCTGCTCCTGCGCCACATAGCGGTGGGGCGCAAGGCGGATCTTCTTCATCAGCTCTTCTTTTTCTTTTTTGCTGAGCCGCGCGCCGAAGACGGGATGCTCGCCATAGGCCGGGGCCACGCTCTTGATGACGAGCTCGTCGAGATGTTCCGCCACAAAAGCCAGCGGCTCTTCCTGGCCGCACCACCAGGTGGCGACCGAGGGCATCTTCAGCTTTTCGTAGAGCAGGTGGCGGCACAGGCCGGGCAGGAACGCGGATAGCGCAGGTGTTTCGGCGAGGCCTGTTCCGAGGGCATTGGCGACGGCGACATTGCCGGCCCGCACCGCGTGCACCAGGCCGGGCACGCCGAGGCGTGAATCTTCGCGCAGCTCCAGCGGATCGCAGAAGTTGTCGTCCTGGCGGCGCAGAATCATATCGACCGGCAGCAGGCCGCCCAGGGTCTTGAGGAAGACCTTGTTGTCGCGGACCGTCAGGTCGCCACCTTCCACCAGCGTGTAGCCCAGATAGCGGGCCAGAAAGGCGTGTTCGAAATAGGTCTCGTTGTACGGCCCGGGGGTCAGCAGCACCACGCGCGGATTTTCGCTGCGGCCTGGAGCCAGCTCCATCATGGTTTCGCGGAAGGTCTGGAAGAACTGGGCGAGGCGCTCGACGTGGGCTGTGCGGAACACGTCTGGCAGCGTGCTGGTGGAGACCAGCCGGTTTTCGAGGGCGTAACCAGCGCCGGAGGGAGCCTGGGTGCGATCCGCAATGACCCACCACTGCCCGTCTGGAGCGCGGGCGATATCGGCGGCGTAGAAGTGCAGGCGGATGTCGCCTGGAACCTTCAGTCCCTGACAGCTGCGCAGATAGCCAGGATTGCCATAGAGCAGTTCCGGAGGAAGATGATGTTCACGCACCAGCCGCTGCTTGCTGTACAGATCGCTTAGAACGGAATTGAGCAGCTTGGCACGCTGGGCGACCGCGGACTCGATGTATTCCCACTCCGAGGTGGAGATCACCATCGGGATGGGGTCGAGCGGCCACGGCCTGTCCGTGCCATGGGGGTCGCCGTAGACGTTATAGGTGACGCCGTTTTCGCGGATCAGGCGGCCGGCCTGATCCCAGCGGCGGGCGATGTCTTTCTGCCCGATCAGTTCGAGCGATGACATCAGCTTCCGCCAATGCGGACGTATCTTGCCCGGCGCGGAGGCGAGCTCATCGTAGTATCGCCCGTCGGGCGAATACTCCCACGGGCTCGTCGTGGCGCCCACTTGGTTGAGAACATCCATTAGAGTGATTTTGACATACCCGGCTACCTTGATATCGGAGTACGTCTCAGATCAAGGGTAAACGGGAATTCCGGATTCTCTTCATAGGGTGGTGCGTACATCGGTCCGGGGGTGTGGCCGAACGGGAAAAAGCGTGCGCCGCGGCGGCCTTCGGCCTCATTGGCGTTGACCGGGAAGGTCACGTAATTCCGTCCGCCGGGATGCGCCGCGTGATAGGTGCAGCCTCCGACGGAGCGTCCCGCCCATTGATCGTAGAGATCGAAGATCAACGGCGTGTGGACGGGAATGGTGGGGTGCAGGCATGACGGCGGCTGCCAGGCGCGGTAGCGAACTCCGGCTACAAACTCGCCGTGCGTACCGGTAAAGGCCAGCGGTACTTTGCGTCCATTGCACGTCACCAGGTACCTGTCGGCAATCAACCCGGAAACTTTAACCTGCAGGCGCTCGACGGAGGAATCGACGTAGCGCGCGGTACCGCCGGCGCTATTCTCCTCGCCGAGGACGTACCAGGGTTCGGCGGCCTGGCGCAGTTCGATGGTGACGCCGCTGTGGATGGCCGTTCCCATGGCCGGGAAGCGGAATTCGAAATGCGGTGCGAACCAGTCGGACTCAAACGGATAGCCGCCTTCGCGCAGATCGAACAAAACCTCTTGAAAATCTCGCATCAGGAAATGCGGCAGCATGAAGCGGTCATGCAGCTGCGTGCCCCATTTGATGGGACGTTCGCGGAAGGGCTGCTTCCAGAAGTGGCTGAACAGGCCGCGGATCAGCAGCTGCTGCATCAGGCTCATGCGGGCGTGCGGCGGCATTTCGAAGCCGCGCATTTCGAGCAGGCCGAGGCGGCCGGTGGAGCTATCGGGCGAATAGAGCTTATCGATGCAGAACTCGGCGCGATGGGTGTTGCCGGTGACGTCCACCAGGATGTGGCGGAACAGGCGGTCAACCAACCACGAGGGGATGAAGCCCTGGCCGGGCATGGGCACCTGGGCGAAGGCGATCTCCAGTTCGTAGATGTTATCCATGCGCGTTTCGTCCACGCGCGGGGCCTGGCTGGTGGGTCCGATGAAGAGGCCGGAGAAGAGATAGCTCAACGACGGATGGTTCATCCAGTAGGCGATCAGGCTGCGCAGCATGTCCGGACGGCGCAGCAGGGGACTGTCGGCGGGGGTGGGTCCGCCGAGCACGACGTGATTTCCGCCGCCGGTGCCGCTGTGGCGGCCATCGAGCATGAACTTTTCCGTGCCGAGGCGGGACTGGCGGGCCTCTTCATAGAAGGCCGTGGTGTTCTTGACCAGTTCGTCCCAGTTGTTGGCGGGATGGACGTTGACCTCGATCACGCCCGGATCGGGGGTGATCTTGATCTGCTTCAGCCGGTGATCCTTGGGCGGGGTGTAGCCTTCAATGACGATGGGCGTGCCGGTCTCTTCGGCGGTGTCCTCGATGGCGGCGAGCAGGTCGACGTAATCCTCCAGTTGAGGGAGCGGCGGCATGAACAGGTGCAGGCGGCCGTCGCGCGGTTCCATGCAAAGTGCGGTGCGGACCACCCACTTGGCGGATTCGCCGGGTTTGGGGCGCATATCGCGCTCGCTTTGCATCACCGGCGGACGGGCGGCGCGGCGCGGCGGTACCGGCAGCGGTCCGCGGGGGGCCAACGGATCCGTGGGGATCATGATCGGATAGTCGCCGGCGGCGGCCCACGGCAGGCTGGCCATCGGCAGGCGCAGGCCGATCGGAGAATCGCCGGGGATCAGGAAGAGTTTTTGTCCGCGCAGCATCCACAGGCCGGATTGCCATTCGGGTCCCTTTTTGCCCTGGCCGCGCTGGATGGGCAACACGAAGCCTACGGGATTGTGCAGGCCGCGCTCGAAGACGCGACGCAGGCGGTCGCGCTGTTCGGGGTCTTCGAGGTGGTTATCGACAGGATCGACGTTGACCGGGAGTTCCCGCTCCTTGGCCAGGAAGTGGACCGGATCTTCGAAGGCCGCGTTGGCGTATTCGGGATCGATGCCGATGCGGTTGGCGAGCCGGACGAGGAAATCCTGCGCGTCATGAATCGTGTGGTTGTAGTTTACGCCATCCTGCGCGATGAGGCGTTGATCTTCCCATAGCGGGATGCCGTCTTCACGCCAGAAGCAAGTGAGTGCCCAGCGCGGCAGCGACTCGCCGGGGTACCACTTGCCCTGCCCGTAGTGCAGCAGCGCGCCGGGGGCAAAGCGGTCGCGAATACGGCGGATCAGGACATTGGAGAGCTTGAGCTTGTGGTGTCCGTTGGCTTCGGTGTTCCACTCCGGGCTCTCCATGTCGTCGATGGAAACGAAGGTCGGCTCCCCTCCCATGGTGAGCCGGACGTCGTTGGCGACCAGGTCCTTATCAATGGCGTGGCCGAGTTTTTCGATGCGCTCCCATTGGGTTTCGGTATAGGGCAGGGTGACGCGCGGGTCTTCGTGGATGCGGCGCACGGACATCTCGTGCGTGAATTCCACTTCGCATTCGTCGACTCCGCCGCTGATGGGCGCGGCCGATTGGGGGTCTGGCGATGCGGCGACGGGCAGGTGGCCTTCGCCAGCGAAGAGACCGGAGGTGGGGTCGAGCCCGATCCAGCCGGCGCCGGGCAGATAGACTTCGGCCCAGGCGTGGAGATCGGTGAAATCGACGTCAGTGCCGCTGGGGCCATCGAGCGATTTTTCGTCGGCTTTGAGCTGGATGAGATAGCCGGAGACAAAGCGGGCGGCGACGCCGAGGCGGCGCATGAGTTGCACCAGCAGCCAGGCGCTATCGCGGCAGGAGCCGCTGAGCTTGGTGAGGGTCTCTTCCGGAGTCTGGACGCCGGGTTCGAGGCGGATGACGTATTTCAGTTCGCGCTGGAGACGCTGGTTGAGTTCAACCACGAAATCGATGATGTGCTTTCTGGTGCGCGGGACCGTATCGAGGAAGGCCTTGAGCTTGGGCGTGAGCGGCAGGGCTTCCAGGTAGGGGGCGAGCTCTTTTTTGAGCGCGGCGTCGTATTCGAACGGAAAGTGTTCGGTGGCCGGTTCGAGGAAGAAGTCGAACGGGTTGATGACGGTAAGGTCCGCCACTACATCGACTTCCACTGAAAAGTGGTCGACCAGATTGGGGAAGACCGCGCGCGCCAGATAGTTGGCCTGGGGGTCCTGCTGCCAGTTGAGGAAGTGTCCTTTGGGACTGATGTTGAGCGAGTAGCCGGCGATGGGGGTGCGGCAATGGGGCGCCGGACGCAGGCGGATCACCTGTGGGGATAGCGTCACCAACCGGTCGTACTTATAAACAGTCTTATGATGTAGCGCTACGCGAATTGCCATGATGCTGGTGGCCCGAAGAATCTCCGGCGCCTGCGACCTGGGAGCGCATACGGATTAGCAATTGAGCCGAAACTTCAGTATAAGAGATGGGCCGGGGCCGCCATCACGATTTCTTTTTATAGACCCTATACGTGGAACAGCCTATTCCGGCTAGATTGTCCGGTTTGATAAAATCGATTATGTTCCCGGTTTGGAAGAGTGCGCTGGCCGCACTTTGCATCAGTTTCCCTTTGCTGTCGCAGACAGCGCCCCCAGATGTGTCGCTGGCCGTTAACGGGGCCGCCAATGCGGAGGTTTATGCCGGATGGCCCATCCTGCTGCAGGCTACTATCGCGATTACCGATGATGCCGGCACGGCGACGTTCAATCCATTACAAGCCAGCGTGCAGCTTTACGACGCATCCGGAGCCGCGCTGCCGGTTACGTTTACCTCCTATGGAGGCCAGACGGACGACATCACGCTGAACGCGGATAATGACATTGCGGGATTCCGATTCTACCTGACGCCGGACCAGACCGCTGCACTCTCGGGGAGCTATCAGGTGACGTTTACTTTGGGCGATTTAACTGCGAAGTCCGCCTTCACGGTTTCGGCCGAGCCTACGCCCTCTCCGGAAGGGCTGGAATCCACAAAGCGCCTGGCGATGTGCGATTTCTATCTGGCCTCGGGCGGTTACCAGCAGGCGCTGGACCTTGCCAATCTGGAACTGGCGGTGAATGCTTCCAGCCTTCCTGCACTTAGCCTGGCGGCTTCCGCGCTGGAGGGGTTGGGGCGGAAGAAGGAGGCGATCGCGGCGCTGGCCAAGGCCCTGGCGGCATTCAAGACGCAATTCCCGGCAGCTACGGAGCCCCCGAAGGCGCTCCAACAACGGTATGCGAACCTGATTTTTTCGGGTACGGGAGCGGCAAACTGATGAGACTGCGGACTGCTGAGGTGATGGAAACGGCGATGAGCCGGTTTCGCTCCATTGAAGACGCGCCGTTATTGGGGACGCAGCAAGCTACGTCCCCGGAGCGGCTTCCTGTCTCATCCCGCGACGCGAGGCGTCAGTACTCCTCCCTGATGGTTGCAATCCTCAGTCTTGCCGCCGCTTCGGCGGCGTTTGCCCAGCCTTCCGACGAAATCCTTGCCGTAACGCGCTGGAAGCTCAACTTCACCGTCACTTCCACAACGAGTGGGTCGCAGAACGATTTTCAGGGAAATTCGACCTGGGACTTCAAAGCCGTGGCGACAGGCAGCGCCATTTTGGTCCCAGGCACCACCAGAAGCTATCAGGGACTTACCAACATCACGGTCAGCGGGAATTACACCAGCAAGTGGATCCTCCCCGGCAGCACCTGTTATTACGAAACCAATACCAGCTTCAGCGGCGTGCCCGATCGATCCGGCACGCGTATGGCCTATGTGAGCATGATTCGGAAGGACGGCTACACGATCGACCCCGGCCCCGATACCATCCAATACAAGATCACTACAAGTGAAGTCTGCGGCGGCAAGACCACAGTGCGCGAGGGAACGGAGAGCTACTACTGGACTCCTGTTTGGCCAGAGCCGATCCCATACCCCGCCAGCGGCACCTTTTTATCGGGCCAGGTGAAGCGGAAGTCGCAGATCCTGATCGGGCAGATGCCCGCCTATGCTCCCGACGGTGACTTTGTTCTCACCTACACCATGGTTCCGGACGTCGTGGAAGATCTGAAACTGGAGGTGGATGACACTGGCGACTACAAGAACTGGCGTCCGGAAGGGAAGCGCGATGGCTCCGCTGGCGCGCCTCTGCAACTGACGGCGACTCTGGTGTCTTCCACCGGCAAGGACCCGAACGGCAAGATCAGCAGCATGAAATGGGAGCTGAAGAACACGTCCAAGGAGCCCGGGGTGGCGCTGAACTGGCCACTTAACGCCGCCGATAGTGAGTTCGATCTCAAGTTCGATCCCTTCGTCAAACCCGGGGTCACCGATGAGAACAAGCAGAGCATCGAGCATTTTGAGATCAGCGGCTACTCCGATTCCGCAACGATTCTTCCTTACGATTGGGGCGCCTGGGCTGACCTGGTGGTAACCGCGACCCTTACCGACGGACGGAAGTTCACAGGGAAGCTGAAGACCAGCGGTGACAGTCCGGTGCGCCTGCCGCGCCGCGCAGCCGATTCCCACATCGCTGACATCTGGAAGGAGCAGCAGCAAAAGAAAGGAGTGAAGCTGGGCGCGGATAACGCCGATGACGAAAGCAAGCCGGATGGGGACGGCACACCCGGCGACGGACTGACCCTCTACGAGGAGTACCGTGGCTTCTATGAGAACGGCACGCACATCGAAGGCGATCCGGCGAAAAAGGATTATTTTGTATTAAATAAAGTCGCCGCGTTAGCATCTGGCGGGATCGCGAAGTTTCAACGCATCTCAAAACTCGCGGTGCATGGCAAGCTACAGCCTGACGAGTTGCCCGCCGATCGGGTCATCAATAAGAACAACAAGCAGGGCAGCCACATCGTGGACCAGCATGGCGTGATCATCGAACTCGATCGAAGTCTAGTTAGCCTGTACAAGGCCTTTGGAGGCCCCGGAAATCCGAAGATGATCTCGCATATCGGCATTCCCACCGATGCCGGGTCAGTAGAGGCCGGGTACGAGGCGGTGAATGTCGCTCACGAATTGATGCACACGGTCAACACCTGGCACCACGGCGAATCCGACTACGAGGTAGTCTGGTGGGCTTCCCCTGACGGCAAGCTGCGCGAAATTACAACTACCAGTCCGGCCATCGGCAATGAAATTCGAGTGTTGAATGAAGACGGCACGGATGCCACCGCTGATGTAATCATTAACATCACGGGACTTGTGAATGGCAGCTTAACCTGGATTGGCACCAAGAACGGCCAGCACTCCGGCTTCGAAAACTGCGTCATGCGCTATGACAATTCCCGTACCTATATCGCCGACGCCGATGCCACGATTCGCTACAAGGTGAGAGAACCGGTGGGGCACGCTTCCTGCTCCAATCCCGCCGGGACAGGAGTCAACGAACCAGGCCGCCGGCCGCAATCGCGGTACAAGGAAGCCGCGGCGGGCCGGGGCGATTGCCAGCACCAGTTGCTGGTGACGGACGCGGTCACCGCACCGCAGCGCTGAAGTTATACTTCAGGTATGAGTCCAGCCATCTTCGTATCGCACGGCGCACCGAGCCTGGTGTTGGAGGATGGCCCGACGCAGCAGTTTTTCCGCAAGTACGGAGCGGAGATGGAGCGGCCCAGCGCTATCGTGAGTATTTCGGCGCACTGGAACACTCCGCGCGTGACGGTGAGCCTTGCCGAGGCGCCGAAGATGATCTACGATTTCTCCGGCTTTCCGGCCGCGCTGTATCAGGTGCAGTATCCGGCGCCTGGGGCTCCGGCGCTTGGGCAGCGGATTCTGGAATCGCTGGGTGCGGCGGGTATTGCGGCTTCGGGCGATGTGGCGCGCGGGTTCGATCACGGGGTGTGGTCGCCGCTGGTGCTGATGTTTCCGGAGGCTTCGATTCCGGTTGTTTCTGTGTCGGTGCAGCCGGGCATGCCGGCGCGGCATCATTTCGAAGTGGGCCGTGCGCTGCGGAAGTTTCGCGAAGAGAACGTGCTGATTATCGGCAGCGGCAGCGCTACGCATAATCTTGCGGAGTTGGGCCGCAGGCCGCTGCCTCCGCATGCGGAGCAGTTTGAGGAGTGGCTGTGCGAGGCGATCGTGGAAGGGCGGGAGGCGGAGTTGCTGGCGTGGGAGGAGCGGGCTCCGCAGGCTCATCGCAATCATCCGACTCCGGAGCATTTTCTGCCGTTGTTTGGGCCGCTGGGGGCGGCTGGTGATCCGAAGGGGCGGATTGTGCATCGCCGGTTTGAGTTCGGGTCGCTTTCGATGGCTGCTTTTGCTTGGGAGTAAGGGGGCGAGTTCAGGCGAGGCTTAGGCCCGGAACCCGTTCAAAGTGACGGCGGTTTCGGGTCAGCAGCGTGCCGCCGTTGCTGGTCACGATGCCGGCGATCAAACTGTCTCCCATTCCGATGGGATGGCCGGATCGTTCGAGGGATCTGCGAATCTCACTGGCGGCATCTGCGGCCGCGTCGTCCAGAGCGAGGGACGGCACGGCCTCGAGAAGTTGAAGCAGGCGGGCAAGTTGCTTCTGGTTTTTCGCGCCCGAGAGGAGCTCAAAGCGGCTGATCACCGTCGTCCTAAGGGAGCCGATATGAAGCGCCCGCTGAACTGCTTCGGCTTCGCCTCTATCCGCGAGGTAATCGATGAGGACATCCGTATCGGCTATGGTCATCGCCAGGTCTCCCTGATTTTCCGGGTCCGAGCCGACAGAGTTTCCGCTTCCGTCTCACTGATGGAGCCCTTCAGCGCGAGAGCATTCTGAATCGACTTATCCCGGCTGCTTTGAGCTCGGATGTACACTTCCAGTGCCTCGGCGACCACCGAAGAGAAACCTTTTTCGCCTCTTCTCGCTGCCAATTCGAGCATGATCGAGCGATGTTCAGGCTTCATCTCAATTGTGGTTCTCATGCTGTCATTATCACATGCATGCACATGCACATTTTTGAGGCGCCTGGCCAGGCGCCTCAAAAACTGTTGAGCGGAAAGCTTCATCGGGCCTGGATTTTCGGTAGCCGCGATCCTGGCAAACGCTCGCCAGTCGATGGTGTATGGGTTCTTCGATCAACCGGAAGTTCTATTCTGAGCGCTTCTCGTCGATTTTGACTCCCTCCAGTTTCAGGCGTTCGAGTATTGCATCCACTTCGTCCACCATGTAGTTGATCATGAACGGCGCCGGGCTGGGATCCATGCATTTAGAGGCGGCGGGGAAGACGGACCAGACCGTCACGTGTTTCTCTTGCGTCTCACCGTTTTCGCGCCATGGCCGCACCAGGACCAAGCCTTTGCCGGCGAGTCCGAGGTGTTTTGAGGACCATTCGCGTGTCTGCTTGGGATCAGCGGATTTGAGGAAGCTATCTCCGATGCCTGGGATGCGCCCGCGCATTGGGGTGCCGGCGGCCGGTTTTGATTTGTCAGGTTCCTGAGATTACACTTTCTGTCCGTCTGGTAGACCGAACCCGGCTGTGCCCCTGGAGGCTCCTTGCATGGGCCGATATGTATAAGTTTGGCCGCCATCGATCGAACGCCGCCATGGCCTGACCCCTGCCAAGCCGGTTGCAGGCGAGGCACCTGGATGATAATGGTGCATGAACAACGGCCGGACGATCATAAGTGTATAGCCAACCGCATCTAATCTGCTAGCTTCGGGATTTTTCAGGCTCTACGATCGACGAGGATTGGCCGTCCGGGATTTGATGAAAACATTTTGAGTGGTTTCGGATAAACGCCGAGCAGACCTTGAAGCGTCTTTATGGAAGAGGGATATGCCAAGATCTTTAAGATTACTCGTATTGCTTTGTAGTTGTGTTTCTGCGCAGCAGCAATCTCTGCCCGCGTTCGAAGTAGCCTCGGTAAAGCCAGCTAATTCGAACGGGGGAGCAATCGGGATCTTTACCTATCCCGGAGGACGGATCATCGTCAGCCAGTACACTCTGGAACAACTGATTGCGGAGTCCTTCAATATTGAGCCGTTTCAGGTCTCCAGCAAACAAAGTTGGATGCACGAAGATCGATTCGATATTGAAGCCGAACCTCCAGACTCATCAAAATCAAGCAAGGCAAACCCGCCGTATCCCAAAGCGCCGCCCAATGACGAGCAACGGCAGATGCTGCAAACGCTACTGGTGGATCGCTTCCGGTTACGATACCACCGCGAGAGCAAAGAAGGCCCAGTCTATTTGTTGCTGAAAGGCATCAAACGATTAAACCTAAAAGACGCAAAGAATATAAGTGACTATCCCTGGACCGGAAGCAATTCAGGGGGATCCATAAACGGGGATGGGCTTGCAGGCACTAACATCTCAATGCCACAGTTAGCCTCGCGTCTGAGCAGGTATTTGCACCGCCCAGTGCTGGACCAGACCGGATTAGCTGGTTCGTTTGATTTCAAGTTCAACTATGAGTCGCGTCCCGCTGATGATTCGCATTTGGACATCATTTCTTCGATCTTCGCCTCGATTGAGGGGATTGGGCTTAAACTTCAGTCAGCCAAGGGCCCAGTAGAGATCATCGTTATCGACTATGTAGAAAAACCCTCCCGCAATTGATCAGAATGGTAGGGTAAGCGTCTAGCGGGGGAGAACGTATTGGTGCCGGTCAAAGTCCCGCAAAGCACGCCGAGCGGCAACGGCGTGCTACTCTTACCGCCCGCGCTACAAGGCGAACTCTTTGCGGAACTGTTCCATGAAGGCGATGATGCCGTCTTTCAGGCCGCTTTCGATGGCTGCTTTTGCCAGGGATCAGACTGATTCCCAGCCGGAAATCGGTTATGATCGATAGCATTATCGACCGGAAAGGATACACCCATGCGCAACCTCGTCCGCTGCTCTGTGAGCGCTTTGCTTCCATTGATGTTAGCCATGACGGCTGCTGCACAGAATCACAAGCAGTGGCCGGATTACGGCGGTGGGCCGGATTCTTCGCACTTCGTTGCGCTCGATCAGATCACCAAGGCAAACGTGAACCAGTTGCAGATTGCCTGGGTCTATCCCACGGGCGGTGACAGTGCCTACCTGTTCAACCCCATCGTCGTGGATAACGTGATGTACGTGCTGGCGAAGAACAGTTCCCTGGTGGCGCTGGATGCGGCCACCGGCAAGGAGATCTGGATCCACGAAAACCTTCCGGGCCTCACTACGCGCGGCATCGCCTATTGGGAGAGCAAGAATCGCAAGGACCGGCGCCTGATCTTCGCCATGAACGACTACCTGGAAGAGATCGACGCCCGCACCGGCAAGTCGATCCTCTCGTTCGGCAAGCGCGGACTCGTCGACCTGCGCCAGGGCCTGGGCCGCGATCCGAAGAGCATCAATCGCATCCAGACCGACACGCCTGGACGCGTCTTCGAAGACCTGATCCTGATGGGGTCGACGCCCGGCGAAGCGTACCTGTCGCCTCCCGGCGATATCCGCGCTTATAACGTCATCACGGGCAAACTGGTGTGGACCTTCCATACCGTTCCGCACCCCGGCGAGTTCGGCTACGACACATGGCCCAAGGATGCATGGAAATACACTGGTGGAACCAATACGTGGGGAGAGATCTCCGTGGATACCAAGCGCGGCATCGCGTACTTTCCCACCGGCTCGCCGACCTACGATTACTACGGGGCCGACCGCATCGGGGCAAATCTGTTCGGGAACTGCCTGATCGCGCTGGATGCGCGGACCGGGAAGCGGCTGTGGCATTTCCAGATGGTCCATCACGATTTGTGGGATTATGACGCCACCGCCGCGCCGCAACTGCTCACCGTGATGCACGATGGGAAGCCGGTGGATGTTGTGGCGGAATCGAGCAAGCAGGGCTTCCTGTATGTGTTCGATCGCGTGACGGGCAAGCCGCTGTGGCCGATCGAGGAGCGGCCGGTGCCGAAGAGTCTGATGCCGGGGGAACAGGCGTGGCCGACGCAGCCGTTCCCGACGGCGCCGCCGCCCTTCGCGCGGCAGAAGATGACGGCCGACGATGTGAACCCGTATCTGCTCACGCCCGAGGAGCGCGCGGCGTGGAAGGTGCGGATCGATAAGATGCGGAACGAGGGGCTGTATACTCCGCCCAGTACGGAGGAGACGAT